>ERZ1023499.5-NODE-5-length-137409-cov-92.695742_pt1 | contig 137409 bp, 161 predicted proteins | sample MGYA00380544_ERZ1023499 | MGnify/ENA primary metagenome ERZ1023499 (study PRJEB33173, sample SAMEA4830353) | metagenome | study: EMG produced TPA metagenomics assembly of the PRJEB25223 data set... | reverse complement strand
TTGGCAAACAGCCCATTAATACGATTAGCGTCGCCGACATCATGCGCATCATTGACCCTATATTCCGCATAAATGTTCCAGCAATGGTGCGTAGCGGTGGGAAGCCGAAAGGCTTGCTGGTTCCTTATTTGCCAGTCTGTCAACCCGCCGTTTACGCATCGCCAAATTGACAGTTGGCGATATTTGACAAATTCAAATAAGGAATATTTATAGAAATGCTGATTCAATTCCCCTATAAGGATGCTAAAGAGAATGCTTTAGAAGCCTTATCTCATTTAATTTCGGTTTTAGACCATATCGAATTAAATTCTTCGGTTGATACACATATGCTAAGTCTAGCGCAGAGTCTTACCCAAAGCGCTATTCAAGCATTGGAGGCTCAATCATGAATTCATTTGCCCCCACAGCGCTTGCAGATTATCTTCCTCTTGTCCGTGATTGCCATGTAAGCCTAGAACTTAGCCAAAGCGAATGTGCAGCGATTTTGCAGGCATACGATTATGGCATTGCTCATATAAGCCCTGATGCACGTGCCTTGCTAGATAAGCTCATCAATCAGCTAAGGGATAAGGTGTATCTATGAAAACCGAGACCATAGCACCGCAAAATGCGGCATTTCCTGCCATTGACTTTGTGCTTGAGAATAACCGCATCGCCAGAGATTACCGCAATGTGATTGCCTTCTTTGAACAAGACGAGCGCTTAATCGGCAGCATTGCCTTCAACACGTTAAAAAATTATGTGGTTTTCCTGCGCGATATGCCTTGGCGAGCCTGCCAAAATCCTCAAGACGGCACGGAATGGAAAGATAGCGATACCTTGGAATGCCTGCGCTATATCGGCGACCAATACGGCGTTATCTTTGCCACTGAGACTATCGACCAAGCGATTATGATGCTGTCGAGGGAGCGCCTGTTTTGCCCGATACAGCAATATGTCAACCGCCTACGATGGGACGGCATACCGCGCATAGCCACCGCTTTTCATGACCATCTGGGGGCAGAGCTTAATGCCTATACCATGGGCGTATCTGCGCTGTTTTTCAGAGCGATTGCCGCGCGCATTTATCAAGCCGGCGTGAAGTTTGACTATGTGATTGTCTTGCAGGGCGGGCAAGGCATCGGCAAAAGCAGTTTTCTGCGTATTCTTGGCGGCGAATGGTATTCGGACGCTATCCGTAAATTTGAGGGCAAAGAAGCGATTGAGGCTTTGCAAGGCGTACTCATCGGGGAAATCCCCGAATTACAGGGCTTCAGCAAGACCGAAGTAGAGGAAATCAAGGCTTTCATCACGCGCACGGAAGACCGCGCGAGAATGGCATATATGGACGGCGAATAGAGAGCTTTCCAAGACGCACCGTCTTTGTCGGCACTACCAATGCCGATGACTATTTGCGCGATGCCACCGGCAATAGGCGCTTCTTTCCGATTATCTGCAATAAAAAGCTAGATTTTGCAGCCCTGTCGGCAATGCGCGGGCAATTGCTTGCCGAAGCGGTAGCACGCTATCAGGCAGACCCTGACAGCCCTTTAATCCTGCAAGGCAAAGAAGCCCTAGCACAGGCGGAAATCGCCCAAAGCAAAGCCAGTTACAGCGACCCTTGGGAAGCCGTCATTTTGCCTTGGCTAGACGAGAAAATCCGCGATGACCATTGGGAATGCGAAGCAGGCAGCACCCCCATAAGAGACCCTCAATATTGCCAATGGCTAGAACGCGACCGCGTGGCAAGTTTAGAAATTTGGGCAGAATGCCTTCAACTGCCCATTGACAAGATGAACTGCAATAACAGCAAACGCATCGCCAACATCATGCGTAAAGCAGGATGGGAGCAAGGCAATTACCGCTACGGCAAACGCTATGGTGCAGCAAGAGGCTACAAGCGGCAAAGTTCGGCGGAGAATTGATGCGCTTGAAATTGACAGCCCCTAAAAAAAGTCATAAGGATAGCCAAGTCCTATTTTCTGGCAAAGTCTTTCATTTCTAGTGTTGCAAGTGTTGCATATGTTGCAGGTATTGAAATTAAAGAAGAAAAAAAGTCAAAAGTGCAACGCTTGCAACACTAGAAAATCTTCCGCCAAACTTTAGACTAAAAACGCTACACTTGCAACGGAAGTGCTACACTATCATGTAGCACTTTTTCTATATTTTAATCAACTAGTTACCCCCTGTTGAAACGGTGCAACACTTTTTTCTTTTCTTTAGAGGGGGGGTAAAATAAGGAATTACTGATTTTATTAGCTTTTATTATTTTTTCAAAAAAGGGCAAGTGTTGCGGCACAAGCAGAAAATTAGGCAAATTTTACCCCCGCTTTTTACCCCCTGACGAAGCCCAAACAGGTAAGCAAACACCATGGCGAAAGCCAATCAATCATGACTTATACAAATTCATTTCAATTAACTTGTCTTACTGTCTTTGAGTGGATACAATTAAGTTATGAAATACGTTGTTACCCATACCAGCATATTCAAAAAATGGCTAAATAATCTGCCTGACATGATTACAAGAAAACGCATTACAGCTCGCTTGCGACGCATTGAGGAAAGCGGACATTTTGGCGATAGTAAAGCCCTAGGCGGTGGGCTTTACGAAATAAGAGAACATCACGGCGCAGGTTATCGCATCTATTATTGCCACAAAGGACAAACCGTTATCATCTTGCTTATTGGCGGCGATAAAAGCAGCCAACAACAAGACATAGAGAAAGCTCGCGTACTAATGACCATAGAGGGGAAAGCATGACAGAAGAACAAATGGAACGCCTTGCTGCTGTAGGCTTGACAGCAGAGGATGCAGAAATTACACCATTCAACATACAAGACTACCTACAAACGGAAGAAGACCAGCTTTGCTATCTGCAAGCCGCCCTAGAAGAAGACGATAATGCCTTTTTACAAACTGCTTTAGGGGATATTGCCAAAGCCCGCGGCATGACAGATATAGCCGAAATAACAGGCATGAGCCGCACTAGCCTTTACAAAGCACTATCAGAAAATGCACATCCACGCTTTAGCACTATTCGAAAAATCATAGACGCCCTAGGTTATCAAATTACCCTAACGCATAAATAACAGCTGCTTGCCGAAGTGGTGATACGCTACAGGCAGACCCTGACAGCCCTTTAATCCTAATGACAACTATCAAATATGATTTAAATAACCTGCCTGAATTGACGGAAGAAAGCATCAAACGCATTGCCGCTATTTCTGATAAAGCTATTGATTACAGCGACATTCCCTCTTTGGACGATAAATTTTTTGCCCAAGCGCTGAAGGGCGGTTTATATAAGCTCAAACCTCAAAAAGAAAAATATATCCGTCAACACTGATAAAGATGTGCTGCTATGGCTCAAACAAAGCGGAAAAGGCTACCAAACGCGCATTAATGCCATTCTATGCAAAGCCATGCTTGATACCATGAAATAACAACCAATTTAGTACCAAAAAATGCTATGCTTAGCATAGAAAAACAGGGGGTAACGAGGGGGTAAAAACTCTTTCGAGCCTTTTTCTATATTGTTGTTATAAAGTGGTTTTTTGCGCAAGGAATATATCCTCTCTCTCCGCCATACCTTACCTCAAACGCCCTCAAGGCGTTTTTTTATTGCCTGTTTTATGGCTGATTTCATTGAATTTTTACCTCATACACCCTCAAAGGACATCAAGTGCAAGCAGCATTTTTGTTGGTATTTTGTTGGTATCTTTTATCATAGTCTAAAAAAATACCAACAAGGGCAGTAAAAAGCGCGTGGGATAAGGCTTTAGGTAGGTATCGAGTCTTAGAAAAAATACCAACAATGCCGAAATACCAACGCCGCAGCCCATTTTTTACGCAAAGATGCCAACGGCGACTACTACCGCCTGATTCAATGGAAAGACCCGCACAGCCGCCAGCCCGTACTCGGCGTTATCCCGATGGAAATCATCGGCAACCAATGGCAGCCCCTGCAAAAGCTGGGCATCGCCATCGCCGCCAATCGCCGCAAACGCGAGCTATTAGCCGATTATCTGCAAACCGAAGGCTTACATACCCCCTATGCCGTTACAGACCGCGCAGGCTGGCATCATGGGGAGTATATCCTGCCTAACGGCGACATTATCGGCAGCGAGCGCGTGTTCTATAACGGCGACAAAAGCCAAGCCGAAGCCTACCATAGTCAAGGCAGCCTAGAGGACTGGCGGGCGGAAATCGGCACCTATCTTGCCGGCAACAGCCGCCTATCCCTTGCCATCGGCACTGCCCTAGCCGCGCCCTTAATGCAGCTGCTGGGTATGGAAAGCGGTGGCTTTCATCTTTATGGCGACAGCTCGGACGGCAAAACCACCGCTGCCAAAGCCGCATTATCGGTATGGGGCAAGCCCGATATTCTAAAGATCACATGGGAAGGCACAGGACTGGGCTTTTCCAACATTGCCGGCGCCCGCAATGACGGCTTCTTAGTCTTGGACGAAATCGGGCAAGCCACCCCTCGCGTGGTAGCACACACCGCCTACAGCGTGATAAACGGCACCAGCAAAGCCCAAGGCGCGAAAGAAGGCGGCAATCGTGCTATGAAACAATGGCGTATCCTAGTTTTTTCCACAGGCGAGAAAACCCTGCGCAGCTACACCCAAAGCCAAGGGGCAGACTGGCAGGCAGGACAAGACACCCGCCTGCCCAGCATCGCCGCCAATGCCGGCAAAGGCTATGGCATCTATGACCATCTGCACGGCTTTGACAACGGCGCGCTTCTATCCGAACATTTGGAGCAAGCCGCCAACCGCTATTACGGCAGCGCAGGGCGGGCGTTTATCCAAGCCATACAGACAGACAGGGAAAACGCGATTAAACGCTTAAACAGCGAAATAAGCGCCTTTATGGCAACATTGCCGCAGGAAAGCGGGCAGGCACGGCGCGTTGCAAAACGATTTGCCATGATTGCCGCCGCCCTCAGCCTTGCCCAAGAATACGGCATCATTCCCCACAACCAAAGCAGCCTAGGCATCCGCCAATGCTTTGACGAATGGCACAGCCTCAACGGCGGCGGGAAATACGAAGACAGGCAAATCATCGAAACCGCCATCGACTGGCTGCAAACCAATGCCTACAGCCCGCGCCTTATCGAGTGGGGGCATACCATGACCGAGAGAGACCATGCAGGCTACCGCCGCTATAGAAGCCCGCCCGACTTCCTAGGCAGAATACCGAAGGAAGACGACGACAAACCACAGGAATTTTGGATAATCCCTGCCGTATTCCGCGCCGAAATCTGCAAAAGCTATGAAGAAAAGAAAGTCATTACCGTGCTGAAAGACGCACAATGGCTCAAAACCCAAGGCAAACATCACACCTGCAAGCGGGGGAATAATACCCGCTACTATGTACTGATTGGCATGCAGCCGCCAGAAACCCCAAACCCTGAACCACCACCCGCCGACGAGTGAAAAACAGCCGCCACAGTGCGGCTTTTTCTTTGCCCGCACACCACAGAAAAGATTGCCGAAAGATTAAAACCAAGTCATCAAATAAAAAACACTACACGCACGCGTAAAACCAGTGGGAATAGTGGGAATATTCATATACACATCTCATTCTATTAGGAAAAATATTCCCACTGTCATTCCCACTCGAAAAAATGAGTGGGAATATTTTTTGCATTCCCACACCCGAGTGGGAATATTCCCACTGCCGAAAGCCAAAAGTGGGAATATTTTTTCACGCTGAAACATGCAATTAAGCCAATATTCCCACTATTCCCACCATTCCCACTACTTTTTTGCATCTATACAGCATTTTTTTTCGGCAGGCGGAAACATTAACAAAACGACGGCAGAAATAAGCGGGAATTGCGGGCAATGACAAAAGACAACAAGCGGCATCCCTTGCCGGTTTATTGCCTTTTGTATCTTATAGCGATACAGTGTAGGCAAGTTGTAAAGGGTATGTATGATTATCAGCTTCAAACATAAAGGGCTTGAGCGCTTTTACCGCACAGGCAACACAGCAGGCATACAAGCAAAACATGCAGCCCGCATAAGCCGTGTTCTTGCACGTTTAGACAGCGCAGAAACGCCCGCCGATATGAATATCGCAGGCTGGCAATTACACCCCTAAAAGGCGATTTATTACAGCATTGGAGCGTATCAGTGAATGGCAACTGGCGCATCACGTTTAAACTGACAAACGGCAATGCTGAAATTGTGGATTATCAAGATTACCACTAAGGAAACAACATGCAGCACAATCCCCCGCACCCTGCCGAAATCATCAAAGAAGACATCTTACCCGCATTAAACCTGAACATCACACAAGCCGCCCGACAACTAGGCATTGCCCGCATAACCCTATCGCGCCTACTCAACGGCAAAACAGGCATCACACCCGACATGGCGATAAGACTGCATCAATGGCTAGGCACAGACAGCCCCAGCCCTGAAAGCTGGCTGCACCAACAGGCAAACTATGACTTGTGGCAGGCGCTGCAAAAACCGCGCCCGCAAATACAAAGCTATCAATATCACAAAGCCTAAGAAAACCTTACAAAGGGAAGCATGCCATCGACATTAGGAAATAGTATGCAGCAACAGCGCAGATAGAGCCGGCAACAGCAGCGACACATAGGAGGGGCGGGCTAAAACTTCAGAAGCGCCAAGCCCTAGACCGCCGCCCATTCAGACGCGTTAACGCTAACCGAGTTTTTTTTCACTTTTTTTGCTGAACATTTGCGCGTCTTTGTATGAAAATCATGGAAATTGTACGAAGAAAATGCAAACCCTCGCGCGTGCGCGCGCGTGAGAGCCATCAAACGCTATCGCTACCCCCCATACACCGCACAGAGCCGCTATTCATTGCCCCCCATCTTAATTCAGTATCATAAAACCTAGAAAGGAGAAGCAAGTATGCAAAACAGCAAACAGGCATTTACAGCAGGGGCAATCAGCGCATTTAACCTATTCCCTCAAATGCCCAAGCCACAACTCACGCAGCAAGGTTGGCGCACAGATAGGGAAAACCTAGCACAAGACTGGTGGTATTTGCAATGAAAAATGAGAAAGATTGCACGTTTTTCAAGGAAAAAACGTAGGCTGATAGTTATTCTATCAGGCAGGTTTTTGGTGCAGAAAAACAAGGTTTAGCCATTTTTTCATGCAAAAATTGATTGAAGTGCTAAATTTCATCTTATTTTATAAAAATGTTATCAAGGTTTAACACGCTCTAAATATTTTCAAAAAACCTAATAAATTTACAAAAAAGTTTACAAAAATCAATTTGCAATACATAATCATTTAACACAAATTGAACAAGAAATTGATTAAAAATCAATTATTTGCGTTATAGATGATTTTTTGTTATCATGACCTATCTTTTTGGTTTCATCAACCTTTGAATAAACTTTATAAGTTTTGATGATAAATCTTTAAAAATACAGGAGTCTTGTTATGCCATTGTCATCACTACCAAACGTAGAACAAACATCGCTATATATCGGTGGAAAGTATGTATCCGCCAGCAGTGGGGAGTTTTTTGAGACGGTCAACCCTGCCACGGCAGACACGCTTGCCAAGCTACAAAGTGCTTCAAAAGCGGACGTGGATAAAGCGGTGCAAAGTGCCAAAGCAGGACAAAAAATCTGGGCAAGCATGACGGCGGTGGAGCGTTCTCGGATACTGCTAAAAGCGGTGGTGATTTTGCGTGAACAAAATGATGAGCTGGCACGCTTGGAGACGGCGGACACAGGCAAAGCAATCAGCGAGACCGCTTACGTGGATATTGTTACAGGGGCGGATGTGTTGGAGTATTATGCAGGGCTTGCCACCGCCGTTGAAGGGGTGCAAGTGCCACTTCGCACGGGCAAAGAAGGGAGCTTTTTTTATACCCAAAGAGAACCGCTTGGCGTGGTGGCAGGGATTGGGGCGTGGAATTATCCCATTCAAATCGCCCTATGGAAATCCGCCCCTGCCTTGGCATCTGGTAATGCCATGATTTTTAAGCCAAGCGAAGTTACGCCTTTGACCGCCCTAAAACTTGCCGAGATTTATACCCAAGCTGGCGTGCCTGACGGGGTGTTTAATGTCGTGCAAGGCGGTGGCGATGTGGGGGCGTATCTGACCGAACACCCTGACATTGCCAAAATCTCATTTACAGGCTCGGTGGCAACAGGCAAAAAAGTGATGAGCCTTGCAGGAGCATCATCACTAAAAGACGTAACCATGGAGCTTGGCGGTAAGTCGCCTTTGATTGTTTGTGATGATGCCGACATTGAGCTGGCGGCGGACGTGGCGATGATGGCAAACTTTTATAGCACAGGACAAGTGTGTACCAATGGCACACGAGTTTTTGTACCAAGTGCCAAAAAACACGCCTTTGAACAAGCTATTTTGGCACGCCTGCCCAAGGTTCGCTTGGGCGACCCAACTGATGAGACAACCAACATGGGTCCTTTGGTGGGCTTTGCCCACATGGAGCGAGTACTTGATTATATGGAGCAGGGCAAAAAAGCAGGGGCAACGGTGCTGTTTGGTGGACGGCGTGCGGTGGCGGATGATTTTGCCGAGCATGGCGAGTCGCTGTCCAAGGGGGCGTTTGTGCTACCGACTGTCTTTACTGATTGCACCGATGAGATGAGCATTGTTACCGATGAGATTTTTGGACCCGTCATGAGCATTTTGACTTATGATGATGAAGATGAAGCGATAGAGCGTGCCAATGACACGATTTTTGGCTTGGCAGGGGGCGTGGTTACGTCTGATTTAAATAAAGCTCATCGCATTACCCACGCCTTGCAAGCGGGCATTTGTTGGGTCAATACATGGGGCGAGTCAGATGCCAAAATGCCTGTGGGTGGCTATAAGCAATCAGGCGTTGGGCGTGAAAATGGCATAATGACGCTAGAACATTATACCCAAGTCAAATCCATTCAAATAGAAATGGGTAAATTTGAGTCTATTTTTAAATAACTGGCAGGTAGTAGGCTAAAAAGTATACTGAACTAGCTTTTCCGTTCACCCTGAGCTTGTCGAAGGGTAAGGAAAACCGTTATGGTTCGACTTAGCTCACCACGAATGGTTTTCCTTGTAGCATACTTTTTGAACCAGAGCCTAACTGGCATATCATCAAAATTTATTAACTTATTAAGGAAAACTCATGACAGAATATGACTATATCATCATCGGTGCAGGTTCGGCAGGCAATGTGCTTGCCACACGTCTGACAGAAGACAGTGATGTGAGCGTGCTACTTCTAGAAGCAGGTGGCCCTGATTATCGCTTGGATTTTCGCACGCAAATGCCCGCAGCACTGGCGTACCCCTTGCAAGGCAAACGCTACAACTGGGCGTATTTGACCGACCCTGAGCCTTATATGAATAATCGCCGTATGGAGTGCGGACGTGGTAAGGGGCTTGGCGGTTCATCGCTTATCAATGGTATGTGCTACATTCGTGGCAATGCCATGGATTTGGACAATTGGGCAAAAATGGACGGACTAGAAGACTGGACGTATGCCGACTGCTTGCCTTATTATAAAAAATCAGAAACCCGTGATGTGGGCGAAAACGACTATCACGGTGGCACAGGTCCTGTGAGCGTAACAACTTCACAGCGTGGCACGGCAATTGGTAGTAGTGTGCTGTTTAATGCCATGGTAGAGGCAGGCGTGCAAGCAGGCTATCCACGCACCGATGATTTGAACGGCTATCAGCAAGAAGGCTTTGGACCTATGGACAGAACGGTTACACCAAAAGGACGCCGTTCTAGCACGGCTCGGGGCTATCTAGACATGGCAAAATCACGCTCCAATCTTACCATAAAAACCCATGCCGTAACCGACAAAATCCTATTTTCAGGTAAGCGTGCCATTGGCGTGCAGTATCTACAAGGCAATGACACAAATCCCACAACCGTCCACGCCAAACGAGAAGTGATACTCTCAGCAGGAGCGATTGCATCTCCGCAGATTTTACAGCGTTCGGGCGTTGGGGCAAAAAGTTTGCTTGATGAATTTAAAATCCCTGTCGTGCATGACCTGCCAGGGGTGGGCGAGAACTTGCAAGACCATTTGGAGATGTATCTACAATACGAATGCAAAAAACCCGTATCGCTGTATCCTGCCCTAAAATGGTACAATCAACCTGCCATTGGGGCCCAGTGGCTATTTTTGGGAACGGGCATTGGGGCAAGCAATCAGTTTGAGGCAGGGGGCTTTATCCGTACCCGTCCTGAATTTGAATGGCCAAATATTCAGTATCACTTTTTGCCAGTTGCCATTAACTACAACGGCTCAAATGCCGTAGAAGAGCATGGTTTTCAGGCACACGTTGGCTCCATGCGTTCGCCGTCTCGTGGGCGTATCCGCCTAAAATCGCTAAACCCCCACGACCACCCAAGCATTTTGTTCAACTATATGTCGCACGAGCAAGACTGGCAGGAGTTTAGAGACGGCATTCGTATCACTCGTGAAATTATGCACCAACCTGCTTTGGATGAGTACCGTGGGCGTGAGATTAGCCCAAGTCGTAACGCTAAAACCGATGCCGAGCTTGATGAATTTGTGCGTAATCATGCCGAGACCGCTTATCATCCGTCTTGTAGCTGTAAAATGGGCATGGACGATATGGCGGTTGTGGACGGACAGGGGCGTGTGCATGGCTTAGAGGGCTTGCGTGTCGTTGATGCGTCTATCATGCCCCTTATCATCACAGGCAATCTAAATGCCACCACCATTATGATGGCAGAAAAAATCGCCGATGTCATGCGTGGGCAAAAATTGCCAAAATCAACGGCAGGTTACTACAAAGCCGATCCTAATGTGCTAAGACAAGAGCCTGTACGAGCGTTTGACCCGAGTATGATGCTTTAAGGGTTTATTATAAAGGGCGGATTTATTCGCCCTTTTTGTTTTGTATTTTTCATTGCAAAATACAAATTATACTCAATTCATAACAAATGCGAACATTATATTTTTAACCTTAGCTTGGACGTTTATGCCAGAAAGCACTCACATGACAAATTTTGTTGGATATAAATATCTAAGCTACTGATTTATAAAGAATTAGGTCGGATTCTTAAATCCGACAAATTTATATTTTAAGTAATGTCGGATACAAGTATCCGATCTATCCAATTGAAAAATGATTAATTTTTGCCATGAATTGACTATAAATGAGGGGTCTGCCTTCAGCTTCAAATGCCGCTAACTGCTTAAGAAATAATATAGTCGGAGAAGTGAAAAAGTAGTACAAGGCGGCGAGCCACAGACAGTACAAGAGCGTACGGCAAGGCGAGCCAACGCCGTAATACTTTTTCAATTCTTTGACTATAGGCGCTGTTGTTTGTTTGCTTTCGGATGAATTAAGGTCTTTTTTTTCGAGTAATGCCGACACGTTTTAATGCTATGGCAATAGCTCTGTCGCTACAGTTAAAGCGTCTTGCCCGTTCATAGCACGTTCATAGCAATAGTCATCAGGATAAGCTTGGACGTCAGCCATTAAAGCTTCAGCATCGATTTTTGCCGGTTTGCGTTCGTACTTCTTGCGTTCTATGCTTTTCTTCCAACGTTGAATGCTTGTTGCGCTGAGTCGATATTCTTCAACAAGCTTTCTGTAGCTATGACCTGATGCCAGCTTGTCTAATATCATTTGTCTGTAATCTTTTGAGTATGCCATAAGTTTTAGTGTAACCTTTTTTGGATTCCTTGACTATATTTTCGATTTCTTTAGCCCTAAGGAAAAATTCAGCTTGTTTTTATTTTGACTCTGATCTGGCAAAGTTATTCTATTAGGTCAGCGTTTTTTGAAACAAAGCGATTTTTATTGTTCAAGCTTTAAATGCTTCGTTTGTTTGATAACGGCGTTCGTCTTTTTCAATGCCGGCAAGGCGGAATTTGCCGCGGCTTTGCGGGGCTAAGACAAGGTTTTCTTTGCTGCCGTAGTCTTGGCGCTTCCAAAAGTCTTCGTATTCGCCAAGGCTGAGGGCGCTGCGTTGCACAAGCAGGGCGGCATGGTTTTCTTTGCGACGTTGGCTAAGATAGCTTTCTTGAACACGCAGGGCGAAATATTCGGCGACGCATCCTGAGCCGTAGCTCAACATGCCGACGAGTTCGCCGCTTAAATCGTCGCGGTGGTCAAGAGCGGAGCAGAGACTGAGGTAAAGCGCGGCGGTATAGCTGTTGCCGATTTCGCGGTTGTAGATCATGCCGGCGGCGATTTTGCTGTTGTCTTGCGCGCAGTTATTGCTTTTGCATAGGCGTTGGTGGGTTTTGATGCCCATTTTGCTGAAGGGCAGGTGGTAGCAGTATTGGGCAAAGTCGGAAAATGCCGCGCCGCCTTGTGCTTGATAGTCTTGCCACGCTTTTTCTGCCGCTTGCATGTAAATCATGGTAGATAGTTTGCCGTCCACTAATGGGGTATTGCGGTGATTGGGGCGCCAGAAGTCCATGACGTCTTGGGTGTAACAGCCGGCAGGTCCTTCTAATGCGGCGATGCGTGGGTTTGCGCTGATAAGCATGGCAACAGCGGCACTGCCTTGTGTGGCTTCGGCGGCGCCATGCATGTCGTAGCGCGCGATGTCGCTGGCAATCAGCAGAACTTTGCGCTCGGGATGGCTGGCGACGTAGGCACAGGCCATTTGCAGTCCTGCGGTGGCGCTGTAGCAGGCTTGTTTGAGTTCTACGGCGCGGCAGTTGGGACGCAGTCCGAGCAGGGCGTGTACATAGACGGCGGCGGCTTTGGATTGGTCGATGCCGCTTTCGGTGGCGAGAAAGATGCTGTCGATGGCGGCGATATCTTCCGCGTTTAGTATGCCGGCAGCAGCATTGGCGGCAAGGGTAACGCAGTCTTCGTCATGACTGGGGACGGCAAAGCGGTCTTGCCCGATGCCTTGATGATATTTTTGCGGGTCTATACCGTCTCGTTCGGCGAGTGTGGCAAGCGCTAAATAATAGGCGGGGGTGTAGAAGGCGATTTTATCGATTCCTATTGCTGTCATGTTTAGTCCTGAAGGAAGTATTGCCATTGTCCGCGCAATTGTTGCTGATTTTTACATCCGAGCAAAAAGAGGGCGGTTCGGTATTGCTGCTGTAGTTGTTGAATTTGGGCGATGACGGCTTCTGCGCTTTCTTGGGCGGCAGCTAAGAAGGGCGCGGCGATGCCGCATAATTGCGCGCCTAGGATGATGGATTTTGCCATGTCGATGCCGTTGCGAATGCCGCCGCTGGCGATGAAGAATTGTTCCGGATGGTGTTGATAGGCTTGTTTGAGTGCGTCTGCCATCGGCAATCCCCAATCTTGGAAGATGAGCCCGAGAGTGTCTTGATGATTGCGGCGGCGGTGGTATTCGATGCGGCTCCACGAGGTGCCGCCGCGCCCTGCGATGTCGAAGTAACGGATACCGGCTTTAATGCCTAATGCGATGTCGGCAAGGCTGAGTCCACAGCCGACTTCTTTAAGCAGCACAGGGACGTTCAGATCGCGGTTGATTTGCGCGATTTTATCGCTGAGGTTGCTGAAATCGGTGTCGCCTTCGGGTTGAATGGCTTCTTGCAAGGGGTTAAGGTGCAGATAGAGTCCGTCGGCGGAGAGGATTTCTACCGCTTGCTGGCATTCGCGGATGCCGAAATCGTAATTGAGTTGTACTGCGCCCAGATTGCCGATGAGGACGGTATTAGGGGCATATTCGCGCAAATCAAAACTGGCTTGGGCGCCTTTTTCGCGCATCATGACGCGCTGCGAGCCGACCGCCATCGCCACTTGGCAGGCTTCTGCCGCTTGGGCGAGATTGCGATTAATGCGGCATATCAGTTCGTCATCGCCGCCGGTCATGGAGGAGATAATCAGCGGAAATGATAGGGTTTTGCCGAGAAAATTTACCCGCGTATCGATGTCGTCTAAGGCGATTTCAGGCAGGGCGCGGTGTTGCAGATGGTAGCGGTCGAGTCCGTTTTGACTGCGTTCGATGTCTTGGTCGTCGGCGATAATGTCGAGATGTTCGCGTTTGCGTTGGTTGATACGTGCAAATTGTTCTTTCATGCTTTGCGTTCCAAAGCAAGGTGGGCGCGCATCAGTTCGCCCGGATTGGTTTGCGCGGCGAGCAAAGAGAGTTCGCCGCACAGCACCACGGCGGCGCATAAGGCGGCAAGACGGCGCGCATTGTCGCCCGAATCACGTTGTTCGCGGCAGCCGAGTTGCTGCAAATGTTGCTCGACGACTTCCAAGCCCTGTCCTTTGCCGTTACCGACCGTGCCGACAATCAAATTGGGCAGGGTGCAGGAAAAATACAAATCGCCGTCGCGGTTTTCGCAATGGACGATACCTTGCGAGCCTTCGATAATATTAGCGGCATCCTGTCCTGTCGCGAGATAAAAGGCGAGGAGCATATTGGCGAAATGCGCATTGGCGCTGCGTATCGAGCCTGCCAAATTACTGCCGATGTGGTTTTTGCGCGTGTTCAGTGCGACGATGGTCTCGGCATCGCTGCGCAAATAGCGGCGGCAGATTTTTTCCGGAATCAGGATTTCCGCTACAACACGTTTGCCGCGTCCTAAAATGCCATTGACGGCACCGGCTTTTTTATCAATGCAGTAATTGCCCGAAATCGAGCCGTAGCGCATGGTCGGATAATTGGCTAAAAGGTAGTTAATCAGGACATCGGCAGCTTTGGTCGCCATATTGTGTCCTGAGGCATCGCCGGTACTGAAAGCAAAACGCAGAAACAGCAGGTTGCCGACAATTTCATGATGAATATCAAGCAATTTGGCATAACGGCTGCTTTGTGCCACTACTTCTTGTAAATCCGCTTGGCGTGCCGAGATTTCTTGGGCGCATGCTTGGGCTTGGGTGGCAAATTGGCAGTCGAAAATAACCGAGCGCGTCATGCGGGCATCTAAGACGTTGACCATAATGCCTTGCTCCAATAAGCAAGAGATTTTGGCACCGCGTCCGCAGGAAGGCCAAAGCGGGCTTTCATAGGTGGCGAGCGGTACGCTGATGCTTTCGTTAACGGTATTGCCGCTGATTTTGATTGGCCCGACCCATTGGGTGGGAATGGGCGTGTAAGCGATAGTGGAAGACATAAACAAGCCATAAATACGATGGGCGAAGTATAGCATAGATGCCGAAATCGGCTAATCGGTTTATAATAGGCAAATCAGTAAACATGAGGAACAGCAATGATTTTAGTCACCGGCGGCGCGGGGTATATCGGCTCGCATACGGTTCTCTTGCTTTTGCAGGCAGGCTATGAGGTTTTGGTTTTGGATAATTTGAGCAATAGCAGCGAGGAGTCTTTGCGCCGCGTGCAAACGCTCTGTGGCAAAGCGGCGCAATTCATCAAAGGCGATATCCGAGACCGCGCTTTGCTTGACCGCCTTTTTGCGGAACATTCGATTGAAGCGGTAATTAATTTTGCCGGACTGAAAGCGGTGGGTGAAAGTGTCGAAAAACCTTTACTGTATTATCAGGTTAACGTACATGGCGCGGCGACTTTGCTGGAGGCGATGCAGGCGGCGAATGTGAAAATCTTTATTTTCAGCTCCTCCGCCACGGTTTACGGTGAGCCGCAGCAAATACCGATTAGCGAGGCTTGCCCGACCAGTCGCCCGACCAATCCTTACGGACGCAGCAAGCTCATGATTGAAGATATGCTGATGGATGTAGAAATCGCCGATCCGGAGTGGCGGATTGCCATTTTGCGTTATTTCAATCCGGTAGGCGCGCATGAAAGCGGCATGATCGGCGAAGATCCTAACGGTTTGCCGAATAATCTGTTGCCGTATATTGCCCAAGTGGCGGTGGGCAAATTGCCGCATTTACGCGTCTTTGGCAATGATTATCCGACCGCCGACGGTACAGGCGTACGCGATTATATTCATGTTATGGATTTGGCGGAAGGGCATTTGCGTGCGTTGGAAAAAATCCGCAATCAGCAGGGCTTGTCTATTTGGAATTTAGGCACGGGGCAGGGCTATTCGGTACTGGAAATGCTGCAGGCTTTTGAAGAGGCTTGCGGCAAAACCTTGGCTTATGAAATCGCGCCGCGCCGCGCCGGCGATATTGCGACTTGCTATGCCGATCCGAGTAAAGCGAAAGCGGAGCTGGGTTGGACGGCAAAACGCGGTTTAGCAGAGATGATGGCGGATACTTGGCGTTGGCAATCGCAAAACCCTGAGGGCTATCCGAAAGCATAAACGCTTATTCAAAAGGATAAAATCATAAAAACGCCGCCTTCTTTGATAGGCGGCGTATGTTTGGCATATTAGAATTTATACTGATAAACCCTGCAACGGCTGTTCTTGTCAAGCATCTAAGCTTTTGTGCCTCTATACCTCTTAAAGCGCCTGTTTACATGGTTTATTCATACTGCTTCTTAAATCAGGGTATCGACAATATCACAGATAAATAAGCCGACTTCATTATTCATAGGTTTGATGCTGCGCATATCCAGTCCTTGCAAAATATCTTTTCTTTCATTAAGCGATTGCACGGCTTTGTGAAAAGTTTGATGTTCGCCTGCAAAGCTAGGTGATAACAGCATAGTATGAAACAGCACTGATAATGAGCTGGTAATAATCGGGCAATAGCGTTGTTTGAGATTCGGCGACAATTGATGGAAAACATTGCTACGCATGATGCCGACCGTATTAATACTGCCGCGTACTAAACGTAAGATGCTTTGATAGTTATCCATTCTCTGCCAATCGACTTCTTTGCGATAAATACTGCGCGGCTCTAATAGGATTTCTCCGATTCTTTGCACATTGACATCATTTAAGCAGATAAATTTGGTGGTTTTATCAATATCGTCTAAACACAGAATGAGAGAGTCGCGATCTGAGAAAATAATGACTTCATCACTGGCGGCTTCGGGGCGCGCAAGAGGCAGATATTGGTAATTGCGCATAATTTTGGCGGTATCGTAAGATCCTACATGCACCAGAGTAGGATTAAGTTCCATATAGTGATAAAAATCATTGAAATTAATCGCCAGTTGTAAATGTATGGGACGGGCAAGAAAATGTTCTAAGGCAATTGTTAGGCGGTACCAATCCAGTATGTAACGGGGCGGATAATCCGGAGCAATCAATAGGGATAATTCAGCCATTTTCTTTTTCCTCCTCAAGTAGTTTTTTATATACCTCAGTGTAATAGGCTATTTTTTCACGAGAAGGTTGCCGGCGGACGGAGGTGTAGCCTTCAATGATATCGCCATGATAATTCGGCACCACGGTGGCATAAACCCAATAAAAACGTCCGTCTTTACGCAGATTTTTCACATAGCCGTGCCATTTTTTACCTGCTTGGACGGTATCCCATAAGTCTTTGAATGCGACTCTCGGCATATCGGGATGACGTAAAATAGAATGCGGTTGTTTGAGCAGTTCTTCTCGGGTATAGCCGCTGAGAATCACAAAGGCTTGATTAAGATGGGTAATGTTGCCCGCTAAATCTGTTCTGGAAATAATTAACTGTCCTTCCGGATAAGGAAATTCTTCATTAATATAGTTAATTTCTTCTTGTCTTCCGTCATAGAATTGATGTGTTATTGTTTTCATGGATTTTCTAGAATAAGTGGGAGATTTTTTGAGCGCTGGTTTTGATTTCGTGAAATATCATGCCGATATTGGCTTGTTCTCTGATAAGAGCGACTAAAATCATATCGTCTTTGACTCCGGTCATAATTAGAGAGCCCTGCTTGCTAAAGATATGCACTTGCTGCATTTCGCCACGATATAAGAGATGACTGCTTCTTTCGGCGATGCTTTTAATGGCGGCAGCGGTGGCGCCAATTTCGTCGATTAATGTATCTCTCTGATTTCCTGATAAAATTAAACCGTCAACCGTAAAGAGATAGGCGGATTCGATATCCGCATGGGAGTCGCTAAGGTTTTGGATAATATCGTTGAGTGAGTCTGACATACAACATCCTTTCAGAAAAAAATTATGACTATTTTATGCAAAATATTTCTGAAGGGGTAATGTTTACGCTATTAAATTTTTTAATAAAAAAATATTTATTTTTTACCATTTTGGCTAATTAAATAATTTTTAAGATGTTTTTGTTTTTCAACGATTAATATTTGCAAATTTTTTATTGAATAGTATTGAAAAAATTAACTGCAGATGAGAAACATTCATATTGATTAGTAGATACTGATGATTTTATATGCGGAGATATTAGGCGTATCTTTCTTGTTTTAATAAATTGATTTTAATGAATTATTTTATTTGCGTTGTCAGGCTATAAAGATTGTCCAGATTTTCGCTGCCGCCTAAGGCAAGTGCGAGTGCGATGCGACGGCTGATGCGCTGATAGCGGTTGTCCAGCATGGCTGATTCGATTTCGCGGCGCGACTGCTGCGCATCCAGCAGTGTTTGCAGACTGTCTGCGCCCGCCTGATAGCGGATTTGGCTAAGTCGTTCAATTTTTTGCGCGTTTTTCAAACGTGCGGCAATGTGGGCGGCGTTGTCGTCGCTTTCTACCACTTTGCTCAGAGCTTTTTCAACGTCGGCAAAGGCGCGATAGAGCGTTTGTGTAAAGTTCGCCAGATTAGCCTGATATTGTGTTTGCGCGTTTTGCAGCGCCAAATTGCGTTCACGTTGTTGCAAAAAGGGCAGGCTGATGCTGCTTGCAAGACTGGCGATCGGATTGCGCAGTAAATCGCCTAAGATGTTGCTGCTGCCTGAAATACCGCCGTTAAGGTTGATGTCGGGATAAAAATCGCGTTCTGCCACGGCAATATTGCCCAAATCCGCTTGCAAGCGGTATTGCGCCGCACGCAAATCCGGACGTTGATGCAGCAGGGCGGCAGGCAACTGCGGCGCGATTGCCTCGATAGCGATGTCATTCAGGCGACTGGAGCTTATGAAGCTTTGCGGAGCTTGTCCGAGTAAAATACTGAGCGTGATTTGTGCTTGTTCGATTTCGGCTTCAAGACTGCGTTTGCTGACGGCAAGCGCGCTGAGGGCTTGTTTGGCATTGCTGTGTTCCAATTCGCTTGCCGCGCCTTCGCTAAGGCGTATGCCGACGAGGCGGTAGGTTTGTTCTTGGTAGGCGATTTGGGCTTGATTGAGTTCGAGTCGTGCTTGAGCGTAAAGCAGTTGTAGCCAAGCGTTGGCGATTTCGCCTTGCAGGGAAAGACGGGCGGCAAGCAGATCTTGGGCACTGGCATCTGCGTTCCAAGCGGCGGTTTGAGTGGCGGCGGCGAGTTTTTGCCATAAATCCAGTTGGTAGGCGGCGGAGAAAGAGGCGCTAAAACCGCTGCTATTGCTGTTAGTGCCGTAATGATGTGCGGCATTGGCGCCGAGATTGCCGTTGCTAATAATGCTTTGCGCCAGCGCTTGACTGTCAAGAGCAATCCGCGCACGTTGCCAAGTAAGGGCGGCGGCTTTTAAATCTTGATTGCCGAGCATGGCTTGCTGCATGAGCGCGTTTAATTCCGCACTGGCGAATTGCTGCCACCATGCCTGTTGCCGAGCTTCGGATTGCTTGGCGGCGGCAAGCATCCATTGCTGCGGAATGCGGATTTCCCGCGCCAGTTCCGTTTCAATATTTTTAATCGGCGCAATGCTGCATGCGCCAAGCAATAAGGTTAAGAATAGAGTGCTTTTATTCAATGGCATATTATTCTCCGCTGAGGGCTTGCACAGGATCGAGTTTGGCGGCATTTTTTGCCGGCAAATAGCCGAAGAGTATGCCGATGCCGGTGGCGCAGGCAAAGGCGAGAATGATGGATTGAGTGGAATAAATCATGCTGAAGCTGCTGCCGCTGAGCGCGATGGCTTTGCCTAAGCCGAATGCCAATCCGATGCCGATAATGCCGCCGATTAAGCATAGCAATATGGCTTCAATTAAAAATTGCCGCATGATGTCGCCTTGGCGCGCGCCGACCGCCATGCGGATGCCGATTTCCTGCGTACGCTCGGTAACCGATACCAACATGATGTTCATCACGCCGATACCGCCGACAATCAAGGAGATGACCGCAATCGCGGAAATGAGCAGGGAAAGGGTCTGCGTGGTTTGCGTGATGGTTTGGCGGATGGAATCGTTATTGAATAAGGTAAAGTCTTCTCTGCCGTGGCGGCGGATCAATATCCGTTTTACCGCGTCTTCTGCGACCGCGCTGTCCACGCTGTCGGAAATACGCAGAATGATGTTAGAGACGTAAGTTTGCCCCAATAAACGGCTCATGACGGCAGTGTAGGGCGACCAAATATTAAGACTGTTACTATTGGAAAAGCGGTTTTGATTGCTAACATCCACAATGCCGATAATCGTCAGCGGTACGTTATTGATAAGCACCGTCTGCCCTAGCGGATTTTGCCGGTCGAATAATTGCTGAGCGCCGGTATTGTCTAGGTAGGCGACCGCCTTATGCTGCTCGATATCCGCAGGCATGAGTTTGCGCCCCTGAATAATCGGAATATTTTGCACTTGGAAATATTGCTCGCCTACGCCCGTAACGGAAGCGTTGATTTCCTGTCCGCCGATACGCAAAACGGCGCCGCTGCTGACACTTGGCGTTGCGGAATCAATAAAACTTTGCTGGGCTAGGATGTCGGCATCATCGCTGGTCAGGGTGCGGATACGTCCTGCATGTCGATCACCGAAGCGGCCCGGAAAAATTTGAATGGTGTTCGAACCCAAATCGCTGATGCGCGACAACACTTGCTGCTGCGAGCCTTGCCCAAGCGCCACCATGCTCACAACCGAAGCGATACCGATAATAATGCCGAGCATGGTTAAAAAAGCGCGCAATTTATGTCCCATAATCGCCCGCACCGCCATGGCAAAAGCCGAGCTTAAGGCTTTAATGGCCAAAAAATCACGACCACGGGCGAAAGTTTTAGGCTGCGGCGGCTTCGCATTGCGCGCCTGCTTGCTGCTATCGCTGATAATCCGTCCGTCTTTGAGCTCGATAATGCGGTCGGCGCCGGCGGCAATCGCAGGATCATGCGTGACTAAAATCACGGTATGTCCTTCGCTGTGCAATTCGCGCAAAATCCGCATCACTTCGCGTCCCGATTCGCTATCCAGCGCGCCGGTCGGCTCATCGGCAAAAATAATTTTGCCACCGTTCATCAAAGCACGGGCAATAGATACCCTCTGTTGCTGTCCGCCTGATAATTGCGCGGGTTTATAGCTGCGGCGTTCACCTAATCCGAGACGGCTCAGCAAAGCATCGGCGCGCGCCAAACGTTGTGCCTTATCCACGCCGGCATAGACGGCAGGAATCGCCACATTTTCGCGCGCCGTCAAATCATTGAGCAAATGATAACGCTGAAAAATAAAACCGATATGTTCGCGACGCAAACGTGCGCGTGCGCGAATGCTCAATTGCTTGGTATTTTCGCCCTCCAACCAATAATCGCCGGCACTGGGGCGGTCAAGACAGCCTAAAATATTCATTAAGGTCGATTTGCCCGAGCCCGATTGCCCGATAATCGCAATCATCTCGCCGGCATGAATTTCAATATCCAAGCCGTGCAAGACCGTGACCTCGGTTTCGCCGCTACCATAGCGTTTAGTCAAATTCTGCGTTTTAATCAAGACCGGAGGCATCAGAATATTCTCGGGCCCATTGGCGAATGCGGCGAAGCACCGCCGTGGCTGACAATTACCGCTTCGCCTTCTTGCAAACCGCTCAAGACCTGTGCCTGCACGCCGTCTTCCAAGCCCACTTCAATATGACGTTTTTCCGCCTGAGCATTGACTAAAACCGATACCCTTGCTTCGCCATTGGGGGCGTATTCAATCGCCGTCATCGGAATTAACAGCGCATCTTCCGCTTTATCGACCTCAATGGCAATCGTCGCTGTCATACCGTAGCGTAAAAATCCCTCTGCATTATCCACATCAATATGCCCGTAATAATAAATCGCGCTACTGCTGCTAATACTGCCGTTATCGGAAATTTCTTTCGGCGCCGGATCAATAGCGGATAATACGCCTTGATAACTTTGACTGTTCTTGCCGAGCAACACCACTTTTACAGGCAAGCCGACCTTCATCACGGCAATATCCGCCTCCGCAATTTCCGCTTTAATCGTCATCACATCCGTACGTGCCAAAGTAACAATCGTCGGGCTGGATTGCACCGCATTCACACTTTGTCCTTCTTCTACCGCTACCGCAATCACCGTGCCATCAATCGGTGCGCGTACCTGCGTATAGCCTAAATTCAAATTCGCATTGGCAATTGTCAGCTCACTTTGGCGAATATTCGCCTGTGCTTCAATCACCGCATTTTTGGCGCTATTCAGACTTGCCAAAGCATTCTCCTGCGCTTCTTTTGAGCCCGCGCCTTGTTTATACAAATTATTGGCACGATTATAAGCCTGCTGCGCCTGTGTCAGCGTCGATTGCGCGCGCGCCAAAGCGGCTTGCTGACTGTTCAACTGCGCCTCAGCAGTCGATTTTGCATTCTCCTGCGAACGGGCATCAATCTCGGCAATCAGATCGCCCGCCTTAACCGTATCGCCAATCTCAACATGCAATTGCGCGATTTCCCCCGAAACCTGCGCGCCGACCTGCACGATTTTCTGCGGATACACCTTGCCACTGGCGTTTACTAAATAAGACAGATCGCCGCGGCGAACCTTTTCGGTAATATATTGCTGCGCCGAATCAGCTTCCTGCCGCTTGGCTTGATGCTGCTGCCAAGCATAGGCTGCACCGCCCAAAATAACGAGAATAATTAGAAATTTCAGCCAAGAAAAACCTCGGCTACGGATTGATTGCTGCATAGTGTCCTTCCTCATTCGGCGGCAATTATAGTGATGTGTGCCCTAAGATAGACTACAAGGCGGTAACCTTGATACATGTTTGCATCAGCCGCATAAGTACTGAATTGATGCTAAGCGCTACGATTGGGTTTCATTTGGGCAAAAAAAAGCCCCGTGTGTCGGGGCATATATTTCTGTCACATTGCGATGGAGCACATTATAGGGAGAAAAAGGCGGTGATGCAAGTTTTTCTTTAAAAACAATATAGTATGAAAAAGGTTCTATATTAAATAATTGATTTTTTGAATTTTTATTGTCGTTTTTTTATTATCTTTGCCAAATAAAAATTTGCAGCGTCGCTGCATCCGATTCCGCAAAACAGAAATATTGCTATGCTTGTTAATGGTAGATAATTAAAAATCATTTAAAATCATTGCCTTGTAAGTAAGTTGCTGATTTTGTCAAAAATATATTTGCTATTCTTAATGCCATTTATTATTATTAACCGCGACAGAGCTGTCATGTACTCTGTCACATTGCCTCATGATGATTTTACCCCGACCCATTGGTCGGGGTTTTTTTGTCTTGAAATCTGTTTGCTATCGATTAAGTCTGCGGAGGTTCTTGCTTTGCGCTAAAATAGGCGCAAAATTTTATTGTTCACAAACTAAGGAAAAATTATGACTCAGTATGTTCTCATCATTAATTGCGGCTCTTCAAGCCTGAAATATGCAGTAATTGATCCGGTCACAGGCGATTCGCCTTTAAAAGGCTTAGCCGAAAAATTGGGGCATCCGGTCGGAATGTTCACGGCAAAAACCGCTTCGGGCAAAACGCAATATGATTTGAATCCGGGCACGCATGAAAAGGCTTTGGAAGTTTTGGTTGAGGTGTTGAAAGCCGAAAATCTGATGAAAAGCATTCAGGCGGTCGGACATCGTGTGGTACATGGCGGCGAATATTTTTCCGAATCGGTTTTGGTTAATGAAGACGTACGGGCGAAAATCGCCGATTGCATCCGTTTGGCGCCTTTGCATAATCCCGCGCATGTAGAAGGCATCGATGCCGCCCTGCATCATTTCGGCGATTTGCCGCAGGCGGTGGTCTTTGATACCGCTTTCCATCAACAAATGCCGGAAAACGCTTATTTATACGCGCTGCCTTATGAATATTACACGAACTGGCATATTCGCAAATACGGCTTCCACGGCACTTCATACCGCTATATCGCTTCTCAATTGCCTGAATTGCTGGGCAAGGAAAAAGTCAAATCGATTGTTTGCCATTTAGGTAACGGCGGTTCTGTGGCGGCGATTGACAGCGACCATTCGGTGGATACCACTATGGGCTTAACGCCGCTGGAAGGTTTGGTGCACGGCACGCGTACCGGCGATATTGACCCTGCCATTCCCAGCATTTTGATGGAACAATTCGATGTTGATACCAAAGAAATGAGCGATATTTTATGGAAACGTTCCGGTTTGCTCGGTTTATCCGGTATTTCCAATGATTGTCGCACTTTGGAAGAAGAAATGGAAAAAGGCAATGCCGCGGCGATTCGGGCGATGGAAGTCTATTGCTACCGTTTAGCCAAACATATCGGCGCGCAATTGGTAGCTTTAGGCGGCTGCGATGTTTTGGTCTTTACCGGCGGTATCGGAGAGAATTCCGATTATGTCCGCCGCCGCACCGTCGAGCATTTGGCTTTCTTAGGCTTCAGCCTCGACCAAGCGCGCAATAAAGAAGTGCTGTTCGGCAAAACCGGCGCGATTCATGCTCAAGGCAGTTTGCCGGTTTGGGTAGTGCCGACCAATGAGGAATTATTGATTGCCCGCGATACCGCCGCTTTAGCAGCTAAATAAGGAAAATTGATGAGTAAAAGTATTTTATTAGTCGGTACTTATGCGCGAGTAGGTCTGACTTCCGCCGCGCTCGGTTTATATCACGCGCTGGACCGCAAAGGAGTGAAAACCGGTTTTTTCAAACCTGTGATGCAATATGCCGAAGGTCAGCAAAGCGATGTCAGCTATGATTTGATGGCGAAATATTGCCGCGGCAATGCCGAGCCTTTAAGCCCCGAAACGGTGCAGGAAGCGCTGGACAGCCATTCGCTTGACGAGTTGATGGAAGAATTATTGCGTCGCTACGAAGATGCGCGCGGCGATGCGGATGTCGTGATTTTAGAGGGCTTATTGGAATCCTCCGCCGTGCCTTATGCGGCGCAGGTCAATCAGGCGGTCGCCCGCGCTTTAAATGCGGAAGTCATTATCGTCAGCAGTGCGGATGTAGAATCCGCCTCGCGTTTAGATAATCAAATCGCCTTCGTGGCGGAGCAATTCGGCGGTTTTAATGGTCGCCAATTGCTGGGCGCGATTATCAACCATGTGGACGGGAAAGGACTCAGCCGAGTACAGGTAGAGGGATTGGCTTGTTTTAAACAGGCGAATTTCCTGCTCTTAGGTGCTATTCCTTCCAAGCCGGAATTAAGCGCGCCGCGCGTCAGCGATTTGCAAAAGCATCTTAATGCCAGCGTCTTATTTGCCGGTGAAATGGAAAACAGACGTGTGCAGGAGTTTGTGATTTTTGCCCGCACCGTCCCCAATGCCAGACAATATCTCATTCCCAATAATTGTATTTTCTGCCCGGGCGACCGCGACGATGCTTTGATGGCGGTTACGATTTCCGCTTCCGCAGGCACACAGTTGGCCTGCTTGATTCTCACAGGTCCGACGGAGCCCTCAAAAACGGTATTGGAATTATGCCGTCCTTTGATTGAAAAATCAGGTCTGCCATTACTGCATGTAGATTCCAGCACTTGGGGCTTGGTGGATTTAATGAAAGGCTTTAACCGCTATCTGCCTCTTGACGACTCGACGCGTTTGAACAAAACGCAGGAAATTTTTGCCGATCATATTGCCTATGATTGGGTGCAGGATTATCTGCAAGACGTGCGCGAAAATATCTTATCGCCGGCTTCTTTCCGCTATCAATTGGTGAAAGACGCGATTGCGGCAGATAAAAACATTGTACTACCCGAAGGCGACGAGCCGCGTACGGTAGTGGCGGCAAGCCAAGTAGCTGCACGCGGCATGGCGCGTTGCGTCTTATTGGCCACTCCTGCCAGCGTGGCGCAAGTGGCGGAGCAGCAAGGCGTTACCTTGGGCGAAGGCGTTACGATTATCGACCCCGACGCGGTGCGGGAAAATTATGTGGCGCGTTTGGTGGAATTGCGCGCCAACAAAGGCATGACCGAAGTCATGGCGCGCGAGCAATTGCGCGATAATGTGATGCTCGGTACGATGATGTTGGAAGCCGGCGAAGTGGACGGCTTGGTCTCCGGCGCGGTACATACCACGGCCAATACCATGCGTCCGCCTTTGCAAATCATCAAAACCGCTCCGGGAGCGAAAATGGTGTCTTCCGTTTTCTTCATGTGCCTGCCCGACAGCGTGATGGTTTACGGCGACTGTGCGATTGTGCCTAAGCCTAATGCCGATGAATTGGCGCAAATTGCCATTCAGTCCAACGATACCGCCAAAGCTTTCGGCTTGAATCCGCGCGTGGCGATGATTTCTTATTCCACCGGTTCTTCCGGCAGCGGCGAAGATGTGGAAAAAGTCAAAGCGGCGACTGAAAAAGTACGTGAACTGCGTCCGGACATCATTGTTGACGGCCCCTTGCAATATGATGCGGCGGCAGTCGCTTCCGTAGCGGCAAGCAAGGCGCCGAATTCTCCGGTCGCCGGTCAGGCGAATGTATTCGTATTCCCCGATTTAAATACCGGCAATACGACCTACAAAGCAGTGCAGCGTTCGGCGAACGCCATTTCCATGGGCCCGGTCTTACAGGGAATGCGCAAACCGGTCAATGATTTGTCACGCGGCGCTTTGATTGACGATATCGTCTATACGATTGCCATTACCGCAATTCAAGCGGCGCAAAATGACTGATTGGCTGTCGGAAGTACGTTTCAATGAGCAAGGATTGGTGGCAGTCAGTGCAATTGATGCCGACGACCGCCAACTGCTCATGCAGGCATGGATGAATGCCGAAGCCTTGCAAGCTACGATTGCCCGCGGCGAAATGGTCTATTACAGCCGTTCGCGCCGCCAATTGTGGCATAAGGGCGAAACTTCAGGGCATACGCAAACGCTGATAGCCTTGTATTTGGACTGCGACGGCGACAGCTTGCTGGCGGAAGTGCGGCAAAAAGGCGGCATTGCCTGCCATACCGGACGCCGCAGCTGCTTTTATCGCCAATTCATTGACGGGCAATGGCAGGAATGCCTGCCCGTTTTAAAATCAGCGGAGGCCATTTATGGAAAATAATGCCTTATCGGAATTGGAAAAAATTATCGCTGCACGGCGCAGCGCCGCTGCTGAGAACAGCTACACCGCACAGCTCTTACAGGCGGCGCCTGAAAAACTGCTGAAAAAAATCGGGGAGGAAGCGACGGAAGTCGTGATTGCGGCGGCCGGTCAAGGACGCGAAGCCGTATTGTATGAAAGTTGCGACCTTATTTATCACTTAATGGTCTTATGGGCGCGCGAAGGTATCGCTTTGCAAGATATTTCGCTAGAATTAGCGCGACGTTTCGCCCTTTCGGGCTTGGAAGAAAAAGCAAATCGTAAATAATGAGGTATTCTTATGGGTATTAGTCCTATTCAACTGTTAATCGTATTAGTCATTGTGGTCTTGATTTTCGGCGGCAAACGCCTGCGCACCTTAGGCTCGGATTTGGGTAGCGCCATCAAAGGCTTTAAAAACGAAATGAAAAGCGAGGAAGAAACTTCGCAGCCGCAGCAACGCGTCAGTTATGAGCAAAGAGATGATGGCGTAATTGACGGCGAAGTGACTTCAAAAGACAAAACCGTTTAAGCGTCGGGAAACAAGCCATGTTCGATATTGGCTTTTGGGAGCTGGCTGTGATTGCCGTTATCGGTATCGTCGTGGTCGGTCCGGACAAATTGCCTGAAGTGGTGCGCAGCATTATGGTCATGGTGCGTAAAATACAGCGTATGTTCAGCGATGTACGCGGCGACATCGAACGCGAACTGCATTTGGACGAAGTGCGGCGCAGCGTGGATGAAATGGATTTGCAAGAACATATCCGCAAATTAAATCAATCGGTTATCGATGCTGACAAAGAAGTGCGTTCGGAAGGTAAGAAAATTTTGCAAGATATTGATTCGGAGGTTAAAGCTGTTGAAAAATCTCTGCAAAATATTGCCGATGAACGCGAACAAACTGTGGGTGGACATGAGCGGATAACGCAATATGAGGCACCTGCCCAGTCTGATGCCGAAGCCGAGCGCGACAGCGGCATCGAGCATATCGGCGCCGCCGTCGATAATCCTGCCTCCGACACTTTAGCCGAAACCGCTTCTTCCGCCAAGCCGAGCTGAATCATTTATGAGTACTTTAGCGCCTAATACTGAAAATGAAGACGAAGAAATGTCTTTAGTCGAGCATTTGGTCGATTTGCGCCGCAGCCTGATCAATATCTTATTGGTGATGCTGGGCGTATTCGTCTTAATGCTGCCTTTTAATCAATCCATTTACGAACTCTTTGCCCGTCCTGTCTTGATGAACCTGATGCCGGGGCAAAAAATGTTGGCGCAGCAGCCGATAGATGTTTTTCTAACACCGATTAAAGTCTGTTTTTTCATGGCGGTGCTGATTAGCATTCCGTGGACGCTGTATCAAATTTGGCGCTTTGTCGCGCCGGGCATGTATCGGCATGAAAAGCGCCTGATGCTGCCGATGGTGGTGTCTTCAACGCTTTTATTTTATTTAGGCGTTTTATTCGCCTATTTTGTGATTTTGCCGCTGATGTTCAGTTTCTTAGTCAAAACGGGAGCGTCTTTGCAAGGCGTTGAATTAATGCCGGATATTACTAGCTATGTCAGCCTGAGCTTGGCGATGTTCATGGCATTCGGCTTGGTGTTTGAAGTGCCGGTGGCAACTGTGATTCTAATCCGCATGGGTGTGGTGGAAATTAAAACCTTAACCGCTAAGCGGCCTTATATCATTCTGATCGCTTTTGTGGTGGGAATGGTACTGACACCGCCCGATATTTTTTCACAGACTTTATTGGCAGTGCCGATGCTTGTGCTATTTGAAATTGGCATTTTGGTAGCGAAATATTGGCAAGGAAATACTGAAGAGAGTGAAGAAGAAAAAGCCCGCTAAGGGCGGGTTTTATATTTTTAACACATTAAGAATAAACGATTTATTGTTTATTCTCTATTTTTTGGTGCGCTCTTGGTACAGTTAAAAACCAGTAGGTTTTTTTCTTGTCCTTGGATAGCTTTGTTGGCTTTGCTGCATGAGCCATTCATGTACAGCAGGATAATACCATCTATTCTTATAACCTTCTACTGCCGGAGGCAACTGATTTTTTGCACGGTTGTTAAGCGTGCTTACTTCGATTCCTAGCATTTCAGCAAGTTCTTCTTTACCAATCATTTTGGCTGGTATATTGACTACGTGTTCTATCATGCTTTGCCTCTTTTTCTTGCCTTTTCGGCAGCGATTTTTACTTCCTCTAGCAGTTGTGGAGGTAAAGTCGGGAGAGGTATCGGGTAATCAAATGCCAAAATTATCCAAGCATCTACCACTTCGGACAGCCAATATTTTTTTCCTGAGCCAATTCTTCGCGCCTGCGGAATGCATCCGTTTTTATCCAGATTATTGAATGTCATCATGCTGAATCCCGCTCTTTCGCAGAATTGTTTAGATGTTAAATTTTGAATCATGTTAGTTGCTGTTTTTTAAAAAATTCAATTCTTGAAGTGCCCGTTCGACTTTATATTCAGCATTTTCTATAAGCAATTTTTTTTGGTCCAAATGCAGCACTTCCGCCAAGTCTTCGAGCACTTCTCGGCTGAAAATTCCTCCGTTTAGTAGTTCGCTAAATTTTGTTGCAGGAAGACCTATTTTTCTTGCGATATGACAATGTTTATAGCCATTTGTTTTAATTGCTTCACGTATGCTTTTTGCTGCCATGTTGTTGAGCATTCTCATACTCCTTTTTATCTTTTGTTTCTAATAAGTTGTTACTTCCATGTATTGGGTATTTTTCTATAGTTTTTTACAATATCTCGTCTAGTAGGTTATCGTATATTCTTTGTTCATGCTCTATCAATTTATTTAGATAATCTCGTGCTTTTTCTAAATCTTCAATTCCGTTTTTATTACGATAACGCGCAATGTATTTAATGATGTTGCCGCGTAAAAATCCTCGTAATTCGTCTTCATTAAACCATGCTTGCATCACATTTAGCGGCTCAATCGTTAAGTCGGTGTAGTGTTTGTTCATCATTCTTTCCTTGCTTCAATCAGAGCTTCGCCGCCATGTAGCGGACAATTTCCATCAACCCAAAATCCGTATTTCTCGCCATCGCCCAGATGACCTCTACCGTGTGCATTGTCCATCACAGGGCATGTGCATCCTTTGGCGGTAGCTTCTTTGCTCCCGGGTGTGTTGTTATCCATTGCTTAATCCAGTTATTATCAAATATTTAATCAGGAATCTTCGGAACTGGTATCCATAGGGATACACATCCAACATACTCATCGTCGTTAATCCCTTCAAGAACAGCGAACTTATACGAAGAACTCGAGTAAGGGTCTTCGTTATAGAATTCTGTGTCAATTCTATTCACTATCCCTAAAAGGATACCTTCTTCTTCACAATACCCTACAACTGTGTCGCCCACGTTTGGTGGGTTTTCATTGCAATTAATCCAAGTATTTTTTGGATAAAGCTCTTCTAAATCATCTGCAATATTCATTAAACATTCAGTTTCATCCCAATTGTCGTTTTTGACTACTAATCCGTTTCCAAAAATAATTTCTCTTAGACTGCCTAAATCAATCATTTTACTTACCTATTTATGCCTATTGTTTGTCTGGTTTAAAAGATGTTTAAGGTATTTGTGGTATTGGTTGCCAAAAATAAACGATACAAGTTCTTTCTTTATAAAAAAGTTGGTCTTTAACACTCCATGTTTCTCCATCATAATGTGCTGTACAATAGCTGTACTCGATTTTCCTATCTACTCCATCATTAGATTTTGGATAATAAGCGACTAATACTTCTTTACCCGAAGGAGGTTTTTCATTATCAACATTTTTCCAATCATTCATTACTAATCTTCCTGTAATCTACATTATTGTGGTGGTAGTGGTAACGACATCCAATGCGTAACATCCCCATCGTCAATATCAGAATGAAAAGAGCCGCCCTCATCCTCCCACCAATGACAGCGCTCTTGACCGTCATCACTCACTGCATAGAAATATACTTTGATTTGACCATAAACATAAACCAGTACATATTCATCATCTGGTGGTAATTCATCTTTAACACTAATCCAACCAGAATTATTTTCTTCTTTTACAACTGTATCTTTTGATTTATCTTCTAACATATTTATACCTCTTAAAAAAATATTTAGTTTTTCACTTAGTTTCAATTAATAATGTTTTTTACAAACCGCCTGAAACTGTTTCATTATGATTTACCTGTTTTAACCAAAAACCATAAGGTAGCCACATTTTTTCAAATGCCTGTTCATATGCGATTTGTTCACCGATTTCTTTGTCAAAATTGTTTTCATCAACACAAGCACTTTCTCCTGTAAAGACAAATCCACTTTTAACTGTGATATAGCAATGTGTTAAATTTCCTTTACCACGTTGATATTCAACACTAACAATTTCACTTTCTAAAAAGTCTTTTGTGATTTTATTCATAAATTTTCTCCAAATAAATTGCTTAAATAACAGCTTACGGCTGTCAGTCGGCAGATGCCCAAGTGTGATGTGCGAAGATTAAACACACACTCGTCATCTGCTGCGGCGGTTATTTTGTTTCAAATGCAACGCCACTCACCGCTTGGCGTGCGGCTTTCGCCGCTATATTTTTATCTAAAATGGGATGTCGTTATCGTCAAAATCTTGTCTTTGCGGCGGTTTTGCCGCTTTGCCTTTTTCTTGTGCATAGGCATTTGGGGCGCCTGATTTCTGCGCGTAGGCGGGTGGTTGGGCGTATCCGCTTCCACCGTTGTCGCGTTTGCTATCCAGCATTTGCATTTGGTCGATGATGATTTCGGTGGAATAGCGGTCGATGCCTTGCTGGTCTTGCCATTTGCGGGTTTGTAGTTTGCCTTCTACATACAGTTTGCTGCCTTTGCGCACGTATTTTTGAATGACACCTGCCAAGCCGCGATATGCCACGCAGCGATGCCATTCGGTGCGGGTTTGCTCTTCTCCGGTGTTTTTGTCTTCCCAGCTTTCGCTGGTGGCGATTGAAAAGTTGGCAACCATATCGCCGTTTTGAAAAGTGCGGATTTCAGGGTCGGCGCCCAAGTTGCCGATCAGAATCACTTTGTTTACGCCTTTATTAGCCATAGTATTTCTCCTTTAAGGCTTCGAGTTTTTCGCTAAATGCGCGGACGTGTTTGTCCAGCGCTTTGATAAGGGTTTCGTTGCGCCGCGCCGTGTAGATAAACAGCGGCTGCGCCTTGAACTCCGGGCAGTAGCTCACGAAATCCCAAGTTTCGTATCCGGTAATCCACAGCGCGCCCTGTACTTGCAGGGCGTATTTTTTCGGCAGTCCGCCGTCAAAGAGGTATTTGATGTGCGTGGCCATGCGCGGGCATTTGATTTCCAGCCCTTTTTTCAGGCCAGGCATGATGCCGTCGGGGCTGCATAGGATTTTTCGCGTATCGTCCAGGTAGATGCCGCCGACTTCCTGCACCTCGTGCCAGGTTTCCTTCATGTACTCGGTACGCGCTTCGGGTTCGAGTTCCACGCCGCGCTGCATGTCTGCGGTGGCGGGCAGGCTTTTTTTCTGCCCGCTGACGTGTTCGGCCAAGAGTTCGGCGAGGTAGTCCGTTGCCTGTTCGCTGGCCTTTCCGCCCGCTGTAACGATGCGGTCAAACTGCGAGGCGGTGGGGATGCCGCAGCGCGCGGCGTTCCATTCGTCTGTGCCTTGTGCGCAGTTCAAAATGGATAAATTATTCATTCTGGTTTCCCCAGTTAATCCGTAAACCAATATCAACAAACTGTAATTCGTTGTAATATAAACCAACCGAAAAACCGAGCTCTCTTAACTTAGAGATGGCTTTATACGCATCTTCATCACGTTTTTTTAAATTCTTTTCATCATATAGCCAGTCGTTATATGGTGATTCTCGAATTATTATTTCTGTTTTTCTTTCTCCTGCCGCTTTTCTAATTTTTTTATCCAAAAAAGCCATATAATTGTCATACGCTGGTTTGGCTATCTTATACGCCTCTTTTGCAGTGATCATTTTGCTTCCACCTTTACAACAGAATCCATCCCATTCATAAAGGCGTGGTATTTGGTTCCCGTTATCGGGCTTACGGCTATTGGTGTCATGTATATTAATTTTTCAATTAAATTAGAGAATTGCCCAAAATCGCATCCGAATTTTCTTTCTAACGCGCCGTCCAGATCCCATCCCATCTCTTGGTCACGGTCGTATCTGTCGTTTAATTTTTCGATGGCTGAGGTTTCGTCAAAACCCAATACCATCCACGCAAGGATTTCCAAATCATCAATATCTAACATTTCATACCTCTCAAACAGGAATTTCATCATCGGCCAGCGTCATTTCCGGCGCGGGCGGCGGGACGGTGTGCTCCTCTTGCGCCTGCGCTTTTGCCTGTGCTTTTGCTTGCTTGGCAGCAAGCTGGCGGATGATGCGATCGGCATCGTGTTGGCTGAGGTCGTCCAATCTTTCCACTTTATAGGCGGCGCAGATGGCGGCGATTTCTGCGCCCGCTTCCTGCGCCATCGCATGGATCTGCGCCAGCTGTTCGGCGTCCGCCAACACTTCGTCCTGTACGGACTTGGGCGGCTGTACGCTGTCGATGCGCTCGGCTTCGTCTTGGTCGTAGATGCCCGAAAAACCAAAGGCATAGCGCGCCGCCTGTATGGTGGCTTTATGCCGCAGCATACGCACCGGCCATTGTTTCCACGGGTCGGTGTTGCGCCGGCATTCCGCCAAGTATTCGGTGGTTTCTGTGGGGTGTTCTCGGTCTTTACGGTAGATGCGGCAGGTAATGGCGCGGATGTTGCCGTCATCTCCCCAGCTGTCCGAAAATTCCATGCCGTTGTATTGCGGGTGGCTGTTGATTATTTTCAGCCAGCCATCGATTGACACAATGGGCTGGATGCCGCCGCTTTTTCCGGTAAAGGCGTAGATTTCCTTCGTGAGCGGGTTGAGTTTGTATTGCTTGGCAATCGCCAAAAAGGTGCTGATTTCGGCCGGGTTGGCCTTTTGAATGATGCTGTTCGCCAAAACGTGGGCGCATTCCTCGATGTTGCGCATTCCCGCGATGGCGGCCACGTCTTGCAGCAATTCTTGTGATACTGGCAGTGTCATTTTTATTCTCCTTTTTTCAATGCTTTAAATGCGTTTGGGTGTTGCTCTTTAATCGCCTTGGCGATGGCTTTCGCTTCATCTAGGCTGCAATGCAGGATGATGCGATAGCATTCGGCTGCGCCGCTTTCGCTTGTCGCAGCAGGCGCTGCGGTTTCGGCAGGCGCTGCGTCCGTTTGTTGCGCCGCCGCCGCTTCCGCCTGTTCTGCTGCTTGGCGCTCGGCTTCGATTTTGGCGCGGGCTTCGGCCTCCTCCTTGGCTTTGGCCTGCGCTTCCAAACGCGCCTGCTCTGCGGCTTGGCGCTCGGCGTCCGCTTTGATGCGCTCGGCAACCGCTTCGGCAAAGCCTGTTCCCAGCGTCAGCAGTTGCTGGACATCAGGGAATAAGTGCAGCTTGTCTTGCGGCAGTTTGGCTAGGCGTTTGAGCAAAAAGGCTTCGCTGTCTTGGATTTTTTTACTCCATGTTTGCAAAACTTGAGCGGTGGCTGTGTCGATGCTGACTAGGCTTTTTTTGCCTTTAATTGCTTCGGCAATAGCATCATCAATCTGTTGCATTTTGATGACGCTAGTTAATGCAGGAGCAATAGTGACATCGGCTTTTTTTATCATTTCTGACAGCGTATTGCGGCAGGCATCTGTGATTTCAGCTTTGCGCCGCTCTTTTTCCGCTTTGATTTGCTTGTCGAGATTAAGACGTGTTTTTGCCAACAGGGCGGCAATTTCTTCGGTTTGCTCTAATAGATTGCGCACGTCTTGCGCTTCGGCAAGGGCTTCGTTTTTTGCGGCTTTAAGCGCATCTTCGGCTTTTTTCAGCTCTTTGACTTGTGCTTCAGCAGCGGCAAAATCATCATCGGATTTAAGCTCCGTGTTAATTTTGGCTATTTCCGCTTTAACGCTTTCGGCAAAACTGTCGATATTGCTGCTTAAAATTTTGCTCTCGATTTTTAATACCAGTTCTTGCATTATTTGCTCCAGTTTTGGATAGTCATGCCCAAAGCTGTTTCGAGATCATGAAAGACTGGGTGCAGCGCCGGATTGCGTAAATGTGATTCGTTTTTGATGAATAAGCCTTTTTCGCTTATGTATAAGCCGTAGATGCTTTGTAGTGTTCTATCTTCGTCTTGCTGTAAGTCGAGATAGATGCGGAATTCGTCTAGGTGGTGGCTGTAGTCCAAAAAGGACAGTTCCCACGTGGGATGAGATTTAGCGAAGCTTTCTTGCGCTTCGCTTGCTGCACTAAACAGGGCTTTTGCTTGTTCAAAAAAGTTCATTTTGTTTGTTCCTCTTGAGTGAAAAATAAATCGGCGTAGGCTTCGCATGCGCTGTCTTCGCCGCGTTCGCACATGTCGGCTAGGTATTCGATTGGCATGGGCGGCGTTTTTTCGTATTCGTATTCCAAGGCGGTTAATCCTTTATTCATGCGAAGGTCTCCAGTTCGGCGGCATCGAGCATCCGCTCTTGGCGTTGCTCGTAGTGCAGTTTGTGTACGTCGATGACGGGCAGGCGCTGTTTTAAAAAGTGTTGTAGGCTGTCGTAGTCAAACCAGATTTCGCCGTCTTCGGCTTTGAGGAAGTCGCAGTAGATTTCCTCTCCGTCTTGGTCGAAGATATGGATGCCGCTTTCTTCGCATTCGGCGATGCGGTAGGTGGGGCTTTCTTCTTCGGTACAGTCGTTCGGGTCGCCTGTGGGGTTATGTTGGATATATTCGCGCTGTACGGTCAGCTCTCCGTTTGCTGTCATGTCCACGTCGAAGGTTTTGTCTTGTGCCAGCTGGCGATATATGTTCTCGATGAGTTTCATGTCTTGCTCCTGTGTTTTGATGTGATAATCTTACTACAGTTAGAGATTAAAGCAAGAAAATCTTACTTGTGTGGGTTATTTATTTTTACTTCAGCATGATTTATTTGGATTTATTTGGGGTCAGTAAGATAAAAAGACACAAAAAAACCGCCATCAGGCGGTTTTTGGTAGGGGGTAGATTTTATTCTTCGTTGCGGTCGTTAAATATGGTCTTGTCGTCTATTTTGTCTACGGCGATAATGCGTGCGCTTTTTTCTTTGATTTTATTATCTTTTTTTAATGCAATTACTCTAAGATATACCGGATGGAAATTCCATTCTGCTTTACTGAGTAATGCACGGCTATCGGCTTCAGAAATTTCTAATAATGCCGTCACTTCTTCTCCTGTATCGAGTTTACGGATTCTCGCTTTGCGTTCTTCCGTATTAGAAGAGTCCACAGATAGTAGGCGGTAATATCCGTCTAGTCGTGCTGATTGCCAGTCTTCTTTTGTTTCTTTGGCGAGTAATTCTGCGGCTTCGCCCGATATTTCAATGGCATTATTGATGGTTACAGTATCTGCATCGCGCGTGCTTTTGAGTATGTCACGTTTAGCTTGCTGCGAAATCTGTAGTATTTCGCGTGCCTGTGGATTGTTGCGTGCCATATCTTGAATGACCTCTAAGGCATGTTTATGGTTTTCTGCCAATATTTTAAGACTTTTAAAGGCATCATCAGACTCTAATTCTTTTATTTTAATATTTTTTTCTTTTTCAATCCATGTCGTAAATGCGGAGTTCCCAAAATAGAGTATTGTTGAAATCAATATCAAGGCAAATATTTGTTTTGATGACATTTTTTCTCCAATAAGCTCTAGAATTTTTGAGACCCACTCATCAACATCCAATATAAAGTTTGAGCTGCCTTCATCGACAATAATGCTTAATTCTAATGCTTTTCGCTCTTCTTGTGTCAAGCGATTAGGGTTTGCATCTTGGTATCTTGCAATGCAATAGGATTTATAGAGTGCGGTTTGCAGACTCAGAAATCCTTTCATTACCGTTGGCGTAATGCTGTTGTGGAATTTTTCGCCGCTTAAGTGGATTGTAAAATTTTCCCAACCTTTAATGATGATGCTGTTTGGGTCAATGGTGTCTGGTTCGTGCAATAGACGTTCGATAAGCGCCGCTGCTTCTATTTCATTGCTGATTTGAATTGTGTTTGCCATATTGTTCCCTTATACCATTACCGACCATGTGAATACGCGTCCGATGATTTCGACTTCGGCGGCATCGGCGAGTTCATCTTCATACTCGGCTTCGTTGTAGCTGTTGATGCGGATTTTGCCGCCGGTGGCGCGGTATAGGCGTTTGACGCGGATAAGGTCGTCTTGACGTATGGCGTAGATGTCGCCGTCTTTGATGTTTTTATCCGCCATGTTAATGCCGATGGTCGCGCCTCTTGGTATGAGTGGTTCCATGCTGTTGCCGGTAAGGGTTACGCAGAAGGCTTGATCGCTAGGCACGCCGGAGCGATAGAGGCTGGATTTAGCAAAGGGTAGGCGGTAGCCGTTGTAGTCCTGCATTTCCGTTCTGCCGATACCTCCTTGAAATTCAATGTCTTTAAAAAATGGTAGGAAGGCGTAGTCTTCTTCGGATAAGGGGTCGTTGCTGCTCCAAAGTTGATAGGGGTGCAGCTCGCCGATTTCGCTGTCGGGATTGGATTTTGATGCGCTGCCTGTGCCATGCAATAACCATTGAGGGTCGCATTGTAAAAATTTTGCAAGCGGCAAAAGATATTGTTCAGGGGCTGCTTCGCCTTTGTTCCATTTAGTGATACCTGCGCTGCTGATGCCAATTGCGCGCGTGATGTCTGCGCCTTTAATATCCAGTTCTTTCATGCGTTTTTTCAAACGAAGAGAAAAGGCTTTTTTATCTACTTCTTCTGTCATTTGACACCTCTCTTTCTAAGATACGCATTATACATAAAAAACTTACCGCGGTAAGGATAAAGCGACTTGATTTTTCTTACTGTAGTTAGTAATATAATCTCACTTTAGTTTAGGTGATTTGAATGCTAACAGAAGATGCTATTAAGTTTTTTGGCAACAAAGCCAAAATCATTGAAGCGCTAGGATACAGCAATGGTGCGGTTTACCGCTGGGGTAAGATTGTTCCTGCCTCAAGTGCAGGTCGCTTGTACTTGTTAAGCAAAGGGGAAATCCCTTTTAGGGAAGAAGATTATGTTTACAAGAAAAAATAAACCCCGCTATCGAAGCGGGGTGTTGTTGCGTCTTTACATCAAAACACAGGCGCAACATGTCAATTAACTCGACGGAGGAATTATGGCACAGGTTGAAAAGCAAGTAAAGAAAACACAAAAGGCGATTGTCGCCGAGCATTTGAAGAAACATGGCTCGATTAGCTCATGGGAAGCGATTGAGTTGTATCGATGCACGCGTTTGGGTGCGCGGATTTATCAGCTGCGCCGCGATGGTTGGCAGATTCGGACTGTGACGCAACCGCACTGGCACAGCAAGACAGGGAATCGCGGCACGCACGCGGTCTATCATTTGGTGGAGGCGGTATGACAGGCAGACAAAGCGCGCGTTGGCATTTGGTCAGCGAGATGGCGCCAAGCCGCGGGATGCGGTTGTTTTTTGAGCAGGGGGCGGTATGAGTGCATCGCAACATATGCGGCGTTTAGGTCAACCGATAGCGTATTTTCCCAATTTAGCCAAGTTGTTGGGTGGCGTGAATGCGTCGATTTTTTTCAGCCAGTTGTTTTACTGGCTTCCGAAATCCAATCATCCCGACGGTATTTACAAAACGGCTGCCGTGATCGAGGCGGAAACGGGTTTGACGGTGCAGGAACAGCGTACGGCGCGCAAGAAGTTGGTGGATTTGGGGGTGTTGGTGGAAACCAATCGCCGCATCGAGCATCGTCTGTATTTTCGCTTGGATTTGGCGCGTTTTGATGAGCTTTCCCTGCAACATTCGGGGAGTGCGGAATCAACATTCGCGGCTGTTACTAGCAACATTCCCGAAATGCAAAATCAACATTCGGGAAGTGCAGAATCAACATTCGACGAAATGCAAAATCAACATTCGTATAAGGAACAGGAGAATACCAGAAGATTACAACAGGAGATTACAGCAGGAGAGTTTAGCGCGCAGGCGCGCGAACACGCCCCCGATACCTGCGAGGAAAAATCGAAAAATGCGAAAAAGTCGGAGCAGCATTTTGACGGCATGAAGGCTTTGTTGGCTTTGGGCGTTGATGCGCAGGTGGCTGCCGATTGGTTGGTGGTGCGAAAAGGACGGCGCGCCAAGCTGACGCAGACGGCGCTTGATGGGCTTTGTCGCGAGGCGAAAAAGGCGGGCATTAGCGCGGCGGAGGCGGTGCGTATTTGCGTGGAGCGCAGTTGGCAGAGTTTTAATGCGAGCTGGGATTGGCGTGCGCAGGCAGGCAAGCCGAAATCGCGCCATGATGTGCCCAAGGAATTTTCTGGCGGGACTACGGATGAGCAGTTGATGCGTCAAGATTGGTACGCGATGGGAGAGGCGCAATGATGGCTTTGAGCGAGTTGTTGGGCGGCACTTGGACGATGCAGGCGGGCGTTTGCGAACGTCATGGTAAGTTTGAGAGTTTGGGCGGGATTTGCGAGGCTTGCGCCCGCGAGGAGTTGCGCCGCGACGAGGCGCGCGTGCAGGCGGAGTATGCGGCAGAAGAGGTGCGTATCCGCCGCGAGCGCAGCGGTATCCCGCCGCGTTTTGCCGATGCGGCGTTTGAGGATTATCGCGTGGATGAGGGTAATCGGGAGCAGGCGCGGGCGCTGACGGTGTCGCAGCGTTATGTGGGCAATCATGAGGCGAGCATGGGGCGCGGCAAGGGTTTGCTGTTTTACGGCGGCGTTGGTACGGGTAAGACGCATTTGGCGGCGGCGGTGGCAAATAGTGTTTTGGCGCGTGGTCGTTCGGTGCGGTTTTTGACGGCAACGCAGGCGGTACGAGCGGTTAAGGATACCTACAACCGCAGCAGCGAGTTGTCGGAACGGCAGGTAATGGAGGGGTTTGTTAAGCCCTATCTGTTGGTGCTGGACGAGTTGGGCGTGCAGGCGGGGACGGAGACCGAAAAAAATATCCTGCTGGAAATCATCAATGACCGCTACAACGCGATTAAGCCGATGATTATCACGAGTAATCTCGATTTGTCGGGATTGGAGGAGTTGATTGGTCTGCGTGCGCTAGACCGCTTGCGCGAGGTGTGCGTGTTGCTGCCGATGCAGTGGGAGAGCTACAGGGGGCGGATGGTATGAGCGCGCTGTCTTTCGGTTCGGTTTGCAGCGGCATCGAGGCGGTTAGCGTCGCTTGGGAGGGTTTGGGTTTTACGGCGGCATGGTTTGCCGAGATTGAGCCGTTTCCCTGCGCGGTGCTGGCGCATCATTATCCCGAGGTGCCCAATCACGGCGATATGACGGCGCTGGCGGACAGGATTCTTGCGGGCGAGATTGCCGCGCCCGATGTGTTGGTCGGCGGTACGCCCTGTCAAGCCTTTTCCGTTGCCGGTTTGCGTGGCGGTTTATCCGATGCGCGAGGGAATTTAACCATTGAATTAGTAAGGGTTTTAGATGCAATTGATATTATTCGGGAGCGAGAAGGACAATCGCCATGCCTGCTCTTGTGGGAGAACGTGCCGGGCGTGCTTAATAGCGCGGACAACGCCTTCGGATGCTTTCTCGGCGCTCTCGCAAGCGAAGGGGGCGCGCTTGAGTCGTCAGGGCGGAAATGGACGCGTGCCGGTGCTGTGTTTGGACACGGGCGCCGCATCGCGTGGAGGGTGCTGGACGCACAATTTTTCGGCGTCGCCCAACGGCGCGAAAGAGTGTTTGTTGTCGCAAGTGCTGGAGAGCGAGACCCCTGCGAAATACTGTTTGAGCGCACGGGCATGTCGGGGGGTTCTGCTGCGGGCATGGCGTCGGGGGAAGGTGTTGCCGCCTATGTTGAGAGCAGCTTTGGCGCATATCGCGAGTCAAGGATAGGCGCCACACTTAAAGCCTGCGGCGGTGTGGCTCAGGGCGGCAGCGAAACCTTGGTGGTTCATGGCGGCGGTGTCCGTCGTCTGACGCCGCGCGAGTGCGAGCGTTTGCAGGGATTCCCCGACGATTACACGCGCATCCCATGGCGCGGGAAGGCGGCGGAGAAGTGTCCGGATGCGCCGCGTTATAAGGCTATCGGCAATAGCATGGCGGTGCCGGTGATGCGGTGGTTGGGCGAGAGATTGGCGGGTGCGCGATGAATTTCAGAATTGTGAATGAACAGGTGCGCGCCTATGAGGCGGTGTTGCGTACGCAGTTGCGGTTGTTGGAAGAGTTGAGCGCCGATGAGCGGCACAAGTTGGGGGAGGCGGTGTGAGGTTTGATTTTGTTTGTGCTTTGGGGTATGCTGAAGTTCTCTCAAAAACTAACAGCGGACTTCCGCAGCCGTCAAACGCGGTTTTTTTACGCCTATTTTTAGGCAAGCCTAGCAATGGCGGGTCGATAGCGAAGGAATACAAGACCTTTGGGGAATACTTCGCAGCGGATACTGTTAGTTCCGAGAGTGAGTCCTGCCGCCCTCAATTCAAAGCGGCTTCTCTTAAACTAACAGGAGACTGCTATGTCTAATATTCAATCTTTCGATTTTCAACAAAAAAATATTCGTGTCTTAAACCGCGATGGCAATGCTTGGTTTGTCGCTGTTGAAGTGGCTGAAATGCTTGGCTATCGCGATTCTCATAATTTAACTCGGCTTTTAGATGATGATGAAGCTGATACTCACGAGATGAGTGTCAGGTCTAAAAATGGAGTTGTGCAATCTCGTCAAATCCAAATTATTAGTGAAAGCGGTTTTTATCATGCCGCGTTTAAATCGACCAAAACCGAAGCAAAAATATTCCGCAAATGGGTAACATCAGAAGTCCTACCCACTATCCGCAAAACTGGTGGCTATGCGCAAACAATCTCTCTTGAACAACAACAAGCAATAAAAGATTTAATTCATCGTGTGGTTAGCGAGTCTGGCAAAACGCATGGCGAACTGTATGCTCGATTGCATAATCGTTTCAAGATTCCACGTTATCAGGAGTTGCCGCAGTTGCGTTTTGAGGAGGCTATGGCGTATCTCAAGGCAAAATTGCCGCAAGCTCAGTTGTTTTATGGTTTGCGTGATGGGCGATATTTGCTCAAGGTGTCGCAGGGCGAGGTGTTAATTCGTGATTTAGCGCAGTATTCGGTTGTGGATATGGAGCAGGTGAATGTTGTTCGGCAAAATTTAAAGTTAATTAGTCAGCAGATGCATGTGTTTTCAGGTGATGTGGGCAATGAGGTGTTGGGGCGTGTGCCTGTTTTGTTGGAGCAGCAAGAGGAGGCGGTATGACTGATTCTTTGATGTTGAGGCTGCCGATGCCGCCGACAATCAATCACTACTGGCGCTATGGGGCGCGCGGACGGGTGTATATTTCGGATAAAGGCGTCGATTTCCGCCGCGAGGTGCTGAGTCGATGTGCTTCGCCGGTGCTGCTGTTTCCGCATCAACGCCTGGCAATGCGGGTAACGCTGCACGCCGACAGCAAACGCCGCTACGATTTGGATAACCGCGTTAAATCTTTGCAGGATGCGCTGCAAAAGGCGCGAGTGTACGCCGACGATGCGCAGATTGATGAATTGCTGGTGCGTCGCGGTGCGGTGCGCAGCAAGGGTAATGCTTGCTGTGTGGTGGAGTTGGGGGAGTATATAGCGTAAAAATTTTTGCAAAAAAGATAAAAAACGCCTACGCCGCCGATTAATGGAGTGGTGGGGGGAGCAAATCCAAACATGGCGGGGGGTGTTTTAAAAAGATTATTTATATTGTTTTTGATGAATTTGTACGAAGTTTTTAGGGTTTACCGCGCTTGCTTGTTCAGTTCCAGTAGTGCGGTTTTGTATCTGTTGTAGTGCGGCGATGAGGTGCAGCTGTTTTTCTCGAGCTGTTCCAGTCTCATAATGGTGCAGTGCGATGTTTTTAGATATTTGGCAAGTTTGTTTGCGCTGAGTTGCAGTTGCTTTCGCATTTGCCGGAGTTCTGAGCCGGCGATGTTGACGATTTGCGGGGCTTTGAGTTTGTGTTCTGGTTTTGCCGAGCATACAGCGCCGTCGCTTTGTTTGACGGTGATTTCTTTTTCTTTGCAGGGTGTGATGTGGTTTTTGACGGCGAATTGTTGCAGGGTTAAGCACCATTCTGTACCGATGTGGTAGTACCATCTTTGGCGTTTATCTTGTTTGTAGTACACGGATGCTTGACTGATGTGTGTTGCGTCATGCGGGGCGTTTTTATGTTTGCGCCCAAAGAGGTTGAGCGGATAGAGTACAGTCGGCATGTGTTCGCGCCGCGTGTTTTTGGTTTCGTAGCTTATGGCTTGTTCGCATGGTTTCTGTACTCTGTCCATTTTATCCTCCTATTTTTGTATGTTTTTTTGTTTGATGAATCGAAGAATAGCGATGCCGATGGATAGAGCGAGTGTTGCGCCTGCACGCCAGCTTTCGGGCATTTGTCCGATAATCGGCGCGCCGTGTTGTTCAAGCAGCGGTAGTGCGCCTAGGGTCAGGATGCCCCATGTGCTGTAGTGTTTGTACCATTGTCCGGCTCCGTCAACTAAGATTTTTTCTTTTGTTTTCATGTCGTTTTTCCTATGGGTAAAATTTTCGGGGTAATTCGAAATGTCCGCCGTCGTAGGTTCCGCGTTGGATTTCGTCTTTGTGGCTTCCGTTGTTGTTCCAATCTCCGCCCCATCGCAGCGGTATGTCGAGTTCTTGCGCTGCGGCGAACATGGCGTCGCGGATGGCCGTGTATTTATCTAGGTCTTTAAAGTCGATGGGGTAGGGCGCAAGGTCAATAGCGTGTCCGCTGAGGTGGCGGCTGCGCTGTGTCCAGCTCACGCCTTTTTTGACGTTTTCCGCCTGTTGTTTTGCGTCGCGCAAACCTTGTATGACGGCAAAGTCTTGTTTTGTAATGCTTATTGCTTTTTTAACGACCTTCACAAGGTCAGGGTGTATGCCTTCGAGTTTTTCGAGGCTTCTTTTTCCAAGTTTGTATGTTTTCACTGTTTCTCCTGTATTGGGTTTATCTAGTTTTTTGATGCTAATCATGCTGTTGCGTAGTGCCAAATGGTTTTAATCAGGGTTTTGTTTTGGCGTTACATTCTTTTTGAGAGTGAAGATGTTTTGTTCAGTTGTTGATTGTGTCTATCCCTTTGTTTATGTTTGCCTAATAAATGTTTATTGCGCAGGGAGGCGCGACTGCGATGCAGCAACAACAATCGGCAGCGGATAAGACGACGTCTTTAGCTTTGGATATGCGCGTTTTATTGCTTGAGCAATCAAGTAAGCAGCACGAGAGAGATTTGGAGAGTTTGCGCAATATGACGCAGCAGACAAACGATAAGCTGGATGCTTTGCTTGAGCAAAGTATTAAGACTAAGTGGTTTGTTTTGGGTTTTTTCGGGTTTTGGCTGGCGCTCGAGAAAGGTTTGCTCGCCGCTTTGGGAGGTCTAGTGTTGTGATTAAGACTTATGCTTTAAGGTTGATACGTTGGGCGCGGCGTCCTTTTGATTATATTTGTCATGATGATGGTTCTGATGCGCCGGTGCTTGAGCGTATCGCAAGCGTTTGCGCGTGGTTTGCCAGCGGTACGGATTGCCGATGCTGTATCGGTATGCGCGTGCCTTTTGCTTTTATCGTGGGCATGGTGCTTGGGGTTTTATTGTAATGAGCTTGCATTTTGATCGTTTGGATTCGCAAAAGCAGCTGTTTGTGCTGGCTTTGCTCAAAGGGGATACCAGTGAGCAGGCGGCAGTCGCTGCGGGCGTTGCCGGCGGTCAAGCCAAAAAGACGGGTTTGTCTTGGATTAAGCAGGCGAATATCAAGCGAGCTTTGGATGAGTTAAAGGCGGAGCGCGCGGCAAGGGCTAAGTACGATGCGGATAAATTGTTGCAGCGGCTTATTGAGATTGATGCCCTTGATGTGTTGGATATTTTGGACGAAAAGGGCGATGTGCTGCCTATCCAAAGTTGGAACAGCGCTTGGCGGCGGTCGGTTCATGAGGTAACGGTTCGGCAAAATCTTGATGGCAGCGTGACAACTAGGGTTAAGTTGCCGGATAGGCTGAAAAATTTAGAGTTACTCGGTAAGCATATCGGGGTGCAGGCCTTCAAGGCTGATAATTTGCTGGAGATTACGGTTTCCGGCATTGACGCTTTGCACGCAAAACGTTTGGGCGGCGAGCATGAGTAAGGCTCTTGAGTTGGCTCAGTATTATCAGCGGCATTTGCCGGCTTTCGCCGCCGATTGTTTGCAGATCCGATTGGAATCAGGCGGCACGGCTTTGTTCGCGTTTAACGAAACGCAATGGGATTTGCACCGCCGCCTGCAAAGCCAGTTGTCGCAGTTGGGCAAGGTGCGTGCGATTATTCTTAAGCCACGTCGAGAGGGTTTGTCCACTTATATCGGTGCGCGTTTTTATCATAAGACGATTTTCGGCGATGCGATTAAAACAAGAATTACAACGCATCTTGATGACTCAACCAAGGCTTTGTTCAAGATGGTTAAGCTTTTTCAGGCGAGCGTGCCGATTGAGCTGCGTCCGAGCGCGGGAGAGGATAGTGCCAATAGTTTGACGTTTCCCAAAAATTTAGGAGCTTACGCTCTATCAACGGCGCGCACGGCGGAGAGTGGGCGCGGGGATTTGACGCATTGTTTCCATGGTTCGGAGGTGGCTTATTGGTCTAATGCCGAGGATGTGGTCGCCGCAAGCATGGAGACGGTGGGCGATGTGGCTAATACGGAGATTGTTTTAGAGAGTACGGGTGCGCCTAATACGTTTTTCAAAGAGTTATGGGATAAGGCGGTCGGCGGCGATGGCGAGTTTATGCCGATTTTTTATCCTTGGTATTTGAGTAAACGTAATCGCGCCGATGCCGAAGGTTTGATTTTGCGTGATGATGAGCGCGATTTACTCAGGATTTATCCGCAGATGAGTGTTGAGAATATCGCGTTTCGCCGCAAGAAATTGGCGCTTGCCAGTGAGAGTAAATTTCGACGCGAGTATCCGGCAACGCCTGCTGATGCTTTTATCGCCGATGCGAAAGAGGCTTTTATTAATCCTGATATTGTTGCTTTGGCGCGTGGGCGTAAGGTGCAGCCGTATGCGGATTGGGTGCGGATTTTGGGTTGCGACCCTTCGCAGACAGCTGAGGGCGATAAATGCGGTTTGTGTGTGCGCCAAGGCAGCGTGATTACTGATTTGGCGCAGTTCAGGCGTGAGACGGTGCAAGAGCGTGCGGATGTAATTCGCAAATATTTCCATGATAAGCAGGTCGATTTTATGTTTATCGACCAAGGCGGCAGCGGTAAGGAGATTTACGAGTTGCTGCTTGAGTGGGGTTTACCGCGTCAGCGCATGATGATTGTGCCTTTTTCGGCATCGGCGAGCGATAAGCAGCTTTACCCGAATAAGCGCGCCGAGATGTACCACGCGTTGCGGACTTGGTTGAGTGAGGAGGGAGCAATTCCGGATAACGAGGCTTTTGCCGCAGAGTTATCGCTTACACGCGGCAAAATCAATAATAACGGACTGGAGGTGCCAGAGAGCAAAAAAGAGATGCGCAGCAGTCCTAATTTGGCAGATGCCGCCGCTTTGACTTTTGCTTATCCCGTAAGTAAGCGTTTTATTAATCAACATATGGATTGGTCGGGGGAGTATTGATGGGCAACGAGGCAATTAGATTAAGCGATAAGGCACAGGATGCTCTGTCGAAAATTGTATTGGATCGTTTTGAGGCGGCGCAGGCGGCGCGCAATAAGCCGCATTATAAAGGTCAGTCGATTAATCAATGGCTGCAAGAGAGTTTCAAACGCTTCCAGGCGCAGCATGGCAATGAGCGATTTAATTTAACGCGTATCAAAGCCGGTAGTTTGTACGCAAAAACGCGGGATATGGTGGTGAATAGTGTCGATGCGCCTTTTACCATATCACCTACCCCTTTGCCGACGCTTTCTAAAGAGCAGGAAGAGGAGGTTTTATCATCGGTGGAGCGTGCTTTGGCGGATAAATTATTGGCTGCCGGCATTGTGATTACGGATGATGAAGGGAATGTTTTCCCCGATTTTTCGGCGATTAAAGAGCCGGACGGTATCCGATTTGTCCCAAGTGTTGCCAAGTGGCTGAAGATGACTTTGCGCGAGCAGAAACTCAGCATGCAAGCCAAGGCGAATGCGATTGCACGCAAAGCAGCGGAGCAGGCGACTAAGGTCATGCAAGACCAAATGTCGGAAGGCGGGTGGCGTGAGGCGTTTTTAGATGCTTGCTTTGATATTTTTTTATACGGCACAGGCTGCATACGACAAGAGTTGCGGGAGCAGAAAAGTCTCAAATGGTCGGGCGAATCCTTAAAGACGAGCGTGAGTGAGGATGTTACATGGCGGCATGTGCCGATTGCGAATTGTTATCCGAGCGCCGATAGCGAGAGCGCCCAAGAGGGCAGTTATTTCATTGAGCGCGCGGCGATGCGCAAGCAGGATTTATTTGCTGCTGCACAGATTGATTGGATTGATGCTAAGCGTGTGCGCGATGCTTATCTTAAGGCGCATGAGAATTTTGATTGGCTTAATCCCGATGCCGAACTTGGGAAAACGCTGTGGGATGATGATGCTTTGATTGATGTATTGATTCATGAAGGGGTCGTGAAAGGCGACGCTATGCTGGATTATTTGCAAGACGCAGATGAGGCGGATAAGCAGGGAATAGATGAAGATGAATTCTATTCCGTGGAAGCGATTGTGTTATCGGGCGTTACGATCGGTATGCGCGTTCTGAATTATATGCAAGGAGAGCGTAGTTATTTTTCGGCTAATTTTCAACGTGCAGGGCGTTTGTTTTGGGGTATTGGCGCAGCGATGTCTTTATCTTCAATCGAGGATAGGCTTAATGGCTATATCGAGGATTTAGACACAAATGTTGATATGACGGTTGCGCCGCCGATTTTTTACGATGTTGAACAATTTGAAAATCCTCAAGATGTTACGCTTCGCAAACGGCAGAAGATTCCTTTTGCGCCCGAGAAAACTGGCGGAGCGACAAGACCGCCTTTTTATCAACCGCAATTCGACAGTAAGAGTGCGGAATTGGTAAACCTTTTTAATTGGGTGTATCGCTTGTCCGATGATGAGAGCGGTATTCCGAGCTATATGAGCGGTAATGACCAGTTGGCAGGCGGCGAAAGCACTTTCAGGGGCATGAAGCTGTTGGCAGCAAGTGCCAATATGCTTATTAAATCCGCATTTTTAAATATTGACCAAAGCATGATACAGCCTGCGATGAGTTATTTATGGCGCTGGAATATGCTTAATCACAAGGATAGCGGCATCAAGGCGGATGTGCGTATTGTGGCGCGTGGCACCAGTGGGCTGGTTCAGCAAGAGGTTGCCGCTGCCGAGCGCAGCGACGCGATGCCGATTGTTATGCAGTTGCTGCAATCTTCCGGCTTGCCGCCTGAGCAGATGCAGTCGATTGTGCAATATCTTTTGCGCGATGCCATGCAGCGCAGTGGCATGACGGCAGATGCTTTGATTGACGACCCTAATATTGCGGCAGAACAGAATCATGCCGCGCAGCAGCTGCAACCCAGCACCCAGCCGGCGACACCAATGCCGACGATTGGGGCTGATCACAATACAGGAGGATTACATGTTACTTGACGGAGACGAAATCGCCGTTGGCGACCGTTTATTTCATTTGAGCGCCGGATACGGCACCGTGGAAACCATTGCGCACAATAATGTGCGTGTGCGTATGGATAGCGGCGGCGTGCTGAATATGTCGGAGAACGGATATGTGGGATTTCGCAAATTATTTTTCTGGTATGCGCCTCTCATGTTGATGCCGCGCAAAGGCAAACAGGATTTGCACGAAAAGGCAATAACGGTGGCGCAGACAGTGATTGATATGCTTGGAGAGGGCAAAGATGGCTGATATGGGCAAGGTGTTAAATACACTTAAAAGCACTCAAGCGGGGCGGGTGCAAAAAAGCCCCGACGTGTTGCTGGCTAAATACGACAGCGCTTCGATAAGCGATATATTTACTGTCACGGATACGCCGATACGACTGGTGGCATTTGGTTTAAACGCTCAGGATGTTGTGCATGTGATGCGGCTGCATCTGCCAACGGCGCAGAGCGAACGCGATGCTTGCGGAAGATTGGAAGATACGGGGGAGTTTTTAGAAAAAAATTACACCGTAGGCGGACAAGCCGTGGCGCTTAATGCAAAGTTGGATGAATTAGTCCTCGATGCGAAAGGCTCTTACCGCTTGCTCTTTGAGGGTGGCAATCGTCCTGATGTGCAGCTTATCAAAATCGACGATCCGGTAGTGTTTGTGAACGATTTCGTAAGAGGGGTGGGCAAATGAAAGCGACAACTCTATTTGCTTTAGGCAAAAGCAATACCGAATCGGCAACCTTTAGCGGACCGGTACAAATCACGGGATTTAATTTGCGCCCCTATCACGCTCAAGGAGTTCAAGTCGGCGATTGCGGATTTAAATTAGAGGAAGAGTGCGGCGATTATGTCTATTTTGAGGAGTTGCTGTTTGACGGTGATTACGAGATTAATTGCTGCAAAGGCATCGAGGAAGACGGTGCTTTGTTATCGGAACCGCTGAAAAACGAGTGCGGAGAATTATTGTGTATCAATGCTCATATGAATACGGTAAACATTCATAAAAAAGGTATTTTCCGAGCAATTTATGTCGGCGACGGCCGACCTGAAGCGGCGGTGGTCTATGTCGAACTGTGAACAAGAAATTTCAGCAGATAAGACTTGCAATTGCTGCAATGACGATACCTTAAAAACAAAACTTTCATCAATACAAAAAGACATCGAAAACTTAACAAGCGCGCAGCGAGGAATTCAGCAGCAATTATCTAATCTAACCGCAGTGCCGGCTTATACAAATGCGAAAGGCGAATCTTTGGCAATAAATGCTTGTTTAGTCACTTGTTCAGATGTTGATACCTTGGAGCGAAGTATTGATGATGTGGGAAAAGCATCGCGATACCGGTTGAAAGATTGTTCAGGAGCTGATTTGGAAAATGGCGATAAAGTAGCATCTTGCGGCGATTTAAACGGCATTGATGAAAAAATTAAAAACCTTGGAAAGCAAATCAATGAAGCACAAAAGGTTGCCAATCAGGCGCTAAATTCCGCCCAACAGGCGGAACAAAGTGTTGGCAGAGTCAATTTAGGCTCAAGTATCGATACTAATTCCTTAAATGGTTTGCTCTCGAGAATGAGTGAGCTGGAGAAGCAATTGACAGAAACCAATAGCAAATTGGGTTCTGTCGCCGCCGATGTGGAGGCGGGGAAAAGTCAATAATCTAATACGCATGGAGGCGTTATGAGTAGTTGTAGAGGTTGTGGTGGCATGATGCCCGATAAAAATTTAATCGCATTGCATGTAAGAAACGCGATATATGAGATGGTAGATAACGGTAATATGTGCAAATTACTGGAATGCAACTGCGGTTTTATCAGCGAGTTGCCGGAAATCCCTGCTGCACCCAATATTAAAGTCGCCGCTTTGGCTGACTGCGAGTTTAAGACCGCGACGGATTATGCGGACGAAGAATTAGTTTCTAAAGAAGTATTAGAAGCCTACGTTCAATGTAAAGACCCTGAGATAGACTTATACGACATTATTAAAACCTCCGCAGGTCCTGATAGTCCTGACCCAAATAGTTCTACATGCAGTCCTACGACGTACACCGTAAAACTCAGCGACCTCAAAGACGGGGGTCAGGCTTTAGTAACTCAGGAAAGTTTAAACGCACATTTAAATTGTTTCCTTGATATCCGCTATGCAAATGAATATCCGTGCGATACGGACGCTCCTATTCCCCCTTCACAAACCCGTCATAGGTACGAATTTACTTCCCCGAAAGTTCTTGCGACAGCACAATATGTGCAGGAAGGAATTAATTGCTTAGCAGAAGAGTTTCGTAAACACACTGACGTCTCGGTCGCTAAGATGGTGGACGATTGCGCGACTTCATCAGTATTCTATAACGACCACGTTCTTGTAGATATCGAGTATTTAAAAGAATACGTTAAATGCGAAAAACTAAATAAATATACAACTGTTAATAACGATAATTGGAATTTAAAATTCACGTATCCTAATGGAACTACAAAAGACGTAGACTTTAATGGATTACGAAACCAAGTAACAGGTTTATCATTTAATGAAGGTACAAGAACTTTAACCTTATCTCAACAATACGGAGGGAATAAGACTGTAGTTATCTCAGGCGTTCAAGATGTTCATATTTCTAATATTGAATACAACGACGCTAATAACACAGTAACTTACACCTATAATAACCCAAGTAAGTCTAGTATCACCGTTCCTGCGGGTAAAGCAACAGGCGGTATTACGAACGTAAATGTTGATAACGCTACCATTAACGGTAATGGAACAACTACCCCATTAAGCGTAAACATTAAGTTCGACGGTAAGACTATTGTTGGCAAAGGCACAGATAATGAGCCTTACAAAATTAAAGTATTCACTGACGGCGTTACTGCTACTGGTTCAGGTACAGAAGAAGACCCTATCAAAGCCATTATCCCTGCTGTTCCGCCAGCAGCACAGCCTGCACCTCCTACTATTACCACACCTGCAACTCCTCCACAAAATACGGATAATGTTATTTATGTGGACGGCACAACCATTACAGGTAACGGTACACAGAGTAATCCTCTTAAGGCAGTAGTTACTGGAGGGACAGGTGGACAAGCTGATGGCAATACCAAGAACCAATCTTTAGAATATACCGAAGCTACTTCTACGCTGAAACTTACTGATACCGATAATAACTTCTTGGAAACTGTCATCAAAGGCACAGTTAAAGCAGTTTATGCTGATACCGCGGGACTGGCGAAATTACCGTCTTCTAATACAACGGAACTTCCTACCACCATTTATGGGCGTAGAGAGGCGTTGTTAGGTCGCCCCGACGCGGTCTTGGAAGTCGAGTTTAACGGTAAGAAATACGGCATTCCTGCCTTTGAAATCCAGTAGGAGGACTTATGGCTAAAACGTCTTTAAAACCTATTGGATTACATGATGAAGGAAAGAGTAGTCAGAACTATGATGTGTTCAAAAGTGGGGAGAAAATCTCCACTAATTACTTTAACCTCAAAGAGTTCATCTCCCAAGATGAGAATAATGTATTAATAACTAGAGCAGATGGTTTTTTTGTAGGTGGGTGTGCTGGACAAGGCAATACAGGGGGTAGACCTACACCTAATGACACGTCCGTAAATACTGGAAATGGTTCGAATAACGGACATACCTTTCCTGGAAACGGGGGGTAGTATAGTGCGAAAGAATGGTTAACAGATGTTACAGGCACAAGTTTAGACAAAGGATAATAAAATGAGTCAAGTGAAGCCAATTTTTTTAAGGAACGAGAACACACAGACCCAAAACCATGATGTAGGGCGTGCCGAAGAAGTAATTGCGATTGACTATTTGGATATTGCTTCTATGATGTCAAAAGCTAGTGGTAACACCATGAAACTCGGTTCTGATGGTTTATTATATGTCCCGAGTTGTTGCGGAAATGAAGATAGTAATGACACTACAGGCATCTCCAATGGTGCAACGGATAATAATGGAGGGAATGGTACAGGCGGTAATGGAACTGGTGGTAACGGAACTGGAGGAAATAGTGGAGGCAGCGGTTCTTGTGATACAGTTGAACCATGTAACCAGCCTGAATTCTATTACAGTGGGGGCTACGGTCATAGTGGTTGTACAACATATGGCAACTACAGTCGGACTCCTTTTGACGTGTGTAAAAAATCCTACCCTAAGGAAGCTAATTTAGGTATAACAGAGGACAATAGGTGGTGTACGATTGATGGTACTCCTCGCTCTCAATTTACCACAGGTGTTATTCGAGGGACATGTAAAGCAGGGGAAGTTAAAAACCCTGATAGAGAGGATGGTTTATGGGAAGTACTGATTCACAAAGACCAAGAACCACCTGCTGAGATTCGAGCTGGTTCGCTTATTCAAGAGGTTGATAAGGTAAGCGGTTGCGATAGATTTAGCGGTATTGGTACAGAAGCTTTCCATTTCCCTTGTGCCACATGTATGAAGTTGGTTCATGTAGAAGAAAATGGTTTTAGTTTAGACAGCCAAAATCAAATGCCGGAAGAGTATTTAGGCAAACCTAGGACTGAATACACTAAAACCGCTTATTACAGTAAATATAATACGGGTTGTGCAATAACTGACGAATGGGCAGGTAAAGACGATAATAAATATTTTATTGTTACGCCTAGAAGAGACTCTTTACATTCTATTAGAAACTCCCATTACGCCTGAGGTATCCTATGAATTATATAAAACCAATTGTATTAAAAGATGAAGGCACGCAGACCCAGAAACATGACGTAATAGGTACTGCGGACACCATTTCAGTTACCTATATTGATTTGACTAAGCTTATTTCTAAAGACCCCAATAACACGTTAAAAATCGGTTCTGACGGTAAACTGTGGGTACGGGGCAAGTGTGCGCCCCCACTGCTGAGACCGGTGGCAGACGTGAACTAACAACTTGTTTAATAAATTGTTCAGATATTGAATCTCTCATATAGTCCTTTTACTCTTGATTTATCCAATAAAACAGGAGTAACCAATGAAAGTAGTCCCTCAAAATAAACCCAGTCTCCATTCTGGCAATCGTCCGCAAAACACCCCGACGCTTAAAAGCGGCAAAACGCCGAGCAATCAACCGAAAAAAATCGGCGGTTGTTCTAAGTGTCGGGGCGGGCGTTCTTAATGCGTTCGCCGGCATTAAGCACTTTTAGCAATTTATCAGGCAGTCATCGCCATGACATAGCAGAGGTGCTGATGCGCAGACGGGAAGAATTGCGCATAGCTATTATTACTATGCGCGAACCTTCCGAATTAATCCGCTTGCAGGGTCGGGCGGAAGAAATCGATGCAGTGATTACTGCATTGTTAAACGGTATTTAGTGCTACGTGCGCAAGGATGCGCTACCCGCACAAGGAGAAGTAAGAAATGGCAAATCAAACCTTAAAATCATTATTGGCAAAGAAAAACGCCGAAATAGAGGAAGCAGAAAAAAGCGCTATTGATAAGCAGCCTGATGCACATGAAGATGCTGATAATCAGCCTGAAGATATGAATACCGATGAAATGCTGAATCAGGAAGAAGCGCTTGATGAGCCTGATGATGAACAAGGAAGCTATGAAGATGTAGACGATGAATCTGGCGATTATCGTGATCGTTTTAACCGCTTGAAAGGCAAGATGAGCGGCATGGAAAGGGAAAAAAATGCAGCACTTGAGCGTGCCAAAACATTGGAAGCGCAATTGCAGGCTTTGCAGTCCGACCAAGCCGAGCAAGACATCAGACCAAATCAAGACGAACTGAAGCAGGCGGCGGAAAAACGATTGGCTCAGGAGTTGGGCGAAGATTGGGAGTATTTAGACGATGCGACCAAAAAAGCCATGCTGCGCTTAGAAATGAGCAATGCGGCTAAAGACCCTAGAGCCGAGATTGAAAAAGTCTTAAACGATAAGGAAGCCTTATTAAAGCGAGATGCTTTTTTATCCAAGATGGATGGCATTATTAAATCGCAGACAGGGCAGGGATTTATCGCTCTTGCCAATAGTGAAGCATTTGCCAAATGGCTAAATGAAGACCGCAAGCGCGGCTTAGTGTTTGCCGATGCTGCCAAACATCAAGACGAGCAGGCGGAAAAGGATTTATTGGATCTGGTTGCTCAATACAATGCGAGAGCCAAGCCGGCTAAACAGAAGAAAGCTCCCGTAATACGCAACCAAATCTCGGCAGATAAATCCAAATCGACATCAAAAATCAGTTTTGAACAATACGAGCAGGCAGTAAGAGATAAGGCTTTCCCGGCTAAACGGAAGAAGGCAAACGCTATTATTGCCGCTTATCACAAACAGGAAAAGGAAAATGGATAAAAACATTTATGGTCAGGGGCATGGACGGATTATCCCTGACGAATTGCTGGCTAAAAAAATCAGCTTGCAGGTGTTTGAAAAAGCCTTAGACGAGAACATTACGCCGCATATTGCCTTAGCGAATGCAGAGTTTGAAGGCGATTTGGTGTGTGGCAAAAAGGTTAATTTCATCCGCCGCGATACCAATCGACCGTCAATATGGCAGGACACGCAGGGCAATGAAGAGCCTGAGGTTGATGTGATCGAACTTTGCGCCGATGAGGTGCAAATTTGCGGTAGCAAGGACATCAATATCAAACTCTCCGTACATCAGCTCAAGCAACTTCAATGCGAAGGCTTGGACGGCATTTATTTTGATACCGTTGATAAGACCATTGGCGATTCTTTGGAAACGATGTGGGATGAAAGTCATCTTGCCACCATGATTATGCAGACTGACGCGCAGAATACGGGCAATAATGCTCTTGACGGTTTGGCAAACTTGGGTAGCCCTGCCAATCCGATTGTCATACCGCAAGGACGCGATGCGGCAGCCGATGCTTTGGAGCAAGTGTTTAGCAATTTACAGTTGGTGCTGCAAACTCAAAATGCGATGAATTTGGACGGCGATACCGCATTGATATTGCCGACGATTGCTGCCAACCGTGCGATGCCGATTTTCCGAGATTTAAATACTTGCTGCGGTGAGGATAATGTGCGCGTGAAAGGGCAACTGCCCAAAACCGTGTATGGCTTTGACTCTATCCGCAGCAATCGCCGCGTCTTATCAACAGTGTATAACGGACGGCGTATTCACTACATCGTTGCCGGCAATAAATCGGCATCGGGTTTCGTAACGGATATCTACAACCTGAAATGGTGGGAAGGTAAACGAGACTGGTTCTTGGTCGGCACGGAAGTGCATGGCAGTTATGTTGTTCAGCCTGAAGAATTGGCTGTGGCTGTTGTAGCCTTTGCATAATTTAGGGGGATATATGGCTAAAATTTATCAGATTTTCAAAGGCGGTTTTTCTCATGGTCATGATGAGCGGATTGCCGTTAATCAGCGCCCGGCTGACGGGCATTTGAAATCTGCCTCATGGGAAGATTTTGCACGGCTAAGCAAAGATAATTTTAATTGCGGCGGCCTGCCGAAATTAGAAGTCGGCGACGTTATCCAGCTCCATGCCGGTTTGACGTTCGGCGTAATCGATGCCTTGGGTATTGCCGTGAAGCATACGGAAGAAGGCTTGAAATTCAAGATTGTGATTTCAGATGATGATGCACAAAATAAATTTGAGATGGCAAAAGGCTTTGTTTTCGAATGGGATGATGCTCAAAAGCAATTCACGCATACGGGTAACCCGCAGGAAGTAAGCAAATTCAATGATATCGGCGATAGTCAGAAATACTACGCCTTCTATGCAGCCGCCGCGCAGGCGGAGGATTTATTGATATTGCCTAATTCTGCCGCTATCGGCTTGGAAGTGGTTGCCTTGCCTGCCGCCGGTTTGAATTGGACATTTGAAATCGAAAGCCGACTGCATATGCGCCAAGCGGTTCGTCCACCTGCACATTTATGCTGCGGCTGTTAGTGACAACGGACGGCATATGTTTCAACGAATGGGAGGCGGTTACTTCCGCTTCCCATGAAATTCTCCCGCTATCGATGGCGGGAGTTAAACCGAAAAGGAATTAAGATGAATATTAGATCGAAAGTTAATGGATTGGTTATTGACGATATCCCTTATGTAGGCGTCGTTGTTGACTTGGAAAAAGGCAAGTTCGCAGAACGCATCAATGGGCAGACTAATAAGACGGCAGGGAAACCGCCAAAAGCAGATAAAAAATCATCGGGTGCGGATAAAAAAACATCGGGCAAAGAGCCGCAGGACAACGGAGAACCGCAGGGCGGAGAAGCTATAATTCTGGAAGATAAGTCTGCGGCGGTCGAGGAGTTGTAATGCGCCTTAGAGGCTTGATACGCGAACTGCGCCTAATGATTAACGATGCGGAAGGTCTTGGTTATAGCGAAGATTTTCTGATCGAAGTCATTAATGACGGCTTATGTTTGATTTATCAGCTTCGTCCGGAAGCTTTTGCCGTATCGCGTTTGCTGCCTGCACAATTAGGCGGAGTGCAATGTATTAACGATTGCTGCGACCGTTTGATATCGGTCGATGGCATCACTGACGATTGCGGCAATCCTATTGCCCATATCCGGCAAGGAAGCGTCAAAACCTCGCGCAGTTTTGATAAATCTGCCATAGGCGGCAGCGGCTATGTGTTTAGTTTGCGCGACGGGGTAAGTAATCAATTTGAAGTAGCCCCGGCAATTGCCAAGCAGGGGCAGTTTAGTTTTCGCATTACCTGCACGAGCAAGCCTGCCGCTTTGCAAGGACTTGATGATGAAGTGCCGGATTGTACGCATCATGAGGCTTTGCTTAATTATGCTTTGTACCGTTTGTATGCGGTCGAAACCGATAGCGCCGTCAGTCAGCAGCTCTCCGCCCGCTACTATAATCAGATGATGCAGCTTTTAGGCATTGAGCGTGCTTTGGCACAGGAAATTTTAGAGGATAATCATGCCACATCTCCATCAACACGTTACTACGCGCCAGAGCGGCGATAAATGCTGCGCAGAGATTGCCGCTAAAGACTGTTGCCCCGATTACACCCCACAGCGCATTATTGATCCGATTTGTTATAGCGAATGGCTGCCCAATGTCCGCATTCTTGCACCGCATTTGCCTGACAATATTTTATTGGATTATATCCGCCGCGCAGTCATCGAGTTTGCCAAGCAAAGCCATATACTGCAACGCAGCATTATTCTCGAACTGCAATCCTGCGTGGCAGATTATTATCCCTGCTTGGGCGAGGAAGAGCGCATTGCAACCGTGCATTTGTTTTGCATAGACGGCGACTGTTATAAAGCACAGGGCAATGCTTGCGAAATCGGCGGGCATCGCTATTGGTTTATGCCGCCGCAATCCTTGCTTATCAATCCTGCGCCCACTAAAACGGGAAAGCAGCTTGCTTTAGTCGTTGATGCCGTGCCGAGTGAAAATTCGCAACAATGCGACCGTATTATCTATGATCGCCATTTTCAAGCCATTGAAGCCTACGCGGCGGCACAAGCGGCATTAGTGCCACCCGATATGGATACCCCGAAATCTTATATGCCGCGCCCTGAATTATATCCCTTACGCATGGAAATTTTCCGGCAGGCGATTAGCCGCGCCAAGATTGATATAGTACGCCATTACTCGACAGAGGGACAAACATGGACGGAGGGGAAATGCTATGGCAGACAGCGATAAATGCACAGGCATAGGCTGCCTGCACAGCTGCTGCCTGCCTGAGAAAAGCAAGCCGGAATTAATCGCGCCCTCATGCGCCTATGCCAAAGGCGTATATGAAAACGTCAATATAGAGATTGATGAGCATTGCCGCGTGGTGCGCATGACAAAAGCGGATAATAGATTGATAAGGCTGTGTGATTCATGCGAATGAAATTAAATAAATTCCTTGGCTTAATGCCTAAAGAAAGTGCAGAGAACAGCCCTTTCGGGATTGCCGAAGAAGCCCTAGATGTCGATTTGTCCCGACAGACTTTGCGCCCCTTTAATACGCCTCTAAAAATTGCAGAAGGAAAGGGAGCGGCACTTTATGCCGATGATTGCTGCATCATTAGCGTGCAAAATTGCAAGGCAAGTTTTGCCAAAACCGGTATGGATTGCGACACGATTATTGCGGCAACAGGGGTGGAAAACACCCCTGTTTTCACAAACGAATGTCCCGCTCGATGGGAGCAATTAGGCTTTGACTGTGCGCTTGACGCTCCGATGGTAGCAGCGAATGCGCCGCTGCATACCGATTTCACGATGGAAATGCGCAGCTATTACTATACCTTGATTAACCGCATGGGTTGGGAAAGCATGCCGAGCGAACCGTCATATTGGCAAAGGCATAATGTGGACGCAGCCGCCAGAATCGGCGGATTCAGCATTACGCCTAACGCAGTCAAAATACGCATCTATCGCGCACAAACGCCGCTGGATTACGGCAGCGACGGCGGCGAACAAGCAGAAGGGCATTTAGATGCCGCCTATTTATTGGTGGGCGAAATCGACACTCAAACAGCAATGTTTGTTGATGATGTTTTGGTGGGCGGACAAGCCTGCGTCAGCGAAGCATACGCACCGCCGCCGCGCGATTTGCGCGAACTGTGCAGTTGGCGGGAAGGGCGTTTGGCAGGACTGAGCGGCAATCATTTTGTGATGAGCGAACGCAATCTGCCGCATGCTTGGCATCAGAAATACCGCATCGGATTTTATGATCGCCCTATTGCTTTAAAATGCGTGAATCGCACCGCCTATGTACTGACCGACGGCAAGCCGGCTGTTTTGGAATTGCGAGGCGATTGTCAGGAAAATGAAGCGCCCATTGTTGTTAATGAACTGCCCTTTAGTTTGCCTATAGTCAGTCGTCGCAGCGCAGCTATCCATGGTACGGCAGTAGTTTATGCCGGCATGGAAGGACTGGTATTGCTCAATGGAACAGACGTATCCATCATCACAAAAGAACTCTTTACCGCCGAACAATGGAAAATGCTTGAGCCACATACCATGATGGGCGCGGTATCGGGCGGCTACTACTACGGCATCACGCAGCGCCAAAGCATTCGCCTGCGGCTGCCGGACAATATTTATCCTGCCCTCGATGCCACAGCGCTCACAAACTTAAGCCTTAAGCCTAGCGCGCTTTTTACGCGTGAAGACGGCGCATTGACAATGCTGCTGGACGACAAAGCACGCGGATATGAAGGAGTATATCTGTGGAATGAAGGCGAAGAAAAAATGCCTTACCTATGGCGAAGTCGTGTTATTGAAAGCAATAGCCTATTGCGTTTTTCCGCCTATCGCTTACGTACTGGTGCGAATGTGCGCGTTAGGCATTTTGTGGATACCAAGCTGTTGCAAGATAAAAGTGATACGGGCAATGCCGCTACGCGCCTACCGATTGGCAGACAAGGAAGGACGTGGCAATTTGAAATCAGCGGCATAGGGGAAGTTAGCCAGTATCAGCTTGGGGCAGGAATCGCCGAACTGTCGCAAGATGACGGCGCTTAAAATCTGATTGCGGCACTTTAGTTTTGCAGCTATACTCTAAGTGGAATAGAAAAGCAAGATATGAGCAAGACTGATGCTGAATTTATTTAGGAGAAAAAGTGAGGAGCAGTTATGACTTTTGGATTATTTATGTTCGCATTATTGGGATTTGCTGTCGCTCTTGGAGCAAATTATTTAAGCAAGCATCAGGATTGATGCAATATTGAATGCTTGAAAGTCTTTATTTTTAAGCAGAAATAAATTCATTTCATATATCGCATAAGGAGGGAAAATGAAATTCTGCCTTTCTATCTGTATATCCATTACTTTGTTTAGCCAAACTGCATTAGCAGTCGCCTGCCGTGATTTCAACACCCAAGCTGAAGCACAAAAATGGCATGAGCAATATATCCATATTTCACCGCTTGACCGTGATAAAGATGGAGAAGCTTGTGAATGTTTGCCAGGTGGAAGTGCTTATGGTAATCCGAAGTGTAAGATTTAAATGCTATGGAATTTATAATTTTTGGCGCAATTGTAGCGGTCATTATTTGGATTGTTAATGGGAATAAAAAATCTATTAATGACGAAACAGTTGTGCGAACAACACAGACAATAAAGTTTGATGGTGGTGAGCAGACAATCACTAGGACGACCAAGATAGTTAATCATCAAACGAATATCAATAATCCTAATGCTCCCTTAATTATCCCTGAGCATAAAATTGTTGAACCGACTGCTAGAGAATTAGAACTCAAAAGACAGTTACTGGAGCAGCAGGAAAGACAAAAAGTATTGGAATATCAATTAAGGCAAAGTATGGCAAATAATGCTTTAGCATCAGCAGCACCTCAGCAAAACCAAGAAATCGATATCAATCCGAATGATATAAAAGTTTGTCCAAAATGTCGGCAAAACCGTAGGAAGTCTAGCTTTTATCGGAGCAACAAAAATCCTGATGGTTTGACAAAATGGTGTAAATACTGTTTGAAAAAATATACTTAAATAACTAAGGGATTTTATGGTTTATAATGCTGATAAAAAGATGTATTATTATATTTTGTATTTTATTTTTAAAATACTCTGTTGGGTTGTTTTTCCTTTAGCTCCTCTTTTGTCTATATATTTATTTACTATTCTTTTTAATGGATATGGTTATTGGATTCCTTTTGCTGCTCATAGTACATTTAACCCTCAAACTGAAATTATTTACCTATTAAAAGATATTATTTTTCACGCTTTTCCAGTAGCACTATGTTCAGGGTTGGTTACAGGAGGGTTATGCACTGTTTTTTCAGTTTTTTGCTATGCAAGAACAAGAGTGATTTTAGTTTCGTATGCTTTAATTATATCTATTATATATGTTTTGGTAAAAACTTTATTTATATTGTATGGTATGGTTATTCATGCTGCACAAATTAATACTCAGATAAACCAAATAAACTTTATGCTTTTGATAATAGAAACTTCAATTTTCCCTTTAATTTATTTTATTGCAGTTTTTTATGCAAATTCTTTGACAGAGAAATATATGAGAAAACATTGATTATGGTATTCATGAATCATTAAAGAAAAACCGCTTGCATCGCAGGCGGTTTTTTTATATGCTGACTGTACTACTTACAAAGCGGCTTCCGCACCCGTTAGATTTGCGGTTTTTTTGTGTCTGCTCTTGTGTTTTGTCAGATACGAATTTCACCCAGTTTATGGGCGGGTTGATAGGCGGAAATACAACACCTTCGGGGAATACCGCCAGCCGACTTTGTACGGTAGTTGAGACCCGCCGCCCTTCAAGCGGCACCATAAACTAAATACAAAGGTGAAATTATGAACAATCTAATCGCAGCCGATTTCAACGGCATTTCCGTATCATTTCGCAATGATGCATATTTAAATGCAACCGCTATTGCATCACATTTTGGCAAGCGTACTGGAAATTACTTAAAAACCGAACAAACACAAGAATATATCAATGCTTTGACACGCCGATTGAGCGTTGCTCCAAAAGGAGTAACGAAAGAAAATCAATTGGTTATCGTTAAGCAAGGCGGTAAATCTTATGAGCAAGGCACATGGCTGCACCCAAAACTAGCTATTCATTTTGCACGTTGGTTATCGGCAGAGTTTGCCGTGTGGTGTGATGAGCAAATAGAGATAATTTTATCGGGGAATAAAACTACCCAAAGCAGCCCTTCTACTCCTGACGAAAGAGCAGGATTGCGGGCAGCCGTAACCATGCTGACGACCAAGCGAGGGCTGATGCATAATGAAGCCTATCATCTCGTGCATCAATATTTTAATGTCGGTCATATTGAAGAAATCCCGCGCGAGCAATTGCCCGAGGCGGTGGAGTATGTGCAGCGTATGGCTTTGGTCGGCGAAGTCTTGCCGCCGACAGATGAGCAGCGCCGCCGCCTCGTCTTTGCCATTACCCTGATGACACGCGGCGCACAAGCCTACTTGCAGCGCACCCACGCTACGGAAGAGTTATGGTTGCGGATTGCGAAAATGAAGGAAACGGCAGGCAAACTGGAAGAAGAGCTGGAAGCGGCGCGACAGTCCATGCAGGCGTTATCCCGCGATGGCGCGATTTGGGATGGTTTGCACGAAGCGCAGCTGTTTCTTGACCTGCCCACTGACATCATGAAAGAAGGGCATGAAAAGGCGCAAGACTGGCGCTAAACATTTGAGGTTATTTTTTTCTAAGCCTGCTTTCGAGCAGGCTTTTTGTTCATCTTGTGATTTTTTATATTGCACAATATCTTACATCACAAATTGATACTCATCGGATTAATAATTTTTATCGGCAAATGTGAAAAATCTTTTTCATTAGCGGTAACTAATTGACAGGAATGGAAGATGGCACTTGCAGCGATAATGGCATCAGGTGTTTTTATTTTCTTTATTTTTCCATTAATTTTTATTTGTCGAATGTCGGCTGTTTTGAATGCTATTTCATGACTAAGCTCCAGCCAAATAAAATGTTCTTTTAGAAATTTTTCGACAATTTTCCTTTGTTCGCTATCAAAATCATAAGACAGGACTTCAATCATTGTGATTGTGGAGATGGCTAACTGCCCGCGATGCTGCTGCAAAAAATGCGTAGCAGGAGCTTGGTTAGCCAAGTGATAGATGATAATGTTCGTGTCGATAAGATACATTTATTCCCACTCGCTGCGTATATCGCGTTCGTATCTTAATCCGTTTATGTCTTTTAACATGCCGGCTGTAGCCATGAGGCTGTCATCCGTATTGTTTTCCGCTTTCTTTTGCAGCAATTGGGTGATGAGTTGTGCCGGGCTGATGCCTTTGGCATTGGCTTGCTCAATCAGCAGGTTCTCAATGTGTGGCGATAACTCTAAAATCATAGCGCAACCTCGATTAAAAATTTCTTATTGTTTAAACCTCTTGTTTCAGAGCGGCTTTATGCGCCGTTCTGGATATGGAACATAATGCGTTTAAAACGGATAATAGCATAAGCCCTGTCTTGCAGGGTTTTTTCTTTGTTCGGTTCTGTATTTTTTCTTTTCTCTTGCGGACAATGGCTTTATTGGCTATTGGGTTTCAAGGAAGTGTTGATGAAGATTGGTCTTGAGTTGCCGCGAGAGTCGGATGAAGAGGCGCATTTGCACGAGTTGCTGGATTTTATGGCGGCGCATCGGCAGTTGATTTATTCGCCTGTCGTTTTCGTGCAGGCTTGGTTGGAGGGGAAAGTAAAGCTTTTTAGTGCGCGTGAGCAGGGCGCTTTAAAAGGTTTGGCAGGCGTTTGCTTGGTGCAAGACCCTTTTGACGGCAGCCATCGCTGGTGGGGCAGTTTTACCATAGGCGAATACACGGCGGAGATGCTGGCGGCTATTGATGAGGCGATGTGGATTTATACCGACAGGAGGGATGATGCTGTCTTACGAAGCCTTGCAGAGCATTGAAGATTGCCATGCTTTAAAAGCGCTATTATTACAGGCGATTGCCGAGCAATTTTTTACAGCGCGCGCCAAAGACGAGCGCGTTGAGTCTTTGGTATGGCGTTTGTTTCATCGCGAGCCTTTATTGCATCATTTGATTGCAAAAGATGGCGAACGCATGGTCGGATATTTCATTTGGACGATACAAGAGGATTTATTAACCGGAGAGCGCATGCATAGGGAGTTGAGTTTGTATGTGATACCGGAATATCGCGGCTTGCAGGGGGGGAAAATTTGGAAGCATTTTTCGGAGGTGTTTTTAAAAGATGCGGTTAAAGCCGTTTGCACCGCTCCCGATGCGCAGGTGGCAACTTTAGAAAAGGCGGGGTTTGTTAAATATGGCAATGCCATGCTATTGGATAGAGGTGCCTTATGAGCGATATTTTCGGCGCTGGTCAAGCCGCCAGCGGTGCGGCACAGGCAGCGGCGATGATTGCAGTAGCGACGCTGGAATATAAAACAGCGCAGGATTATTTGTCGCTGCAAAAAGATATTTGGAACACGCAGAAAAAATGGGCAGGACAATATCATGATTTGTGGTACAACAAATACCGCCCTGTCGAAGAAGCCTTTTTGGATTATATGTGGCAAAAACAGCCCTATAAACCGCAGTATGATGCGGCGGAAAGTCGGGCTGTGGTTTCGGTTCGGCGCGAGTTTGCACAGGCAAGGGAGCAGGCGCGCCGCTGTATTGACCCGCGATGCCTAGGCTTGCGCTGCGCAACTGAGCGGCAATTGTCGATTGAGGAGGCTAAGGCGGCTGTCGCCATGATTAATCGCGGTTTTCGCGCGGAGGAAGCAAGAAAAGATACGAAGGACGCGCAATGGGAAGAAGGCGTGTTCGGTATGCTGCAATTGGGCAGAGGACTGACAAGCGCGGCGTTGAACGCGCTCAACGGCGCGGCGCAAACCGCAGCCAATACAAGGGGGGTGAATCCCTATGCCGGATTTGCTCAGGCTGCCGGCAATATTATCGGCAACTGGCGGCAGAACCAAGCCGATCAGCAGACGCAAAATCAAATGGCTAATAGTAATGCCAGCCGTTATTTCAATGCCTTCGGTACGGTAGGCAGCAGCGGCATGAGCAGCGGCGGCAGTGTGGCAAGGAGTGCCAGCGGCATTACCTTTGATTATTCCAATACGAATGCAAAATATTAGGAGATATGATGGCAAATAATTTGATGAGCTTTTTTCAAAAGGGATTTGATGACGGTCATCAAAATTACAATGACATTCATAACAAATCGGTAGCACGCGCGGCAGCGCAGCTGGGTTTGAATGAATTGCATGATGCTTATTTGATTAAGAGCAATCTGATTCCCGAGCGGTATTTACAGGCTAAGACCAAAATTGAGGCGGATACGATTGATGATTTGTATCGCGCGAAATCTACAGTGGCAACCATGCCGTATAAAGATGCGCTGACGGTTTCCCATGCACAGAATGCAATGGGACAACATGCGCTGGAGGGCGATGTGCGCAGACATACTTGGGATTTGCAGCTGGGCGCGGCGCAGGCGCAGCAGCAAGCCAATATGGCGCAGAATCAATGGAATGCTTATAAGGCAGCTGATGATTTGACGATGGCGCAGGCAAGCCAAGCTCCGCGCAGAGCGGCGGCGCTGAGCAATGCCAATGCAGCTTCTCGTTTGGCGGGAGTGGGCGAAATCGGCGCAGATGCCAATTATCGGACGGTGCTGAATAATCCCAATGCCGTGCAGGCAATTAGCGACAACACCTTAAGCGCAACGCACATGCAATCGCAGACGGATGTTGCTCAGGCAAATGCCGGCTTTTCGGATGCACAGGTGCAGGCGGCGGCGCGCATGATTAATATGCAGATTGCGCCGATGAGCGATTCGCAGCAGGAAGTGCATTTGGGCAGAATTCTGTTGAGCGGCGTGTATAACGAACAGCAAAAACAAGCAGCGGCGCAGATTTTGGCACAAAGAAGAGAGCAGCAGGAACAGGCGAAGGCGGCGCTATTGAAAGCTGCTAATGGCAAGGAAATAAAAAGTCCCGAACAGATTGCAAAAGAACGGGCACTATTGGCGCAAATAGAATTATTCCCCGAGCAGGTAGCCGCACAGAAGGGGATTAGTGTGCAGTCTAAAGCGGGCGGCGGCTATATATTGCAGTATCCGGATTTCTCTGTGCCGGTTAAGGACGATAGCGGCAATGTAGTAGGGGAACAATGGCGTAAAGGTGTTGTGCAAGAAGTCGGATCGCTTTTTGAATTAAAGGCTGTGCTTGAAAGAATCTCCGGATTAAGCGGCACCGCAAATGAGAAAATCGAGCAATACGCAAACCGTCCACAGGATAATTTAATGCAGCTGTTTGGCGTCGGTGGTTTAAATGGTGCAGGCATGTATGGAGGTGGAGATGGCGGCAGCCGATAATCAAATCAATCCTTATGCCGCTTATTTGCAGCCCAAGCCGCCCAATGCCGGCGAAAGCCGTGCGACGGCGATGCAAATGGAGAGTTTGTACGAACTGCCGTCCGGGCTGTATCAGGCGGTCGTGGAAAACAAAACCGGCTGGCGGCATGAGCAGCCGCTATTGCCGAAGCATCGTCAGTCGGAGGAATATGATAATCGCGAGATGGCGATGCAGCAGGCGGCGGAGCGGTTGGTGGAGAAGTATCGCGAGTTTGACGGCATTGCACCGCTTGCTATTGATGCTTATTACCGTGGCGACAAAGCCACGCGCGCTTCTATTAACGGCGAGGGTTTTCCGCAGGCGGCAGTAGATAATGTCTATAAAACCATGGCGCGTTTGCCGAAGTTCGGCGGCGATGCTTTGAGTGCCGAAGATGCGCAGGTTTTAAGCGGGATTATGGGGCAGCCCGGCGGCGATTATTCCGCGCTTGCCAGCAGTCCCAGTCCCAAACCTTTGCAGCGTGTCGCTTTGCAGCAGCGGCAAGACGGCACTTATTTTACCGGCGATACTTTTCTTGATGCGGTGTTGATGATTGAGAGCGGCGGCAATACCAATGCCGTATCATCGACCGGAGCGACAGGTTTGTTCCAATTCACGCGCGGCACCGGTCGGCAATACGGATTGATTGGCAAAAACGGGCAGGATTTGCGCAAGAATCCGCAAGCCAATCTCAATGCCATGCAAAGGCTGACGGCGGATAATGCCCGCTATTTAGCCGACAAGGGGATTGAAATCACGCCTGCGACTTTGTATTTGGCGCATCAGCAGGGGGCGGGCGGCGCAGTAGAAATCATTCATGCCGCCAGAAGCGGCGGCAATGTGTCTAAATCCGTGCGTGAAAATATGGATTTAAATAATGGGCGGGGCAAAACGCCGGCACAGTTCTATGCGATGTTTGCCAAGAAAATCGAAAACAATATGGCAAAGATTAGCGGCAATCAGGCACCGCGCAGCAGTTTTTCGCAAGAGATTAGCCGACATCAACCCCGTCTGCAGGCAAAACCCTCTATGCGTGCAGAGGGTGGACAAGATGCGCCTATTGCCGAACAAATGCAGGAAGCCGATCAGGTATTGCGCCGACATCGCGAGATTGAAAACAAGGCGCTTGTGGAAACGGTTTTTGCCGGCAGCGCGAACAGCAAGATGCCGAGCAATTTGCGCGAGGCAATATACGGATTATTGGACGAAATCGTGTAACTTGTTCAGTTCTTAACATTTGTTTTTTCCCTGATTAGACTGAATGGGTTAAGTTTAATCGGGAATTGAACATGAGTCTGAGCGAGCAGTTAAAGCGCATGCAGGAGATGGCCAGCCTTGGCTATGACGGTTATTTTGCCCAAAAGAATGCGGCGCAAGCAAAGATTAACGATGCCTATCGCGAGCGAAACGATGCGATGACGCGCGCGCTGACGGCTTTACCGGAAAGCCCTCCTGCCGCTCCTACGCTTCCCGAGCCGCCGCTCATCGAGCCTTTGACAATGAGTGAATCGCAGTATCAAGCGATGCTCGCCGCGCAAGATGCGCCTGATGCGGCAGTCGATCCGTCTCAGAAGAAGCAGATATGGATGTATGAAGATGCGGACTATGGTATCGACAGGTCTCGTCTGCCTTTTGAAACGATAACAACGACAGCGGCAAAAGCATTGAATTGGGCAAGCGATAATGATTATGAAACTGCCAAAGAGATAGTTACTGCCGCTCGCGATGTCGGCGCAATCCCCGATACTGCCATTCGTGCGGTGACTGGCGATGAGAAAGCCATAGAGAGTCTTAAATCCGGCTTGGCTAATATTGACGACCATGTAGCGGTCGGCGCACATGGGATAAAACGTGCTTGGAACGACCGCCAGACCGAAGCGGTCAAAAATGCGGTTAAAGATGCTTTGCGCGCCGATTTGCGGGAGATGACCTTGCAGGGCTTGTATCAATCGCCGCAGCATAAGGCTCTGCGGGAAACAATTTTCGATTTTGATTGGCAATGGGAGAATTTTATTCGCGATGCCCAGCGCGGGGCTGTGGATATAGGCGCTGCCGATCCTGAGGAATATTTTAATGAGCAGCAGGGGCAGGGATGGTGGCAGCGCACCGTAGGGGATATCACGGGGCGCGATTTCCGCGCTTTGAATGCACGCATGAAAACTGCTTTTGAGAATTACGTTAAAAACGGCAATACGGCAGGCAGAACCTTGATTCCGGCGATTGACGACAAGGGCAAAGTGCTGGTAGAGAATCGCGTTAAATTGCGTGATTATGAAGACGCTGCACAAGCAGCACGCGATGCAGAAGCGGCGATAGCGAAGATGGGGCAGAATCCCAACGAGGGCGATTATCGCTATGACGCCGCTTTCAAACTGGGCGACGGCATTGCCAGCTCCGCACCTGCTTTAGCTGCGGGCGCAGGAACAATGGCGCTGACGCGCAATCCGATAACCTCCGGCAGAGTGGCTGCCGCATTTATGTCTGCACCGGTGGCGGGACGTGCTTATCATGATGCGCGAGTAGCGGGGGCAAGCCCGAATCGCGCTACCGTTTATGCGGCAATTTATGCTGCGGCGGAATATTTGCCTGAGAAAGTGGCTTTGGGTAAGTTTTTCAGCGGCATGGGGCAGAAATGGTATCGTCAGGTATTGCGCCAAGCAGGAGTGGAATTCTTACAGGAAGGGATTACCGAAACCGCGCAGTTGTTGGCGGATAAAGGTGTGCTGCATCAAGACATAGGATTGGGCGAAGCGATTCACCGCATTGCGGAGGCGGCGGTATTAGGCGGTACAATCGGCGGACTGATGGGCGGCGGTTCTGCGGCGATCGGCGCAGCGGCTCAGAGGGTATCGCGTAATGGTAGGCAGGATGATTCTCAAAACGGCAATCCCGCTGCTGCACCGCCTGCGGCTCCGAATAATGGCGCGGCTGCGGCAAACGGCGCTGTGCCGAATCCTGTGACCAATCCTGCGCCGAGTTCAAACGATTCGAATACTCATGACGGTGAGAGTAGTCAATCTACCGCCGTGCAGCCTTTGCTGAGTGCCGAAGAAATGGCGGCTTTACGCAAGGTTAATCCCATTGATGCGGCAACTATCGAACTGATGCAGAATCGTTTGGCAAATGAGCCGAATATGAGCGCGCAAAGACGCGATACCTTGGACAGACAGTTGCAGAGCATTCGAGACCGTCATAGCGAAGCCATTGCTAAAGAAATTCAGGCAGCGATGGCGGCGGATATTGAAACGAAGGGGCTGCATTATGAAAGCATGGAGGATTTTTTAGACAATGCACAGCAGACACCCGAGATATTGCCCGATGTGCCGGCGGCAAATACGCCTGAATTAGATATCGACAGCCTGCCGCAAGAGTTGCAGATGTTCTTTTCCGATGCCGATGCCGATGCGGGAGCGGAGCAGATGAATGCGCAAGATGCGGAACAGATGATTGTTCCAAGTGCGCAAATCCAGCCGCAGGCACAGATGAATCTTGAGCCGGATACGCAAACTTTAGTGCCGTCTCCGAACTTAGAGCCGCTTGGGGTGCAAGAAGATTTAGCCGTGGCGGCGCCGCATCGGCAAGAGGGCTTTGTCCCCTTGCCGCCACCGCCGCCGAGTCTTGAGGAGATGCTTCATGCACGCGGCATTGCTTTGCCTGAACCGACAGCGGCTTATCAGGGGCAGGAAAGCGATGTAGCCGATGTGGATTCCAGCCGGACACAGATTGAAGATGCTGATGGTTTTGCATCAATCCCCAAAATAGAAGCGGTCGATAATCAAGAAGTGGCGCAGCCGGCAGAACCAGCGCCGCAGTCGCAGGATTTAACGGATGAAGAAATGCAGGCGCAGTATCGTCCATTGCTTAATGCGCTGCTGGGTAGGGAGGCATCGGCTTTGGTGGTACTTGCCAACCGTTTGCCTAATCAGCAGGAGATTATGGCTGAGGGGGTCTTTTACCAAGGTCAGGTGTATCTTAATGCCAACCGAGTGAATGAGTATGCTCTTGAGGGCAATGTGCTTTTGACTGCGGAGCAGCGTTTGGCTTGGGTGGCTTGGCATGAATTGTTTCATCGAGGCTTATCCCATGCGCAGGCTTGGTCTTTGCGCGGCGAAAAGCCTTTTGCCCATTTACTCAGGGATGCGCGCAAAAATGCTTTTGTGGCGCAATTAAGTCAAGCGATTATACAGGAACGCAAGGCGCAGGCGGCTGCCGGCCTTGCACCCGAAGGGGCTTTGATACATAGCGAAGATGTGGCGACCGAGGAGGCTTTGGCAGAAATCGCTGCCGCAATGCACAGTGATAAGATGAATGCTTTAATTGCGCGTTATCAACCTTTTAATCCGCGTTTAAAAACGCCGCCTACTTTCAAATCGGTGGATAATCTGATTGAACGTTTGATTGCGATTATGCGCCGTGTGTTGAGTTATGTGGCGCGCGGCGGCAAAGCGATTGAAACGGCGAGCGATGAGGAGATTATCCAAGCGCTGCGTACGGTCTTGGCTTTTAATTTTGATTCGCTTGTGCCGCAGGAAAGCGATTTGCCTCATCCTAATGCACCGCTTGATAAGAGCAATCCGCGTTTGAATTTATATGATGCGCCTGTCAATGCTTATGATGCGCATGATGATGCGGGCAAAGAATCGCCGCTGAAAAAAGCCTTTACCAATAATGCCAAAATGTTTTTAGAGGCAGTGGAAAAACATTTGGCTCAAGCAGGATTTGCACCGATACCGAGTAAGCGGAAAAGCAAAAAAGCCAAAGCGGTGTCGCTGAATTGGGGCGGCGTCGCCGTGAGCGGCGATGTGAGTCTGCGTATGCAAGATGCCGATGGTTTGCAGATTTATGCCACGATTAATGCGGATTCCCTCATGGGCGGCGGCGATTATTATACGAATCTTATGTATCGCTTGGAGAATATGCCGGATGGGCAAACCTTGGGCAGCAACCATTGGTATCCGCTTGGAGAGAATAATAATACGGCGCAGCAGGTAGCCGAGGCGATGCTTGAAATGTATCGGACTTATCAGCAGCCAAACTCAAATAAGGGACAGGCTAATGCTACACTAGAGGAATCAGCAACAGAGGATGAAAACAATGGTAGAGCCGAGCAATATCAAAATGCGGATGAAGCAGGAGTTGTACCGCCTGTATCCGATAGCGGCACCGAAGTTGAGCGCGCAGGATTTGGAAGCGACGCTGCAAACGGCGGCGGAGATTTGGGCGGAGGTCATCAATTCTTATCAGGCGTTCGTGATCGAACAGGGCATGAGCGAGAGCGAGGCGATGATGTGGGAGAGCGATTACACGAGACTGGCGTATCAGGAAGCGGTCGAGACCTTAGTGTTCATGATGGGGATGCCGCCGGAGACGGATTAGCGCAGCAAGCAGCGCAAGAAGGTATTCCCGACGCGCCGAGTTTTGACGAGCTGGCAGCGCAGGAAGAAAGCCGCGAGCTAAGCGGTGCCGATACAGATGCCGTCCCCGATTTTAGCAAACCCGCCCGTCCTAGCGAGCCTGTCGTAGGGGAGAATCATCGCATCAATCCTGCCGATTTATTGGCGCAAGGCGATTGGTTTGCGCGGGCGCAAGCTAATGTGGAAGCGATTCGTTTGGCTAAACGTTTGAAAGCGGAGAATGCTTTGCCTAATGAAGAGCAGCGCAAGGCTTTGGCACGCTTTACCGGCTGGGGCGCGAGCGCATTTAACAAGCTGTTTGACGAGCGCAGGCAGCCAGTGATTTGGAAGGCATTGAATGCACAGTTGCGCGAGGTAACGACGCAGGAAGAGTACGATTATATTCTGCGTTCTACCCAGTATGCGCATTACACTTCGCCTGAAATTGTGCAGGCGATTTATCAAGGCTTGGCACGCTTGGGCTTTAATGGCGGGCGCGTGCTTGAACCTGCCAGCGGCGTGGGTATTTTTAATGGGTTGATGCCTGATGAAATGGCGCGCTCAAGTCGCTATACCGGCGTGGAGATTGACGGCATTACCGGTTTGATTGCCCAGTTGCTGTACCCTCAATCGGATATGCGTATCGCGGATTTTACGCAATTCCAGATACCGCGCAAAGCGCCTAAATATGATGCGGTAGTCGGTAATCCGCCTTTCGCCGACATTGTAGTCAAAAATGCGGTGGCACATAAAGATGCGCGGCTGCATGATTATTTTTTCTTGCGCGGCATGGACGCTTTGCGTGAGGGCGGCGTGATGGCTTTTGTTACTTCCACCGGAACGATGGATAAATCCGGCGAGAAGGTGCGGGCTAAACTTGCCGAACATGCCGATTTGCTGGCCGCCTTTCGTCTGCCGAATACGGCTTTTGCCGATGCCGGCACGGAAGCGGTTACCGATATTATCTTTTTGCAGAAACGCCGCAAAGGTCAGGAGAGTAAAGGAGAGGATTGGCGTAGCGTTAAACCGGTACGGATAGACGGACAGAATTTTGCGCTCAATGAATATTACCATCGTCATCCTAGCCATATTTTAGGCGATTTGCAGGCAGTCAGTTCTGCGCACGGGGCAAAGATGACGGTAGCCGGCAAGGGTCGCGATTTATCCGAATTGCTCACGGAGGCGATACAGTCTTTGCCGCAGCATGTGTTTGAAGCGGCTGAAGGCAGTCTTGCCCAAGAAGCGGAGGTGCTGGCGGCGGATTTTGCGCCGACGACCGAACAGAATGCGCCTATGCGTTTGGGCTCGGTGTTTGTGCAGGACGGCAATTTGATGCGCGTCAATGAATATGGAGAGGCTTTGCCGCTCACGCATCGTTATAGCAATGGCAAAGAGATTGCGCTGAAAGAGAGCGAGAAGGGATTTTTAAAAGATTATGTAGTTTTGCGCGATGCCGTCTTGCAGGCGCAGCGCGAACAATTAAGTGCCAAACCTGAAGAGACTTACTGGCAGAATGCTTTGCAGGATTTGCAGAAGATTTATCGAAATTTTGTGAAAAAACATGGTCGTCTGCTAGATTTTACCGAGCATGAGCGGATTGCCAAGGTTAAACAGGAAGATGGCGAAACAGTAGAGGAGGCGGTAGTCAGCACACGGCATAAGAATCGGCATTTGCTGAATTTGGATGCACAGAGTTTTGTCATTTCAGCGATTGAGAAGGTTACGCCGGAGCGCAGCAAAAAGGGCGAAGCCGTGATTGTGGACGGAGCTTTTTTAGGCGATGAGCGCACGCTGAATGCGCCTGTCGAACCGGTGATTGAGAATGCTTTTGATGCCATGATGGTGGCGATGAATGAGCATGGCAAAACGGATGTTGCGCGCGCGGCGCAGCTTTTGGGTAGCAGCGAAGCTCAGATTGTGGCGGAGTTGGGCGATAGGATTTTTCAAAATCCGCATGATGAAGAGCAGGGGCAATCTGCCAAATGGATTTTTGCCGACGAGTATTTGACCGGCGATGTGGTACAAAAACTCAAAGATGCTAAAGCGAAAGCAAAAGATAATGCCGATTTTGCCCGCAATGTGGCGGCACTCGAAGCGGTTATTCCTGCGCCGATTCCGGCAAATGAGATTGCCATGCGTTTCGGTGCCAACTGGATACCGCAGGATGTTTATCAGGATTTTATTGCCCAAGTGCTGCAAAGCGCCACAATGAAGTTCCATTATCATAAACCGACCGGACAATGGACGGTTGCCGGCAGTCATATCGGCGATGCCGAGTTGAGAAGCGAGCATTTTAAAGACAATGATTTTTTAGAAAAAATCCTTAATGCTAAAGAAATTGCGGTGCGCAGAAAGGCTGAAGACGATAGCTATTATATTGATGTGGATGCGACTTCGGCGGCGAATTTAAAAGCGGATTTAATCAGAGAACGTTTTAGCGCTTGGGCATTGGAAGATGCGGCGCGCGCCGAACGATTGGCAGAGATTTACAATGATCGCTTTAATAATATTGTGCCGCCGCAATATGACGGCGCGCATTTGCGCTTGGTGGGCGCTTCGCACAAAGTGGAGTTGCGTCCGCATCAGAAAGATGCCGTCTATCGCATCATAAGAAGCGGCGATACTTATTTAAATCATACCGTCGGCGCAGGAAAAACTTTCACGATGATTGCAGCGGCAATGGAAGAGCGGCGTTTGGGTTTGATTAAGAAACCGATGTTTGTAGTGCCTAATCATATGCTGATGCAGTTTTCAAACGAATTCTTGCAGCTTTATCCGAGCGCCGATTTGATGATTGCCGATGAGGAGAATTTTGCCGCGCATAATCGCAAGATGTTTGTGGCACAGGCGGCAATGAATAATCCCGATGCGATTATTATCACGCATTCGGCTTTTAGCCGCATTGCGGTCAGCGAAGAAACACAGCGCGAGTTCATTCAAGATGAAATTCATGCTTTGATCGATACGATTGACACGATTGCCGCATTGGAGGGCAAACGCTCGATGTCGGTCAAACAATGGCAGAAGGTTAAGCAGAAAAAAGAAGAGCAATTAAAGGCTTTGCTTAGCGCGCAGAAAAAGGATAATCAGATTAGTTTTGAGGAACTTGGCGTTGACCGTTTGTATATTGACGAGGCGCATGAGTTTCGTAAATTGTCTTTTTCCACTGCCATGAACCGTATTCGCGGCATTGACCCTAACGGTTCTCAGAAAGCAGCCGATTTAGCCATGAAGTTGCGCGATTTACGACGTAATAATCACGATTCTCGCCGTGCTGTGGTTTTTGCATCAGGCACGCCGGTAACCAATACGATGGGCGAACTGTTTACGGTGCTTCGTTACTTCCGCCCCGATGTCTTGGAGCGCGACGATACGAGTTTTTTTGACGCTTGGGCGCGGCAGTTCGGCGAGGTTGTGGAAGATGTGGAGATGGATGCCAGCGGTGATTATAAAGCCGTGAAGCGTTTTGCCAAGTTTGTCAATATTCCCGAATTGATGCGCCGTGTTTTGGATTTCATGGACGTGGTCAGCAGCCAAGATTTGAGCGCTTATGTGTCGCGTCCGGAGATTAAGGGCGGCGAGCGGCAGATTGTCATTACCGAAGAGAGCGAACAGTTCAAAGGTTTTCAAAATATTTTGCGCGACCGTATGGCGAAAATTAAAAATCGCGGCGGCAAGCCTGAGAAGGGCGCGGATATTATGCTCAATGTCATCGGCGACGGGCGATTGGGCGCTTTGGATTTGCGCTTTATCGATAATACGCTGCCTCCTGATTACGATAATAAGGTTAATCGTTTGATTGCCGATGTGGCGCAGGCTTATAAAGAAAGTGCGGACTTTGAATATTTTGATGACAGCGGCAAGGTTGAGCCTATCAAAGGGGCTGCGATTGTGGTGTTCAGCGATTTGGGTTTCGGCAAGGCGGTTGCGCAGAGTCGGGGTTTTGATTTGCGCAAATGGACCTTTGATGAGTTGCTGCGCTTGGGTGTGGATAAGAATCATATTGCCTTTATTGATGATTTTAATACCAATGCGAAGAAGCGTGCTTTGTTTGAGGATATGAAACAGGGCAGAAAGCGGATTTTAATTGGCGGTAAAGGCATGGAAACGGGCATGAATATTCAAAAACGCCTGAAATATTTATTCCATTTGGATGCGCCGTGGTTTCCTTCGTCTATGGAACAGCGCGAGGGGCGGATAATTCGCCAAGGCAATCAGAATAAGCAGGTCGATATTCGCGCTTATGCGACTTACGGCAGCTATGACAGCGCGATGTGGGCGACTTTGGCACGCAAGGCGCGTTTTATCGAGCAGATTTTTAGCGGCGATTTCAGCCAGCGCAGTATGGAAGATGTGGGTCAGTCCAGTCAGTTTGAAGAGGCTGCAGCGATGGTGTCTTCAGATCCGAATGCGCAGCGTCTGAATGAGTTGAAAAAGCGTGTGGACAAATTAGAGCGCGAGGAGCGCGGATATTTTGATGAGCAGCGTAGACAGAAAATGCGGATTAAGGAGGTGCGTGGGCAAATCGATTGGGCAAACGGACGTTTGACGGCAATTGCCGAGGCTTTGAAAATCTATCAGCCGCTCGATGCCGAACGTTTTAGCGGCATCGTGTTAGGGAAAAAATACCATAAGCGCAGCGATTTCGGCACGGCATTGATGGCGGCTTTCGATAAGCGGCGCATCGGTGCGTCGGATGTGCAGAAGCTGGCGGAGGTCGGCGGCTATGATATCCAGTTGCGCTTGACTTCTGACGGCAGGGCTTTTTTGGACATTGCCATCCCTTATAAAAATGTGGAGCCGCTGATCGCACCTGATGCTTTTGAGAAAGCGACCCCCAGCGGTTTGCCGACTAAGATTGAAAATCGCATCAGCGATTTGCCGGCGTATCAAGAATCGGTGCAAGCAATGCTGGCTAAATCCGAGCGCGATTTGGCAAGTCTTTTGGCAGTGCAGGGCAAGCCATTCCCACGTGCAGAGGAGTTGGCGCAGGCAAGACAAGATTTGTCGGTGTTTGAGCAGGAAATTACGAATGCCGCAAAATCTGTGCAGGAAGCGGCTGTTCAGGAGGCAAAAGAGCAGGAGCAGTATTCAATCAGCCCGATGAAGAGTGTGCAAGCAAATATTGCTCGTGGGCGTGAGGCGATGAATCGCGCGATTGTGGGTAAAACCGATGTGCATCGTGCCATGTATCGGCAGGGTTTAGGTTGGGTGGATTTTGTGTGGGGCGATGTTGGTGTGTTGTTGCCCTCAGGTAAAACTAAGCGTGCAATGGGTATTGCGCATATTATTGAAAGCAGAATGCGTAAAGATGATATGAATTATGGCGAGGCTGTGCAAATGCTTACTGAACGTGTTGTTAATACGATTGCCAAAGGAGAAGAGTCTAGGATTTACGAAAGTAATGATGGGAAGAATAAGAGCGTGTTTATTGAACACGATGGCAATAGAGCAACTTTGGTTCAAAGAAAAGGCTCTAATGTATGGCTGATGAATGCGTTTGAGTTGCACCCAACAGATGAACAAGGGGTAAGTAACGATACCGTCTTGCCTACGCAATCCAAGCCTACACGTCAGCGTCATGGATTGGGAGCTGTGGGCGAGAATAGCCTAAACCCTAATGCTGCTGCTGTCAATCCTGTTTCTCCTCTTGGCACAGAGATTCGCGGTGCAGAGTTCCAAACTGATGAGAGAGGCGATGTGCTTTATTCCATTGCACCTAGTGCTTTGCTGGAAAATGCTCGCCCAAGACGTAGCGCGAAGAGTTTTGATGAAGTGAGAACGATTGTTTCTGAGATGGTTGGCAAGCCGTTAAGTAATAAAGCGACTGGTATGGTGGCAACGATTTCTAAACGTTCTTTGGATAAGCTCATCAGCGGCAAGGCGGCGAATAAATCCAGCAGTCGTAAAGACCATATTGCGGCGGCGGCAAATATTGACCAGTTGTTTGAGAATGCGATATTAGGTTGGACAGAGCCGCATAAAACAGATACGACCAATATTGCAGGGGTACATAAGATGTTTGCGCCGCTTCAGGTTGATGGGGCAATGCGCTTGACAAAACTGACGGTAAAAGAGATGGCTTTTAATCAAGGCAACAGAATTTATTCTGTTGAGGCGATTGAAGTGGAAAATGAAAATAGCGGTTTGTCTATTCAACAAGCCGCTACAGATGGCGCTATGCCAGAAATGACAGAGGTTGATACTGAGAATAGTAACAGCGCCCCAAGTCGGCTTCATAGCGCCAATGTGCAAAGTCTAATCCAAGCCATTGAAGATTTCAACCGCAGCTCTCGTTTGCAAGCCCCTGCTGGTACACGTTTAGATGATGGGGAGTTTCAAACTGATGATAGTGGAGACGTGCTTTATTCTATTGCACCGATTGATTATGTGCGTACGAAGGTGCTGCGCCACGAGATTTTTACAAGCGAAGGTTTTAAGCGTTTGATGCTTGATCGTATGCGTGAATTGGAGCGTATCCGAGAGGTGTTGGATGATGAGCGTATGGATGATGTGGTGCATGCGTTTCGCGGTTTTAATGGGCGCGTGAATCATGAATTAGAGCGTGATGTCAATCCTCGTCTTGAGCATTGGGCTGATGTGCTTGCAGATAAGGCTGTGGCATTGCGTCGCGATATTCCAAAATATCGCGGCATGAGCCGTGCGGCTGCGGTTGCACAATTGATGACGGATTTAGATGTGATTATTTCTTTTGTGCTGCATGGAGAAGAGCGCAATATGGTCATTGCCGCCCGTTTGCAGGCGCAGGGCAAAAAGCTGGATAAGGAGGATTATGCCGGTTCGGGAAAAACCGATGATGAGATTGCCGCTTTGCGCGGCATGTATGAGAGCGGAGATTTCGGTAATGGCGCTTTGATTGAGTATGCCAAAGAATTCTATGCTTCAGAAATCCTGCCTTTGCTTGAGGAGAGTAAGCAGAAGCTGCGCAATGCCGGTTTACTGACGCCGGAGATGGAACAGAAGTTCCCGACTTATGAATATTATGTGCCGCTTTATGGTGCGCCCACGATGGAGGAGCAGATTGAGCAAGCGATTATTCGCGATTATGCGCCGCGCTTATCCGACGAGGCGCTGAAAAATACCACTTATGCAGCTAAAGGACGGCGGGGCACAAAGGCGCATAGCATTTTTGAAACGTTAATTACGCAAGCCAAGATTGCCGCCAACCGCAGTCAGATGCAAAGAAATAAGGAACGTTTATGGGGGTTATTGAGCGATAGCGCTCATGCGCGGGATGAGTTTGATGCCAAGCTCAGCGTGCATCACGCCAAAGATGTAGAAGTGGATTTGGTGGATGAATACGGGGAAGCCGAACATATTGTGATTCGCCAAGATGACAAGCATGAAGGCAGTAATTTGCGTCAAATTGTTTGGCAGCAGGGGAATGTGTTTTATGTGATGGAGATTGGCAATATGCGTGCGCTGGATGCGATTCGCAATATTAACCGCAACCCTGTCAAAAACTCCATCATTCGCGGCGTGCAGGCAGTAACGCGCTGGTCGGCTGCTTGGTTTACGGCTAAAAACATTACTTGGCAACCCGTAAATAAAATTCGCGACAGCGCCGATATGTTCCATTATTTGTTTGTCGATGCGCCTTTGGGGGATATGAGTGATATGCAGCGCATGGGAGTAGCACTGAAAGCCGCTTGGCTCAATACGCGTTATACGACGACCGGCGGCTGGGATAATGGTTTCAAGTATTGGTTGGAAGAGTATGCGAGTTTAGGCGGGGTTACGTCTTACAACCAGTTGTTGGGCATGAATCAGTTGGAAGAATTGCAAAAGCTGACGCAGCGCAAGGCTAAGGGCTATAGTTTGAATGCTTATCGCGTTTACGGGCATCTCATGGGGCGTTTGTCGATGTTTTTGGAGATGACGACCCGTGTATCTGCTTACCGCGCTTTGGTCGAAGCCGGAGTAGGGCCGGAAGCGGCGGCAATGTATGTTAAGAATGTGATGAACTTCGAGACCAAGGGAGATTTGGCAGCCAATATGGGAGCATTCTATATGTTCTTCACTTCCGCCATTTATGGTTCGGCGCGACTTTTGAGCTCGCTAAAAACACGTCGCGGCTGGATAAGCCTTGCCATGCTGACGGCTTTTAGTTTGGCGCTGAAGCAAGTAATACGCGGATTATTGCCGAAAGATGATGAAGGTAAAACCTGTTTGGATAGATACGACGCGGTTTCTGCAACCAATTTTGTGATTTTCCCGGTCTTTTCCGACGACGGCGTGATGCGCTGCGAAGGGATTCGCACGCCTGTGGGTTTTGGCTTCGGGCGGATTAGCAATGGTTTTGCGGCGGGACTTGACCGTTTGATACATGGCGCAGATGCAGGGGATTTTGTCAGCGATATGGTTAATGGTGTAATTGTCAATGGTTTGGCGCCCATTTCGCCGACGGCGAGGAGCTGGTCGGACGATCCGACAGGCGCGCTGTTCGATACGTTTGCACCGAGTGTGGCTAAGCCATTATTGCAGTTTACCGATAATAAGAATTTTCGCGGCAGCAGAATTTATGATGATAGTCCTTATCGAGCAGTGGGAGAGTTGGATTATAACAGCGGTTTTGACGGTACGCGCGATAGCGATAAGGCTTTGGCTCGGTGGATTTATGATACGGTCGGATGGGATATTCATCCTGAAACGATAGCCCATTTCGGTCGTAGCTATATGAACGGTATTTATGAGCCCGTCATGGATGCGGCAGAAATAGTAATTGACCAATCAGGAGAAGGAAGATTGGGTATCGGTTCTGATTTAAGCCATATGCCTTTTGTGAATCGATTCCGCCAAAAAGCCCCTAGCGATTTAGCCACAGATTATTTCCGTGAGCGTGATGAGGCGAAAGATACTTTTAATCGCCATGCGGATGCGGCGATGCGTGGTAAAGCATTCACGCATGAAAAACAGCAAGCGGCAGTCAAATCACAGGCGAATGCGATGCTATTTAAAGCAGCGGATGCGGCACTGAAGAAGGTCCGACAAGAGCGTAAATCAATGCGTGAGCAGGCACAGCTTGCTAAAGATGCTGCCCGTGAGGAATTGCGCGGTGATGCTTTGAAAGAGCGGCTGCGGCAAATCAACCAACACCAACAAACGGCAGAGAGGCGTTATCATGACGCTATCAATAATATTTACCGTCAAGCAGTCAAACAGCTAGGAGGATTGAATGATTAAGCATGACCCAAGACCGATACAAATAAATAGAGATGTTAGTAAAAGTTGCTTTACATTCCTCGGATTATGCGAACAAAAGGCGATCGCAAACGGTGCGGTCGTTTTACGGCTGCGAAAAGCTGGTAGCAAAACTTATCTGATTGAATATCCTGCGCTGAAAAAACGTGAGGGAGATGCGGTTTGTTTTAAATGGGGCGAGGTAATGTACGCTTTGCCAAAGGGGCGTTATATCGGAGATTTTTTTGAAGATGAGGAATTGGTCGCGTCTAAGAATTTTGAACTGCATGCTGAAAAATGGCGGGTGGAATCCGCCAATCATTAAGGAGGATTATAAGAGACCTGTTAAATCTTCTCCTTGCGGGTTGTAATAGGTATTTAACAACACTTTTATGTCTTTATGCCCGGAAATTTTAGCGAGCGTCATTGGGTTATGGATGACTGAAGCCATACGCGATATGGCTTCGTGGCGTGTGTCGTGAAAGTGTATATGCTTCAAATGCTCAGGGCGGTACTGATGAAAAATAGCGGAAAGGCGATCTGAAGCTAACCCTAGCGGAAGCTCAAGCAAAGATAATAATCTCTGTGCTTCCTGCGATAAGGGCACGAATCTGTCGCTGCCGTTTTTCGTATCGCGCAAATGAGCAAGTCCATCTCTAATATCTGCCGGTTCTAAGTTGCAAATTTCGCCTGCACGCATAGCGGTTTCGAGAGCAAATAAAAAAGCCCATGCGGTTTTCTCTCTTGGCGCATGAGGAGTGTTTGTGCCGTCATATTCTAAAGCTATTAGAATGTCAGAAATTTCTTGCTGACTTATTCGTTGATTACGCGGAGGAGGATGTTCGGGGCGCGCTATTAAATGAAAGGGGTTTTCCGGCAACGATAAGCCCCATACTTTTTGAGCGTGGGTGTATGCTGCCGACAAAGTATTCCATTCTCTATTGACCGTTGCCGGAGCAACTTTTCCTAATCGTGCATCGCGCCAAAGCGCGATATCGCGTCTGTTAATATCGCCAATAGGCTTGGCGGCGAAACGCGGGAAGTTTTGCAGGAAAATTTTGAGTATTGAGCGCTCTCGTTCTGCGCTTTTTTTAGAGGGGACTACTTCCTTCAAATACTTATTGAGGATATCGGCAAAACTTAAGTCGTCATACACTTCAAAAACGCCGTTCTCAATTGCAATCTCCACCTCTTTTGCCCATGCTTGGGCATCACGTTTGCGCGTAAAGGTCGCCGTTTGCGTATAGCCTTTTTTACGCACTATCGCACGGTACTTATCGCCTCGTTTTTGGATAGTAGCCATGATTTATCCTACTTTCTTTTGGTACAAATATGGTACAACAAAAAGTGAAAAATAGCGAAAAATCGGTAGCTATAACGAAGAAAAATGGATTTATATCTTTGTAAAATATATAAATTCCATTTAAATCAAGATGTGGGAGATGGCCCGCTAAGGGCTTTTTTAATGCTTGATTGAGACTATAGTCAAAGGATTGAAAAAGTATTACGGACTTGGCTCGCCTTGCCGTACATTCTTGTATAGCTTCTTCAGATTAAAATGAGACAATAAAAATTTTCAACATATTGAAAAATATTTCAATATGTTGTTTTAAGGCGTATCATTTTAATCTGAAGAGACTATACTTTCTTCAGCTCTCTGCCTTGTGCTAATTTTACACTTCTCCGACTATATAAGTAATTGCCAGTTATATAGTCAATGCAGAATAAAACAACATATGACTTTTGCGCATCAGTTCAAATAACAGATAGTTTAATAATTAAGTATTTTTTTATTGTAAATAACTATGTTTATTATTTTTAAATCTAGGCGTTTTTATTTGATATGAAATAAATTGCCGGTGTTTGTTTGTGTATTAAGCTGTACGCGCTGCTGCTGTTTTGTAGCGTCATTAGCAGCAACCATAGTGGCTTTAGCGCCATTTTCATTACCTTGCGGCAGTATGCGGCGGGCGCCGGCGTATCGGCGTTTCCAGTTCGGTTTTTCGATGCTTTCAATGCGCACTTTTTCGCCGCTTTGCGGCGAGTGCAGCATGTTGCCGTTGCCGATATACATGCCTACATGCGTAATTCGACCGGATTTACCGCGGAAAAAAACTAAATCGCCGGGAGCCGGCGTATCTACGGCATGTAATTTGCTGAATTGTTCATTGCTGGTGCGCGGCAGACTAAAGCCGTGTTTACCGTACACATAACTGACAAAACCCGAGCAATCAAAGCCTTTAGGTGTGGTGCCACCCCATAGATAAGGGGTGCCGATTAAGCTGCGTCCAAGGTGAATCAATTGTTCGCGTTGTGAGCGTTGTTGAGACGTATGGTGTGTCGAAGCACTGCTTTGTTGGGTGCTTTTGTTTGCTGCGGGAGTAGCTTTGCTAACGAGATTTAAAGTGATTTGAATGTCTTGGCTATTGTTTGTGCTGCTATTGACAGCGGTAGCGATGGGGTTGCTAGTGAGTCGAATGCTTGCGGAGCTAGGATTGCGTAGTGTTTGTTCGTTGGAAAATTGCAAACTGCTGATAGGGCTAGCTGAGCCGTAAGCGCAAGCAGCGAGGCTGAGGCTGATGATAAGCGGTCGGAACATTTTTATCTATTTGAATATGAATTAAAAAATGAGCGACCGCTTTGGTCGCTCGCGAAAGCCTTGGCATTCTACCTGCTCGAGGCGCGAATGTCACGCTTTGCGTGTTTGCGAATGTCTTCGCCTTCGGTGGCGAAAATAGTCGATTCGGCGATGTTGATACAATGATCGCTAATGCGTTCCAAGGCTTTGGCTGCCATGAGTACGTCTATGCCTTGTGTGATTTTGCTGGTGTCTTCGATCATATAGCTTGAGATGACGCGAATGGCGTTGTGATATTGCACGTCAAGTTCTTCATCGTCTTTAATAAGGATGTAGGCGGCTTCGATGTCGTTGCGTGCCAGTATATCAATGGTGCGGGAAAGCAGGTTTTTAGCCAGTCTGGTTGCAGATCGCAGTTCTTTCCAAATGGCATTTTCGAGCTCGACCTCGCTGTTTTTTAAGAAGCGCGCGATTTTGCAGCATTCGTCGCCGATGCGTTCCAAATCGGTGGCGATATTGAAACTGGCGGTAATATGGCGTAGGTCGATAGCGACAGGTGCACGTTTGGCGATGAGGCGGATACATTCTTGATCAATATCGATGTGGTATTGGTTGATGAGTCATCCGTGCTTTCAATGTTTTCTAAGATGTCGAGGTTGGCTTCGCGGCGCAAGTATTTGCTGACACTGTATAACTGGCTTTCGCAAAGCCGTGCCATTTCCATTAAGAGATTTTGCAGGTTTTGCAATTCTTCGTCGTAGCGTTTGTGGGTGTGTTTGTCCAATGCCATAGGTCTTTCTCAAATGAAAATGAGTAGTGTAGAGAAGGTTTGTGTCCGTTTTATGTCGGATAGATGTTGAGTTTGACCCAGCGGCTTTCGCCGGCGGCAGGGTCGATTTCGACGATTTTGCCACTGAGTTTTTGGTGTTTGGCTAAGAGTTCATGCAGCAGTTTGGCATGTTCGCTAGGCACATAGCCGATTTTATTGCGATTCCAAAAGATCATGACGGCATTGGGGTCGTGCGGATTATTGGCTTCGTGTTCAAGGCTGAGCATGTCGCCGCGCTGCATGAGGGTGGCGAGTTCGGCGGCGCGGTAGTATTTCAAGCCGGCTATGGGTAGGCGCGCGATAATCGGCGCGCCTTTTTTGGCGAAGAGTCTGCTAAAGCGTTTTAGCATGGTCATTGCTTATTGCACCTCGATTTTTTCAATGCCCGCCATATAGGGACGCAGAGCTTCGGGAACCAGAATGCTGCCGTCGGCTTGTTGGTAGTTTTCCAAAATAGCGACAAGCGTGCGCCCGACGGCAAGCCCCGAGCCGTTTAAGGTATGGACTAAGGCGGGTTTTTTCTGGTCTTTGGCGCGATAGCGCGCTTGCATGCGTCGAGCTTGGAAGTCGCCGCAGTTGCTGCATGAGGAGATTTCGCGGTATTTGTTTTGTCCCGGCAGCCAGACTTCGATGTCGTAGGTGCGGCGTGCCGAAAAGCCCATGTCGCCTGTGCAGAGAATGATGACGCGGTAGGAAAGCCCGAGTTTTTGCAGAATGTTTTCGGCATGGGCGGTCATACGCTCAAGGGCGGCGTCGGAGTCTTCGGGGCGCGTGATGTGTACCATTTCGACTTTGTCGAATTGATGTTGGCGAATCATGCCGCGCACGTCGCGTCCTGCCGAGCCTGCTTCGGAGCGGAAGCAGGGGGTGTGGGCAACCAGTTGCAGCGGTAATGCGCTTTCTTCAAGAATACTGTCGGCAACAAGGTTGGTCAGCTGCACTTCGGCGGTGGGGATAAGGTAAAAATGGCGTTCGCTGATGTTGGTTTTGAATAAGTCTTCCGCAAATTTGGGCAGTTGTCCCGTGCCGAAGAGGGTGTTTTCATTTGCCATATAGGGCAGGTAATGCTCGGTGTAGCCGTGTTCTTGAGTGTGTGTGTCGAGCATGAACTGGCTGAGCGCGCGGTGTAGGCGGGCAAGTTTGCCGCGCAGCACGGTAAATCTGGCTCCTGCCAGTTTGGCGCCGGCTTCAAAATCCAATCCGATGCCGTTTAAATCGGCGTGTTCTTTGGGCGTGAAATCGAATTGGCGCGGCTCGCCCCAGCGACGGATTTCGACGTTGTCGTTTTCGTCCGCACCTTGCGGGACTTGCTCGTCCGGCAGGTTGGGAATGCCGGCAAGCAGGGCGTCTAATTGGCTTTGCACGCGGCTGTATTCGGCATCGGCTTGTTGCTGTGAGGCGTCTAATGCGGCGACTTCCGCCATGAGTGCGGCGCTGTCTTCGCCTTTGGCTTTGGCTTGCCCGATGGCTTGCGAGAGTTTTTTGCGCTCGGATTGAAGCTGTTCGCTTTGGGTTTGGCTGCTTTTGCGAGCGGCTTCTAAGGCGGCGTATTCGGCGGCAGGGAAGTTAAAGCCGCGTGCGGCTAGGCGATTGACGATGCTGTCAAGGTCATTGCGTAGTAATTTGCTGTCTAACATGGTCTTTTATTTGGCTTCTATGGTAAGAGGGATTTCTTGCACGCTGCTGACGAGATTGTTCGTGTATTGGATGTGCAGACGGCGCTGATAACGGCGGTCTTCGCTGCCGCTTTTAAAGCTGAAAGCGTAGATGTCGATATCGGGGTGGAAAGGATCGATCAGGCTTGGGGTGCCTAAGATTTGGCGCACTTGTTCGCGCGGCATGCCGATGCCGATAGTGGCAATTTGCTCGGCGGAGTAAACGTTGCCTTGCGTGATGTCGGGTTTGTATAAAAAAGGCGTAAAGCCGCAGCCGCTAAGGGCAATCAGGCTGATCAGACAAAGGGAGCGTACATGAATCATAGTATTTCTCTTAGTTAATGATGGCGGCATTATATAAAACTATGCTTGAGAATGGGGACTTTCCTGAGGCTTTTCTTGATAGCGCTGCAGATATTGGTAAAACAGCGCAATCAGCAAAAGATTCGTCCAAAAGGCATAGAAGATACCGCCGAGCAAATCCGCCGGCAGGTGCATACCTAGCCATACGCGGCTTGCCATGACTGCTGCCGACCATAGAGCGACGGCAAATGTCAGCCAGCGGTAGGAGCAGAAAACGACGAACAGCAGCACCCAGCTGACGCTGAAAATGCTATGTCCCGAAGGAAATCGGTAGGCAATTTCTTGGATGCGGTGCCGGCTGAGCCAAGCGTTTTTGCCCTGCTGCTGATGCCAGTCGCGCACGATGGCTTGTTTTTCCGTTTTCTCAAGAGCGTAGAAATCTTGATTGCTGCGTTGTTGTTCTTGGTTGATAGCGGCAATATAGGGACGTGCTAGGGCGAAATGCTGTTTGAGCAATTTTTGTTCTAATTGCGTGCAGATAATGCTTAGCGCAATCAGACATAGAAAGGCTTTGAGCGGTAGACGGCGGCGGTTGTGCCGACAGAGCAAGGCGATGAAGAGGGCGCTAGTAGCCACCGCATAAGGCATTGAGCCGCTTTCGGTAATCAATAAGAGCGGCAATAAAGGCAAATTTTGGTCTGCTGCGCTGTGCCACTGCCAATTGCAGAAGATAAAAGCAAGCGGCACAAGGCAAAGCAGGACGGTATAAGCGCAATATGCCCTTGAGGTGCGGCGCGGCGGTAGTGAAGTCGTCATTTGTATCCAAAAAACCGTATTATACGGCGAAATATAGCCTCTTCAGATTAAAATGATACGCCTTTAACACAATATATTGAAAGATTTTTCAATATATTGAAAATTTTTATTATCTCATTTTAATCTGAAGAAGCTATACAATCCATATTGAACAAGGACTAAGAGATGAATTCAGATGAAAAAATAGCGCGTTTGGAAGAACGTTTGGCATGGCAGGAAGATTTGTTGGATGCGCTGAATGCGCAGGTGGCGCAATTAAATGCCGAACAGGCGGCTTTGCAAAGACAATTGCAATTGCTGTATCGCGAGATACAAAGTATTCAGGGCGGTGCGGCGAGCAACAGTGCTGTGCAAGAGATTCCGCCGCATTATTAAATCTGTCTGCTGTAATAAAGCGGCTCAAAAAGAGTAGAATTTTATCGAGTGGGCGGTAGTTAAACGGTTTTTGGCTAAGAAATCATAATGAGGATTGATGTTTTCTTTAAACATCAAATCATCATGTTGGATATCGGCGATAGTGATAATTTCATTGCCTGCTAAGAGTTGAATCTGATGTGCGCTGATTGTCCAATCGCCTGTAAATCCGCTAAGCATAGGATATGCGGTTTCTTGGATGTCGGCGGTGTATTCCCATTCAAAAATCTGCCTGCCTTTGCTGCGATAAAGTTTGAGTATTTATTTGTCGTTTTGATAGATGGCGTAAAGCGTAAAACGGTTTTTTTCGCGTAGGTCTTGGATAGAGGCGGGGATAAGAAGCAGGCAAAGCAGCCATGTGCCGGCATCGGCAAATAGAAAAAGCCAAAGGGCAGGTGCTGCTTCCGCTCTTAAATATGCAGGCAAGGGCGAAGAGGATGAATCCGATTAGCGGTAGGATATGTTTTTGCATGAGCCATACGCAGAGGTTATAAGCGGCAACAAGCGCGAATAGGATAAATAAAAGGTTTGAGGCGGTATCCATTTTTATTCAATAAGATGCGGCTTTATTCAATTGTAGGTTCGTCGCTGTTTAGGGCGGCTTTGATGCGTGCGCTGAGTTCGCGGTAGCTGCTGCGGCTTTGGTGTCCGATGATGTCGAGATGCGGTAAGCCGCTGCCTTTGACGAGGTAGAAGCCGCCGTCAGGGTGTTTTTCTACGCCTTCAATAGTTAATAAATCGCCGCGTAGTGTGGCGCTAAAACCGAGTTTTTCATAGGGAAAGCTGCTGAGAATGCGCACGAATTGTCCGATGGCGGCGGAAGAACCGCCGATTTGCGTGAGCAGTTGTACGGCTTCATGCGAGATGCGGCGTTCGCCGGGATTGTCTTCGTCGGTCATGATGCTGGCGTCAAAGGCGATGGGTCGCCAGTTGGCAAGAACGACGTCTGTGATGAATCCGCTGACGCGTCCGCGGATTTCCGCAATCCCGAATGCACTGGTCAGGCGTTGTAAATCGATCATGTTCAGCCCGAGCGAGAAGTAGAGCTGGGCTTGGTTGCTGAAGATCTTTTCGATGCGCAGGTCGCTGATGAGGATGTGTCCGCCAAAAACGTTGAGATGTACCGGTTGCTTGAGGACAAGGCTGTTGCTGCTGAGGCGGACTTCGGGCAGTTCCGCGCTGATGTCGCCTTGAAATACGGGCAGTTCAAGGGCACGATTGAGTTCGGCGAGGTCGATGGGGTCTAGGCTGATGTTGAGCAGATGTTGTCTGTCGCGATCGGCGCGGATGTCGTTGATGACTAATGCGCCGTTAAGTATGGGAATGCGCCAAGGTTCGAGCAGCTTAATGGATTTGTCTTGCCAGAGAAAACGCAGTTTGGATGCGCCGAGCGGCAGTTTGCGCCATGTGGCGGCGGCGATGTCGAGGCGCGATTCGCCGCTTTGTCCGATTTGTCCATCAATACTGGGAAAGCGGAAGCGTTCTTGGCGGTCGGTAATGCCGAAGCGGTGCAGCACGAGTGTGCTGTTGCGCAAGCCGCTGTTTCTGTGCCAGTCGCCGCTGGCGTAGAAGCTGCCTTGCCAGTCGCTGTCGGCAAAGAGGCTGTCTGTGCCGAGGTAGGGTTTGAGGTAGTGTTGGTAGAGGGCTTGCGCTGTGCCTGAAAATTGTTGCAAGGAGAGTTGTTCTGGTTGCTGTGTGCGGCTGTTGTAGCTCAATCCGCCTGCGATGTACAGCTGACCGTCATTGGCACGCAGGTTTTTAAGGCTAAGTGTTTCCTTGTGGTATTGCCAGTCGCTTTCCAGCTGTAGCGGTGTTTGTTTGAAATTGAGGTAGAGTCCTTGGAAGAGGGTTTCGCCTTGCGGGATGTGCGCGCGAAGATGTCCCTGCCAGCCTTGTTCGGGCTGATATTGCATGGAGATGTTGAGACTGGCGCTAAGATTTTCTACGGCTTGCAGGTAGTCCGGGCTATGCCAGTTACGGATGCGTAAGTTGATGTCGCCGCTGAGCTGCCATGTGTCGCGCTTTTGTTTTAGCAGCAGTTTGAGGCTGATGTCGCCGTCTAGGGGCGGTAGCGGCGGCAGGTGTAAGAAGGCAAGTAGCGCATTGAGTTCCGCTATGTTCAGGTTTTTTTTGACGAGTTGTAATTCGCGTTGCTGATGATGCCAGTCCAGTTGCAGGAGGGGCGAGGCTTGTGCTTGTCGGCTGATGTGCAGACTGAGCGGGGCAAGGTCGAGTTTCTGCCGCAAGAAGATGTGTTGCGGAGCGGAAAAATGTAAGACGTTTTTTTCTGCCTGTGCGGAAAATCGGGGGCGGCTTAAGAAGAATTGCCCGTCTTTATAGCGTAGCCATGTTTCGGCGCGCAGTTGCTGCCAATTGCCTTGCGAGTACTTGAGTTGCGGAGCTTGGGCACTAATCTGCCAGTCGCGTCCGTTGGTGCTGTTGGCGCGGATGCGGATATTTTCGCTGCGGCTGTCGCCGATGCGGGCGTTGCCAATGTCGATTTCAAGTGTCCATGCGCAGAGAAATGACAGGCAAAAGCTGAGTAAAAAGGGCGTTTTCATGCCGATATTATGCACGAGCCTTGAAAAAAAAATAGCCGTCCTCATATTGTCGGACAATGATTTAAGAGAAAACATAGGTGTGTTATGTCAAACGAAGAAATGGAAAAGAATGCTCAAGCTGCAGCAGAGGTATCTGAAGCGGTGGAGATGGCGGCGGAAGAGCCGATGTTAGATGTGGATACGGTGCTGAATGCGCAATCGGAAGAGGTGGCGCAATTGGCGGAACAGGTGGCGGCATTAAAGGATCAGGTGATTCGCGAGCGCGCGGAAAATGAGAATTTGCGCAAGCGTCAGGAAAGAGAATTGTTGAATGCGCATAAATTTGCCAATGAGCGGATTGTGAAGGAATTGCTGCCGGTGCTGGATTCTTTGGTTTTAGGGCTGAAAGCGGCGCAGGAAAGCGCAGATAAGCCCGAGGCGATGGCGCAGTTTATCGAGGGTTCGGAATTGACGCTGAAGATGTTGCGCGAAAATTTAGCCAAGCACGGAGTGGAGGAAGTCAATCCCGCCAGCGGCGATAAATTTAATCCCGATGTGCATGAGGCGGTGGCGATGTTGCCGAATCCTGAATTGGAAAACAATACGGTCATGCATGTGGCGCAGATTGGCTATGTGCTGAACGGGCGCACGGTGCGCGCGGCACAAGTAGTGATTGTGAAGAATAGTTAAAGCAGGCAAAAAAATGCCGCAGGCGGCTTGAAATTGGAAAAAGCGGCGGCATATAGCGTGCATCAAAACATTTTTATTTTATTTTTATGAGGAAAATCTAATGGGTAAAATTATCGGTATCGATTTGGGAACGACTAACTCTTGTGTTGCGGTTATGGACGGCGACAAGGCGCGTGTGATTGAAAACGCGGAAGGCGCGCGTACCACGCCTTCGATTGTGGCTTTTGCCGAAGACGGCGAGGTTTTGGTCGGACAGCCTGCTAAACGTCAGGCGGTTACCAATCCGAAAAATACTTTGTTTGCGATTAAGCGTTTGATTGGCCGCCGCTTCGATGAAAAAGAAGTGCAGAAAGATATTAAGCTGGTGCCGTATAACATTGTGAAAGCGGATAACGGCGATGCTTGGGTGGATGTGGACGGCAAAAAAATGGCGCCGCCTGAGATTTCTGCACGCGTGCTGATGAAAATGAAGAAAACCGCCGAAGATTATTTGGGCGAGAAAGTGACCGAAGCAGTCATTACCGTGCCGGCGTATTTTAACGACAGTCAGCGTCAGGCGACGAAAGATGCGGGGCGTATCGCCGGTTTGGAAGTCAAACGGATTATCAATGAACCGACCGCTGCCGCTTTGGCCTATGGTATGGATCATGAAGTGAAAGACGCCAAAATCGCCGTGTACGATTTAGGCGGCGGTACTTTCGATATTTCTATCATCGAAACGATAGATTTGGATGAAGAAGGTCAGCAGTTTGAAGTCTTGGCGACCAATGGCGATACGTTCTTGGGCGGCGAGGATTTCGACAGCCGCGTGATTGATTATTTGGTCAGCGAGTTTAAAAAGGATCAGGGCATCGATTTGTCTAATGATGCCTTGGCTTTGCAGCGTTTGAAAGAAGCGGCGGAAAAAGCGAAGATTGAATTGTCTTCCAGCCAGCAAACCGATATCAATCTGCCTTATATCACGGCAGATGCGACCGGTCCTAAGCATATGAATATCAAGCTCAGTCGCGCGAAATTGGAATCGCTGGTGGCGGATTTGATTGAGCGTTCGCTCGAGCCTTGCCGCATTGCGATGAAAGATGCGGGCTTGTCTAACAGCGATATTACCGATGTGATTTTGGTCGGTGGTCAAACGCGGATGCCGAAAGTGCAAGAAGCGGTGAAAAATTTCTTCGGCAAAGAGCCGCGTAAGGACGTGAACCCTGATGAAGCGGTGGCAATCGGCGCGGCGATTCAGGGCGGCGTTTTAGGCGGTACGGTTAAAGATGTGTTGTTGTTGGACGTAACGCCTTTGTCTTTGGGTATTGAAACGATGGGCGGCGTGATGACTAAGCTGATCGAGAAAAATACCACGATTCCAACCCATGCGGCGCAGGTGTTCTCAACGGCGGAAGATAATCAATCCGCGGTAACGATTCATGTTCTGCAAGGCGAGCGTCAGCAGGCATCGGGCAATAAATCTTTGGGGCGTTTCGACTTAAACGATATTCGTCCCGCACCGCGCGGTATGCCGCAAATCGAAGTGTCTTTCGATATTGACGCAAACGGCATTTTGAACGTATCGGCAAAAGATAAGGAAACCGGCAAAGAGCAATCGATTGTGATTAAAGCCAATTCCGGTCTGAGCGATGAGGAAGTCGAGCGTATGGTGCGCGATGCGGAAACGCATGCCGAGGAAGATAAAAAATTCCAAGAGCGTGTTGAAGCGAATAATAGCGCCGAATCGATGATTAACGGCGTGGAGAAAGCGATTACGGAATTAGGCGATGAAGTCAGCGCCGATGAGAAATCTGCGGTTGATACGGCGGTAAGCGCCTTGCGCGAAGCGATGAAAGGCGAAGATGTAGAAGCGATTAAATCGCGTACGGAAGAGCTGATGACTGCCGCTTCGCCGGTAATGCAAAAATCTTTTGCGAAAATGCAGGCGCAAGCAGGCGCGGAAAATAATGCCGCCGGTGATGACGGTATTGTCGATGCCGATTTCCAAGAAGTGAAAGACGAGAAAAAAGACTAATTGTTTCATTGAACAAAGGGCGGGAAACCGCCCTTTTTACCCTATAAGAACATGGCAGAAAAAGATTTATATGCAATTTTAGGCGTGAGCAAAACCGCTAGCGCTGACGAGATAAAAAAAGCCTACCGCAAGCTCAGCATGAAATGGCATCCTGACCGCAATGCGGATAAAAAAGAAGAGGCGGAGGCAAAGTTTAAAGAAATCAGCAAGGCTTATGAAATCCTCTCTGATGAGGAAAAACGTGCGACTTACGATCGTTTCGGTTTTGATGCGGCAACGGGACAGGCGGGAGCAGGCGGATTCGGTGCAAGTTTCGGCGGCGGGAATTTTTCCGATATTTTCGGCGATGTTTTCGGCGATGTTTTTGGCGGCGGCGCAGGAGGTAGAAGGCAGCAGCATCGTGGCAGCGATTTGGTCTATACGGTGGAATTAACGCTGGAAGAAGCGGCAAACGGCAAAGAGCTGAATATTAAAATTCCGACTTTGGTCAAATGTACGCATTGCGATGGCAGCGGCGCGACTGAAAAATCGAAGAAGAAAACCTGTACGACCTGTCGCGGTTCCGGACAAGTGCGAACGCAGCAAGGCTTTTTCTCGATTGCACAACCTTGTCCGACTTGTCATGGCAAAGGGCAGATTATTGAAAACCCTTGCGATAAATGCCACGGAGAAGGTCGAGTCAAAAATACGCGCAATTTAACCGTAAAAATCCCCGCCGGCGTGGATACCGGCAACCGTATCCGTTTAAGCGGCGAAGGAGAAGCGGGAGAAATGGGGGCGCCGGCAGGAGATTTGTATATCGAAGTCCATGTGCGTCCGCATGACATTTTTACGCGCGAGGGCGCGCATTTGTATTGCACGATGCCGATTAGCTTTGTAACTGCCTGCTTGGGCGGAGAGATTGAAGTGCCTACGCTTTCAGGGCGCGTCTCATTGGTCATTCCTGCGGAAACGCAAACCGGCAAAGTACTCCGTCTGCGCGGCAAAGGCATGCAGCCATTACGCGGTGCCGCGGCAGGCGATTTGCTGTGTACGGTCGTGATTGAAACGCCCGTGAATCTCTCTAAAGAGCAGAAAGAAATGCTGAAAAATTTTGACCGTAGTTTGCATGAGGGCGGTCAGCGCCATGCGCCGAAAGAGAGCAGTTTTCTCAATCGGGTAAAAGATTTTTTTGACGGTTTATAAATAAATGGACGTTTTTGCGGCTAATGCTAGGGAAATGCTTGCAATGCAGTAGCTTGCCCTCTATAATCAGCCGCTTTTTAAGCAATACACAAATTTGGAGCTAAAATGCAAAAAGATATTCATCCTAATTATCGTCCGGTTGTCTTTCAAGATGTAGGCGCAGATTTTGCTTTTTTAACAAAATCAACTGTTCATACAAATGAAACCATCAAATGGGAAGACGGACAAGAATACCCTTTAGTTCGCGTGGACGTCAGCAGTAAATCGCACCCATTCTATACCGGCACGCAAAATATTGTCGATACCGCAGGACGCGTTGACCGCTTCCGCCGTAAATACGGAAAAAAATAATCGTCAAAAGCGCCTTTGCGCTTGACCCTAATCCTCCATTAAGGTAACTTAATCAAAAATAAGTTACCTTAATGGAGGATTTTTTTATGAGTGAGAAAACAATCATCGTTATTGATAAAGAAGCGCAAAAACAAGTAGAACTTCCTGTTATTCAACCTGTTTTAGGTCGTCCGGGAATTGATATTGCGACTTTGCCAAAGGAATTGGGTTATTTTACGCATGACCCCGGTTTCGGCGTTACCTCATCTTGCGAAAGTAAAATTACTTTCATTGACGGTGGTGCCGGTAAACTCATGTACCGCGGTTATCCTATCGAAAGTCTCTGCGAAGCAAATATTTCTTTCTTAGACGTGGCTTATCTTCTTTACCACGGCGAGCTGCCTAATGAAGAAGAAAGTAAAAAATTCAATGAGCAAATTCGTTACTACCGCATGCTTAATAAGCGGGTGCAGAATTTCTTTGAAGGTTTTCATCATGATGCGCATCCCATGGCAATGATGACGGGAGTCGTCGGTTCATTAGCGGCTTTCTACCATGATCGTTTGGATATCAATAATCCTGAAGATCGCTATATCACAGCGATGCGATTAATCGCCAAAATGCCGACTATCGCAGGCAGCACACATCGGCATGCTCAGGGTTATCCTTTCGGTTATCCGAAAGAAGAAGATGATTATTTCGAACATTTCCTGCGTACAATGTTTTCTCGTCCGGGTAGCCGTTTTGAAGCGGATCCTTTGGCTGTTAAGGCGCTGAATCTTTTGTTTATCCTACATGCGGATCACGAGCAGAATGCTTCAACCTCTACCGTTCGTCTAGCAGGAAGCACAGGGACAAACCCTTATGCTGCGATTTCAGCAGGTATTGCCGCCCTATGGGGTAATGCGCATGGCGGTGCAAATGAGGCAGTGCTTAATATGCTTGATGAAATTGGTAATGTCGCCAATATCGATAAATATATTGCACGCGCTAAAGACAAGGATGATCCTTTTAAACTGATGGGATTTGGGCACCGAGTCTATCGCAATTACGATCCGCGTGCTAAAATTATCCAGAAAGTTTGCTATGAGGTGCTTGAGCATTATGGCGACGATCCTCGAATGGAATTAGCGATGCGTTTGGAAGAAGCGGCATTGAAAGATGATTACTTCGTCGAAAGAAAACTTTACCCGAACGTTGATTTTTATTCAGGAATTATTTACAGTGCGCTCGGCATTCCTGTTAACATGTTTACAGCAATGTTTGCTGTATCGCGTACAGCTGGCTGGATTTCTCATTGGAATGAAATGATTAGTGAGGGCTATCGTATTGGCAGACCTCGCCAAATGTATATGGGTGAGAAAGAAAGAAGCATTTGAAACCGTGACCTAGTCCCGGCAACTAAAAGGAGTTAATTATGTTGGGAAATCCCGAATATATCGGAATAGATATCGGGCAGTATGCAATAAAAATTGCACGCGTAAAAAAAGCTGGAAAAAGCTTTGTAAGCAATTACTTTGTTTATGAAATTTTGCCAGAAGAAATGCGTGGTGGCAAAGATAAGGAAGGCTTAAAAAAACTAATTGCGAAAATCCTAAAGACCCATAAAATCATAAAAGGTCAGCCGGTGATTCATGTCAATTCCGGTGATACGATTATGCGCAATATCGTATTACCCGAAAATACCAGCCAAGAAGCTGTTGAAGGTGCTATTGAATTAGATTTAGGACAATCATTGCCTTTTAGTCTGGATCAAGTTTATTTTGATTTTGACGAAACAAAAGATGCAAATGGCGGTCACTTAGCTATTGCGGCACGTCGGGATTTAATTGATGATAAAACGGCATTATTTGCAGGCAAAGCAAAAACTTTGAATAATCCGCAAGTGGATGTAGATGTTTTTGCTTACGAACGTTTGGTTGAAAATCTTGTGCAAGCAGGAAGAATATACGGATCAACTATTGCCATAATGGATATCGGTTATACGCATTCTCGAATCAGTGTTTATCAAGACGGTAAATACGTATTTGTTAGAGAGCCTCAGATCGGCGGCAACCAAGTAAGTGAAATTATTCGAGATGTTTATGATCTAGATTTGGAATCGGCAGAGTCGAAAAAACTAAATCAAAATCTAGGTGAAGAATATCAAGAACTTGTCCTGATGCCTTATGTTTCTTCTTTAAGCGAGCAGATGAACCTTGCTTTAGATTTCTACGAAGCAAGTAGCCCTGATGCTAAGGCTATCGAAAAAATTTATATCACAGGCGGTGGCGCTCAGCTGAAAGGCTTAGTGCTAGCGTTGACAGAAAAAGTTAATGTGCCATTGGAATTATTAGATCTTTCTCAATTTATTAAATTGCAATCAAAGCAAACTGATTTGCTGCAAGATGGTATTAATCATGGTTTGGCAATCGCATTAGCATTGGAAGGTAAATAATGGCAAGAAAATTTAATCTACAACCTTGGCGTGCGGAACTACGAGCCAAGCAGAAAAAAGATTTTATGACAGCTACTGCAGTGGTTTTTTTAGTAGCAGCGGGATTATGCGGAGGATATTGGTATTTTAAAAATCAATATTTAGAAAGTCAAAATCGTGCAATTAGTTTGTTAGATAATAATATCGCTGAATTGAAAAAAACCGAAGCAGAAGTTAATAAAATGAAAGCGCTTAATGAAGAAGTGCTTAAGCAGATTTTAGTAATTCAAGGATTGCAAAATCAACGTAGTCTTTCGGTAGAAATTTTAGATTATCTTGCGATAAACACACCTAAGTCTGTATTTCTAGATAGTATTTCTTACAAACAAGGGCAAATTACCATTACCGGTACTGCTGAAAATGATGTAGGAGTATCTTCATTTATACGCGTATTAAACGATTTTAAACATTTTTCAATAGTTCGCTTAGTAGATATGCAAAAAGCAAAAACAGGAAATCGCTATTCTGTGACAGATGAAACAGGGGTTAGGGTCTTTACTTTAGTGATTACAGTTGAGCCTAAATTCGGAACAGAAGCAGATATAGCTGCAAAATGATTATTAAGGAATGATGTATGAAATTTGTACCAATTAATCAATTAGATCAGAGTAATCCAGGCACATGGCCGATATATTATAAAGCTATTATTTGGATTTTACTTTTTGGTGGTATTTTATTTGCGTTCAATCATTTTAAATTAACTGAAATGATTGATATGGAAAATAGAAATAACAATACTATTCAAGAAAAAGAAAAAACATATCGTGAATTGTTGCAATATACTGTTGATTTAGACGCTTATAAAGCAAGAAGTGAAGAGCTTTTAGATCGTTTAGAATCTTTACTTACTTATTTACCTGCACAAAATCAAATAGCAACATCGATTGAAGAGGTCAACACTGCCGCTGCCGATGCAGGAATTAATCTTAGTGGATTCAAACCGGCTGATAAATATCTCCCAACAGAATATTATGATATTGCACCAATAGCCTTGAATACTACAACTTATTTTACTAATTTTGCTAATTTTTCTGAAGGTTTAACTAATCTGCAAAGGATTATGAATATCTCAGATTTTAATTTAGTTGTTTTAAAAAATTCATCTAATAGTAGAGATTCTTCTGATATATGGGCAGAAAATGCAATTGCTGTTACAGATACGCAGCTGCAAACATATATCTATAATGGTGATATAGAGAAGCTCCGCAAAGGGGAATTGCCACAATCTTCAACAGCAGCTAAATAATAGGAAAAAGTGATGAAACGGAATATATTATTGATTTCTATTGTATCAAGTTATCTAGGCATAACGGGCTTTGTTTTTGGAGATGCAGAGTCAGATGCAAGTGATTTTTTACGACAAGTCAAAGCGCAAACTAAACCTAGTGCTAATTTAGATCTTTCACCCTTACCAGAAGTTAAGCCTTACGAAGCTTATGAATATAAAGGAGGTATTGAAGATCCATTTAAGCTTAAGCCTTTTGTTGTAGAAATTTCAAAAGAAACAGGAGCGCCTTTAGCAGAAGCTGAATGTAATTCTAGTGAATGTAGTGCTTCTGCACCTGTTGCTCATACACCATATTATTTAGAGAGTTTTGAGCTTTCTTTTTTACAGATGACAGGCACGATGTTATCTCCAAACAAACAAATAATCGCTTTAGTAAAAACTCCTAATTCGGGTATTCAAGAAGCTAGAGTGGGGGAATATATCGGAAGAAATCATGGTTTGATTAAAAGTATTAAACCTGATCATATTGTGATTGAGGAAAAATATAAAGTACCTAGAGGCTGGCAGGATAGAACGGTCACTTTGGAATTGTTTTAATAATTTGAGTTTAGGATAGACTTATGATGAAAAAAATATTGTGTAGCTGTATTTTATTAGCTAGTTCTGGAAGTTTTGCTGCAGCAATTACGGCTGTTAATGCTTCGAATGCCCCGTCAGGCGCTTATGAAATTGTCTTTAAAAATGCAGCAGTATTGCCAACGTCCTTTAATACAACATCTCCTGCTTCAATTGTATTAGATTTTCCTAATACAAGCTCTGCTTTAGCTAATAGAGAAACAGCTGTCAATCAAAATGGTATCTACTCTGTAAATGTTATTCCTGGAGATGCACGTACTCGTGCAGTAATTAATTTAGCAGCCCCAGCTGCTTATGACGTGCGCTTAGTAGGCTCGGATGTTCATGTCGCCTTAAGAGGGAACCAGGTAATTGCAGCAGTTCCTGCGATAAATACTTCTAATAACTCTGCTTTGTTTAACCAAACTTCAGCAGCACCAATGGTTCCGGTAGCATTAAATACTCAAGCTCCTGCACCTATTAATAATATGGCAAAATCTGTACCTGATTTGGCGCCGATGTTCCATAAAAATGCAGATAAGGGCGGTGTACTTACTTTCACTTTACCAAGTAAAGATACATTGGTATCTGTAAAAACAGAAGGTGCTTCTATTGTTGCAACAATTTCTAGTTATAAAGTGCCTAAAGCTGGTCAAAAACGTTTAGATGTGGCAGATTATGGCTCACCTGTTCGTTATGTAGATATTTTACCTAGTGGTGCAGACAGTAAAATTGTCTTAAATATGGGGCGTAATGCTTATGAATACGTAACCTATACCAATGGCAGTGAATATAATATCGAGATTAAACGTCCTTCAACAGATGAGAATGCTCAACGCCTACGTGAATTGAGCGGTTTTGGCTCCGGAAAACAATATACAGGGCAGCCTTTATCATTAAATTTCCAAGATATTGAAGTGCGCGCTGTATTACAAATTATTGCGGAATTTACGAATAATAATATTGTAGTAAGTGACACTGTAGTTGGTAATATTACTTTACGTTTGGATAATGTGCCTTGGGATCAAGCGCTTGATATTATTATGAAGACCAAAGGTCTTGCCATGCGCAAAGTAGATCGTGTGATCTATATCGCACCTGAAGCAGAATTGAATAAAATGGAAATTGATGCTTTAGCAGCTTATAAAGAGAAACAAGGATTACAACCTTCAAATACAGAGCTTATTCAGTTGAAATATGCAAAAGCTTCTGATATTTTGAAAATAATTTTAGAATCACGTAATAATATCAATAGTAATAATAATGCTAATGTTGGTGATAGAAATGAAGATTCTATATTATCTTCAAAGGGTAGTGTTGCTGTTGATGAACGTACTAACTCTTTAATGGTAACTGATATTCCTGAAAATATTCAAAGAGTTAGAGATTTAATTGCTAAATTAGATGAGCCTGTACGCCAAGTGTTAATAGATTCGCGTTTGGTAATTACTTCTGATGAATATTCTAGAGCTTTTGGTTCTCGTTTTGGAATAAGCTTTAGAGGAGACAAAGGAACTGATAGTTGGAGTGGAAGTGGGACTTTAAGTGGTAAGAGTGCGGGAACTCTAGGTGATCGTTTAGGAGTTAATCTTGCTCCAAATAGCTTGTCAACCGATATAACAGGTACGAATCCTACAGCTGGGTATGGTATTTCAATTTTAGGTCAAGAAGTATTAGTTGATTTAGAATTACGCGCCTTACAAGCAGAAGGTTTGTCGGAAATTGTTTCTAGTCCTCGAGTGGTTACTCAAGATGGTTATAAAGCCCTTATTTCTAAAGGTGAGGAAATTCCTTATTCAAAAGTAAGTGATTCTGGTACAGAGACTGAATTTAAAGATGCTAAATTGAGTATGGAAGTTACACCACGCATAGCGCCTAATGATCGTGTAAGTATGGAAATCCATATTACTAAAGATGATGTTTCTAATCGACTAGTTAATGGTGAGCCTGCAATAAATACTAATGAAATTCTAACTAAAGTTGAAGTACAAAATGGCGAGACTATTGTTTTGGGTGGTATTTATGAACAGACGCAAACAATAGGAGAGGCAAAAGTTCCATTATTAGGCGATATCCCTGTAATTGGCAATGTGTTTAAAAATACTAATAAAATATTTAATAAGGATGAATTATTAGTGTTTATTACACCTCGAATTATCGATAGAAAACTAACAGATACTGATAAATTCAGCAATTTGCGTCAGTAGTTTATTTTGCTTATAATTTTGCCCCACTGCATGGTGGGGCTTTTCGTTTTAGGTATTGTTATGATTTATGAAGCGGTTATTGGTTTAGAGTTGCATATTCAGTTGGCAACGGAGAGTAAATTATTTTCTTCTTCTTCTGCGTCTTTTGGCGCGGAAGTTAATACTCATGTTAATGAAATTGATTTAGGCTATCCGGGGGTTCTACCGGTATTAAATGAGCGAGCGCTTGAATATGCGGTATTATTTGGTTTGGCTTTAGGTAGTCAAATTAACCCGAATGCTTTTTTTATGCGCAAAAATTATTTCTACCCTGATTTGCCGAAAGGTTATCAAATTAGCCAATTAGCTGATGCGATTATTTTAGGTGGTTTGGTAGATTTACCGGAGTTCGAACGGCAAGTGAGGATTAATCGCGGACAATTGGAAGAAGATGCGGGTAAGTCCGTACATGATGCTTTTACAGATCGTACGGGGATTGATTTAAATCGTGCAGGTGTGCCTTTGATTGAGTTAGTCTCTGAACCTGATATGCGCAGTGCGGCTGAAGCGGTGGCTTATATGCGGAAAATTCATCATCTTGTGCGTTATTTAGGTATTAGTGACGGCAATATGCAAGAGGGCTCTTTCCGCTGTGATGCGAATGTCTCAATTCGTGAGAAAGGTAGTGAAGTTTATAATGCTCGTGTTGAGTTAAAAAATATCAATTCTTTCCGTTTTATTGAGCAGGCAATTGAGCTTGAAATCGAAAGACAGATTGATGTAGTGGAAAACGGTGGCATAGTTGAACAGGAAACGCGTTTATTTGATCCTGATAAGATGGAAACGCGCACGATGCGTTCTAAAGAAGAAGCCAATGACTATCGTTATTTCCCGGATCCTGATTTGTTGCCTTTGCAATTAAGCGCAGAATGGATTGAGCAAATACGTCAAAATTTACCGGAATTACCGCATTTGCGCGAGCAACGTTATGCAGAACAATATGCTTTAGATAAAGACAGTTTACGTTTTTTAGTGCAAGACAAAGCAACTGCGCAATATTTTGAAGCGGCATTGAATGCCGGTGCAGAGGCAAGAACGGCGGCGATTTGGATGCAGTCTGAATTGGTGAAATTATTGCCGGAAGGACAGGGCTTTGCTGATTGTCTGCTGAATCCCAATCAATTTGCTGTTTTGCTTGCCCGTGTGGCGGATAATACGTTGTCTGCTAATGCCGCGAAAAAGTTATTGCCTGAATTATGGGGAAATGCCGATATTTCCGTAGATGCTTTGATTGATGCTAAAGGTTTGCGTCAGGTTAATGATGATGGACAATTGCAGCAATGGGCGGAAGAAGTTTTAGCCGCAAACCCTGATCAAGTGGCAGCATATAAAGGCGGACAAGTGAAAATGCTAGGCTATTTAGTCGGACAAGTATTAAAGAAATCACAAGGAAAAGCAAATCCGAAATCAGTCAATGAATTATTGCAGAAATTATTGGCTTAAGTACGGAAGTTTCTAAATATATAGTCGAAGAATTGAAAAGCTATTACGGCGTTGGCTCGCCTTGCCGTACGCTCTTGTACTGTCTGTGGCTCATCGCCTTGTACTACTTTTCACTTCTAACTATATAGCCGCCCTCATAAAACCATTTAGGTTTTACGGGCGGTTTTGTTTTTTAAGAAGAGTTATACTCAATTCATGACAAATGCGAACATTATATTTTTAACCTTAGCTTAGGCATTTATGCCAGAAAGCACTCACATGACAAATTTTGTTGGATATAAATATCTAAACTACTGATTTATAAAGAAGTAGGTCGGATTCTTGAATCTGACAAATTTATATTTTAAGTAATGTCGGATACAAGTATCCGATCCATCCAATTAAAAATGATTAATTTTGCCATGAATTGACTATATTTTATTGTTGAATAATGAGCGTAATCGCTAATCCGATGCCGCCGATGATTTGCAGCAAAACGGCATGCCATAGTCCATTTTCTCTCGCGGCAATAAAGGCATAAGTAGGCAAAATAAAATGGCGCAGCAATTCTTGTCGCTGATGCCGGCAATGCCATGCGCTAATCAGCCAACCGCAGATAAAGATTAGAATAAATAGCGTGAGAAAAAACATGCTTTATTCTTCCATATTCACAGGTTGCTCGCATAAATCGGAAACGATGCAAGAGGTGCATTTGGGTTTGCGGGCGGTGCAGGTATAGCGGCCATGCAAAATCAGCCAATGATGGGCATCTAAAAGATAGGCTTTAGGCACGCGTTGCAGTAATTTGTCTTCCACTTCGCGAACGTTTTTGCCTTTCGCAAGTCCTGTACGATTAGACACGCGGAATATATGCGTATCGACCGCCATGGTAATTTGTCCGAAAGCGGTATTGAGGACAACGTTTGCGGTTTTGCGCCCTACGCCCGGCAGGCTTTCTAAAGCTTCGCGTTGATCGGGAACTTTTCCATCGTATTTTTCTAGCAGCAAAGCACAGGTTTTGATGATATTGCTTGCCTTGCTATTGAATAAGCCGATGGTTTTTATATAGCTTTTCAAGCCTTCTTCGCCAAGGGCTAAGATGCTTTCCGGCGTATTGGCAATTGGGAAGAGTTTGCGTGTCGCTTTATTGACGCCGACATCGGTGGCTTGCGCAGATAGCATGACGGCAATCAGCAGCTCAAATACCGAATCGTATTCTAATTCGGTACTTGGTTTGGGATTTGCTGCTTGTAAACGCGCAAAAAAAGTGTCGATATCAGATTTCTTCATGCCTTATTTTTTATCGGCACGAAGTTCGCCGCCTTGGCACAGATTTTCAGGTTTTAAGTCTTCAATACTAATCCAGACCGCAGCTTCCGCAATGCCTAAGCTGCTGGCAATAGCTTGGGTAACTTTTTGGGTCATTTCGCGTTTTTGTTCGATGCTGCGACCTTCAATGATTTTGATGTTAACGATTGGCATATGAGGTTCCTAATGTAGATGTTGCTGATGAAAACCGAGTCTGTCTATTCCGCAGTTTGAGAGGATTGGGCGCTGACAGAGGAGGACGCCGGCGTTTCTTCGGGAAGATTTTTGCTGAGTTTGTCTAAAATGCCGTTGATAAATTTATAGCTTTCGTCTGCGCCGAATTTTTTCGCCAGTTCCACCGCCTCATTGATAATCACGGTCGGATGGATGTCTTTGCGCCGCGTGAGTTCAAAGGCGGCAATCCATAAAATAGCGCGCTCAATCGGGTCAAGGGCGGAGAAGGAGCGGCGTTGCAGAAAGGGTAGAAACAGCTCGCCGAGTTTGAGGCTGTGTGCGGTGATGTAAAGCCATGCTTCATCGAAATAAAAACTGTCAATGTCTTGTCGGGCATTGTTTTCAAAGCTGTTGCGCCGTACATATTCGGGGCTGTCGTCTTGTAATTGCCATTGATAGAGCAGTTGCAGCAGTTCGTAGCGAGCCTGCGAACGCGCTTTAATGGCTTGGCGTTTGAGATTGGGAGTTTTACTGGTCATAGAGTTGGATTCGCCGCGCTGTAAAAGAACATATCGGCATTGCCGCTTGCGACAATGCCGTGGAAAAAGAGGGATTAGCCGATTTGACGGAGCAGGCTGACCATTTCAATCGCCGCCATCGCCACATCATGACCTTTATTGCCTGCTTTCGTGCCGGCGCGTTCGATTGCTTGTTCGATATTATTGGTGGTCAAAACGCCGGTCAGTACGGGCAGATCGTATTTTAATGCCACTTGTCCCAAGCCTTTGGCTTGTTCGTTGACCACGACGTCATAATGCCCGGTCGAGCCTTTGATGACAGCGCCGAGGGCGATAATCGCATCATATTTCTTGGTTGCGGCGCAGCGTTGGGCGGCAATCGGCAGCTCATGCGCACCCGGCACATAGTAAACGTGGATATTGTCCGCGCTGATACCATGGCGTTTGAGGGTGTCGATGGCGGCGGCTTCCAGTTTATTGACGATGAAGTCGTTGAAGCGCGAGCAGATAATGGCAAAGCTGGCATTGTCCAATGCGTTGAATTGCCCTTCGATTCTTTTGATTTGGTCTGTCATAATAGTCCTTGATTAGTGAGTATCGCCAATAAATTCATGTACTTCCAGCTGATAGCCGGAGAGTCCGGTGAATTTGTAGGGTGCGGAAAGCAGCCGCATTTTGCCGACATGTTGGGCGGCAAGAATTTGTGCGCCGATGCCGTAGGTGCGCAAGTCTTGTTCCTGCTTGCGTTTCGGCGGCGCGATATTGTGGGCAAAGGCATGCATGCGCGCCACAATATCGTTGGTGTTTTGTCCGTCGTCAATCACGACAATAATGCCCTGCGGTTCCTGTGCCAAGCGTTTTAAGGCGTCATCCAATTGAAAATTGCGTTCCGACAAATCGGCTTGGAATAAATCGGCTAGGGCATTTTGCACATGCACACGCACAAAGGTCGGTGTTTCAGGACTGATTTTGCCTTTGACGAGGGCATAATGCAGGGTTTTATCCAAGATGCTTTGATAGGCGGTCAAGGCAAAATTGCCGTAGGCGGTGGGCAATTCGCAGGAAGCGACGGCGGTAACGGTTTGTTCGCGGGCAAGGCGGTAAGTGATGAGATCGGCAATGGTACCGATTTTTAAGCCGTGTTCTTGGGCGAAGATTTCCAAATCGGGACGGCGCGCCATCGTGCCGTCTTCTTTTAAAATTTCGCAAATCACGGCGGCCGGCTCAAGCCCTGCTAAACGCGCCAAATCGCTGCTGGCTTCGGTATGCCCTGCGCGTACCAGCACGCCGCCTTCGCGTGCCACTATCGGGAAAATATGCCCCGGCTGTACCACGTCTTCAGGACGTGCATCGCGGGCGGCGGCGACTTGAATCGTCAAGGCGCGGTCTTGCGCGGAAATGCCGGTGGTTACGCCTTGCGCCGCTTCAATCGAGACGGTAAAGGCGGTGGCGTAAGCGGCGGTATTGTGTTCGGTTTGCGGACGCAGTCCGAGTTGTTTGGCGCGCTCTTGGGTGATGGTCATGCAGACCAATCCGCGCGCGTGTTTGACCATGAAATTAATCAGTTCGGGGGTGATATGCTCGGCGGCAACGACTAAATCGCCTTCGTTTTCGCGGTCTTCGTCATCCATTAAGATAACTGCTTTTCCCGCGGCCAAATCGGCAATGATTTCTTCTGTGCTGTTGAGTTGCATAGCTTCTCCTAAGAATGTTTAAAAGCCGAAGGCGCGCAATTTCGCTTCCGTCAAATCTTCGCCTTCGCTTTGCTGACTGAGCAGGCGTTCCAAATAGCGCGCGAGCAAGTCCACTTCTAAATTCACTTCCCGTCCGACGGCATATGTGCCTAAGCTGGTGCGCTGCATGGTGTGCGGCACGATATTAACGTGGAACAGATGGTCTTGCACTTCATTGACGGTCAGGCTGATGCCGTCAATGCAAATCGAGCCTTTTTTGGCGATATAGCGTGCCAGTTCGCGCGGCGCGGCAAAAATCAGACGTTCGCTGCGTCCGTCGGGAAAGCGGTCGCATAAGGTGCCGATGCCGTCCACATGTCCGCTGACCAAATGTCCGCCCAAAGGGGTGGATAAGGTTAGGGCGCGTTCCAAATTCACGGTTTCGCCGATGCTTAATTGTCCTAATGTGGTTAAGGCTAGGGTTTCTGCCGACACATCGGCGCGGAAGAAATCTTTGCCCAATTCTACTGCGGTCAGGCACACGCCGTTAACGGCGATGCTGTCGCCCAATTGCGAAGTGCTGAAATCGAAGTACTCGGAGGCGATGAGCAGACTTTGGTCTTCGCCGTGTTGCTCGCGTTGGCGCAATTGCCCTGTGTTTTCAATGATGCCTGTAAACATGGTCTTAATCCTGTGTGGCGCGGCGCAGCGTGAAATGCCAGTCTTCGCCCAGCATGCGGCTGCCGCAAATGCGATAGGCTATTTTAGCAGATAAGTGCGGCAAAGGCGCGGTCAGGAGTAGGGGGCGGGCGTCCGCGCCGAGAAATACGGGGGCGAGATAGAGCTGCACTTCGTCCGCCAGTCCTTCGTCGAGCATGGCGCCGCCCAAAGCTGCGCCGGCTTCTGCGAAAACATGATTGATTTGCCGCCTGCCTAATGCTTCCAATAAGGCGCGCAAAGGCACTTTGCCTTGCGGATTGGGCGCAAAGCGCAGAATTTCCGCTCGTGCGGCAAGTTCGGGGCGTGCAGGCGTTGTTTCTAGCGTGGCGATAATGACGGGACTTGCTTCGGCAAATAGCGCGGCACCGGCAGGAATGTGCAGGCGGCTGTCGATAATGACGCGTATCGGCTGCTGCTGCGCGCGTGCAGTCGGATAACGTGCGTTCAAACGCGCATTGTCTGCTATGACGCTGCCGCTGCCGGCAAGAATCGCGTCGGCGGCAAGGCGTTGTTCATGCACGTTTTCGCGCGCGGCGGCACCGGTAATCCATTGGCTTTCGCCGTTAGCCAGCGCCGTGCGTCCGTCCATAGAGGCGGCGAGTTTGAGGCTGACAAAGGGCAGCCCTGTCCGCATACGATGAAAAAAAGCGCGATTCAAATCTAAGGCTTCCTGCTCGCAAACGCCGACGGTACAGACAACGCCTGCCGTCTGTAATTTGGCGATACCTTTGCCGGCGACTTGCGGATTCGGATCGCGGCAGGCGATGATAACTTCGGCAATACCGGCGGCAATCAAAGCGTCTGCGCAGGGCGGGGTGCGTCCGAAATGGGCGCAGGGCTCAAGGCTGACATAGGCGACGGCACCGCGTGCCTGCGCACCTGCCATGCGCAGGGCATGTACTTCGGCATGCGGGGTGCCAGCGGTTTGATGAAAGCCTGCGCCAATTAAGGCGCCGTTTTTAACAATGACACAGCCCACGCGCGGATTAGGCGCGGCGGAATATTTGCCTTGCGCGGCAAGATGCAGGGCATGACGCATCCAATATTCATGCGGGGGCAGGGAGGCGTCGCCGGATTTAGGATTTATTGAGTTCATCAATGGTTTGTTGGAAGGCGGCGATGTCGGCAAAACTCAAATACACGGAGGCAAAGCGGATATAGGCGACATGGTCGAGGGTTTTCAAGCCTTCCATGACCCATTGCCCGATTTGCTCGGAAGAGATTTCGCGTTCGCCGCTGCTGCGCATTTGCTGCTCGATGTGATGAATCAGGGCGCTGATTTGCTCGGCGCTGACCGGTCGTTTTTCACAGGCGCGCAGCAGTCCGCGCCGTAGTTTGTCCGCCGAATAGCTTTCGCGGTCGCCGTTTTGTTTGATGACGGTGGGAATATGGATTTCCGCCACTTCATAAGTGGTAAAACGTGCCAGACAATCGGGATTGAGGCACTCGCGGCGGCGGCGGATTTTTTCGCCTTCCGCCACCAAACGCGAGTCCACGACTTTGGTTTCAGGATGATTGCAAATAGGACAATGCAAGGCGCAACCTTATGCGTAAACAGGGAATTGCGCGCAGAGTTCGCCGACTTTATGCCGCACTTCGGTAATGATTTCTTCATTGTCGATGTCGTCTAAAATATCGCAAATCCATGTGGCGACTTTTTTTACTTCCGCGACGCCGAAGCCGCGCGTGGTAATGGCGGGCGTGCCGATGCGGATGCCGCTGGTTACAAAAGGCGATTGCGGGTCATTGGGCACGGAATTTTTATTGACGGTAATATGCGCGCGGCTTAAGGCGGCGTCGGCGGCTTTGCCGGTCAGTCCTTTGCTAATCAGGCTAATCAGCATGAGATGGTTTTTGGTGCCGCCCGAAACCACGTCATAGCCGCGGCTGTTAAAGACTTTTGCCATCGCTTTGGCATTTTCCAATACCACTTCTTGGTAGGTTTGGAAAGAGGGGTCGAGGGCTTCAAGGAAGGAAACCGCTTTTGCCGCAATCACATGCATCAAAGGCCCGCCTTGAATGCCGGGGAAAATGGCGGAGTTGAGTTTTTTCTCAATCTCTTCGTTGGCGCGTGCCAAAATCAGTCCGCCGCGCGGTCCGCGTAGGGTTTTGTGTGTGGTGGTGGTTACTACATCGGCAAAAGGAATCGGATTGGGATATAAGCCGGCGGCGACCAAACCCGCCACATGCGCCATATCGACTAATAAATAGGCGCTGACCGAATCGGCAATGGCGCGGAAACGTTCAAAATCCAAAACTTGCGAGTAGGCGGAAAAGCCGGCGATAATCATTTTGGGGCGGTGCTCTTCGGCAAGTTTTTGCACATTGTCGTAGTCAATCAGCCCGGTTTCGGGGTCAAGACCATAGCCAACGGCGTTATAACTGCGTCCGGAGAAATTGACTTTCGCGCCGTGGGTCAGATGTCCGCCGTGTGCCAAATCCATGCCTAAGACGGTGTCGCCCGGTTCTAATAAAGCAAGGAAAACCGCGCCGTTGGCTTGCGAGCCTGAATGCGGTTGCACATTGGCATAGTCGGCGGAAAACAGGGTTTTGGCGCGGTCAATCGCCAATTGCTCGACCGTATCCACATGTTCGCAGCCGCCGTAATAGCGTTTGCCGGGGTAGCCTTCGGCATATTTGTTCGTCAGATAGCTGCCTTGAGCCTGCATCACGCGCGGGCTGCAATAATTCTCCGAGGCAATCAGCTCGATATGCGCTTCTTGGCGCTTTTCTTCGGCGGCAATCGCCTTGGCAATCTCTTCGTCAAAACTCGCAATGGTCATGTCTTTGCTAAACATTGTCTTACCTGGTGATTTGAAAAGCGCGTATGGTAAACGCAAGCAGAGCCGGGGGCAAGTAATTTGCTAAGCGTGGCGGCGTAAACTCCCAAGATAAATAGCGATTAGAGTTACGGCGCAGCCCAGCCATTGCAAAGGCACGATGGCTTTATCGAGCCAAACCGCATCAATCATAATGGCGGCGACCGGTTCGCTGAGCAAAATCAGTCCGGTAAGCGCTAAAGAGAGGCGGCGGATAGCATAAATAACCAATCCCCATGCGCCGCATTGCATCACAATGCCGTAAACGGCGACCCAAAACCAGCTGTTGCCTGTCTGCGGCATAAAGGGCGCATCGGATAAGAGGGCAAAGGGCAGGGCGGTCAGCATCGCAAAGAGATTAAATAAGCACATCAGCGGAAGCAGTGCGGTGTTTTCATAATCTTGTACTTTGCGCACGCAGCTCATGGCAAGCGCCAATGCCGCACCGGATAAGATACCGCTGGCAAAGCCCCATAGGGCGCGCTGATTATGGCTGAATTCGGGACTGGCAATCAATGCCACGCCGATAATGGCGAGCAGCAAACTCAGCAGTTGCAGACGGCTGGGGCGTTCTCGAAAAAACAGAAGCCGATGGCGGTTAGAAAGAAAATTTGCAGGCTGTTTAAGAGGGTGGAAATGCCCGGTCCTACCGCATGAATGCTTTCATGCCACAATGCCAAATCAAAGGCGAAGAAAAAACCGCCTGCGGCAATGAATGTCAGTGCATAAGGTTGGCGCGGTAAGGGCAGGCGGCGCAGATAACACAGGGCGGCAAAGACCCAAAAGGCAATGAAAATCCGCCAAAAAGCGATGGCATAGCTGCCTAGAGGCACATGGGCGACGATCAGGCTGCCTAAGCCGAAAACAATGCTGCCGATGAGCAGACCGCCGATGGCGGTGGGATCGTTTGTATGTTTCATGATGATTGTTTGCGTAATGCTTCGATTGCCTGATTGGCGAGGCTGTCCGCCATTTCATTGCCGGGGTGGCCGCTATGTCCTTTGACCCAAAACCACTGGATGTCATGCTGCTGCACCAAGGCGTCTAGGGCTTGCCATAATTCCACGTTTTTCACGGGCTGATTATTGGCGGTGCGCCAGTTTTTCGCTTTCCATTTGGGCAGCCAGTCGGTAATGCCGTTTTTAACGTAGTTGCTGTCGGTAGTTAGATGAATGGGGCAGGCGCGTTTTACCGCTTTCAGCGCTTCGATGGCGGCAATCAGCTCCATGCGGTTGTTCGTGGTTTCCCAATCGGCGCCTTTGAGGCTTTTTTCATGTTTGCCGTAGCGCATATACACGCCCCAACCGCCGATGCCGGGATTGCCTTTGCAGGCGCCGTCGGTATAGATTTCTAAAATGGTGCTGCTCATAAGCGTAGCGTGCCGATGGCTTCGCCCATGCGGATTTTATTGCCGTTGCCGAGTTTGGGATTGTTGAAGTCAATCATATCTTCGCTGCAGCAGAGGATGACGGTCGAGCCGAGGTTGAAGCGTCCGATTTCTTCGCCTTTTTTAAAGGTTTTGGCGGGCGAGTAGCGGTAGTGGTTGTCGCCGCTGTCGCGCAGTTCGCCGTGCCAGACGGTTTCAATGCTGCTGACGTTCAGGGCGCCGACCATAATCAGCGCCATGGCGCCGAATTCGGTGTCGAAATGGCAGACCAGTCTTTCATTGGCGGCAAACAAATTCGGGATGTGTTCGAGCAAATCGATGGCAACGCTGTGTTTGTCGCCGGGGCAGAAGGACATGGCGGTCAGGCGGGCGTCGCAGGGCATGTGGATGCGGTGGTAATCGTCAGGGGCAAGATAGAGGGTAACGCTGCTGCCGCCTTCAAAGGCTTCCGCGTATTTGGCGGAATTGAGCAGGGCGGCGAGGCTGTATTGACGGGTTTTGGCTTGGTGCAATTGTCCTGCCTCGATGCTGCCGAATACGGCGCAGCGTCCGTCCACAGGGCTGATAAAGGCTTGCGGTTCTTCGTCTATCGAGCGTTCGTCTGCGGCTAGGGCGCGGGTGAAAAAATCATTAAGGCTGCGGTAGCGGTAGGGATTTTTTTCTGCGGCAAAGGCGGTGTCGGCGCCGGTGATTTTCTGATATGTCCAGATGATGGCGTTTTTCAGCGGCGGCATCTCGATGCGGGCGAGATGATAGAAGGCTTTGGTCAGCAAAGCGCGCGGAATGAGTTTGTAGAGGGCAAGATTCATCAAAATTTCCTTACTGGTTGAAACCCCTTTAGGGAGGATAATCTTGTGGGAGAGGTGTAACCTCTTCCAATTCAGGGCAACACGTAGAGCGACGCTTTATGTGTCGCTCTACGTGTTGAAACATGGCGATTATCGGCTTAGTCAAAAAGGCTTGGCATTGTAGCAGCAAGGCAAGAAGCAAGGGTTTTCTATTTGTTTATCAAAATTTCCTTACTGGTTGAAATCCCTCCCTTTAGGGAGGATAATCTGTGGAAGAGGTTACACCTCTCCCAATTCAGGGCGACACACAGAGCGACGCTTTATGTGTCGCTCTGTGTGTTGAAACATGCGGTTTTGAAATGCCGGTAAAAGAAGCGGCTGAGTAAGGAAAAACAGGGCTTTTCAGCCCTGTTCTCTCATTAGTTGCTGCTGTCGTCATCTTTCCACGGCGGGCAAGAACAGAACAGTTGGCGGTCGCCATGTGCATTATCGATGCGGTTGACGGGTGCAAAGTATTTGGCGGGATTCATATCCGGCAGAGGGAAAACCGCTGTTTTGCGGTCATAGGGATGCGTCCAGTCATCGACCAAATCTGCCAAGGTATGCGGTGCATTTTTTAGCGGATTGTCATCTTGAGGTAAGTCGCCGTTTTCAATTTGGCGGATTTCTTCGCGAATGGCGAGCATGGCGTCGCAGAAGCGGTCGAGTTCGGCTTTGCTTTCGCTTTCCGTCGGCTCGATCATCAGCGTACCGGGAACGGGGAAGCTCATGGTCGGTGCGTGGAAGCCGTAGTCAATCAGGCGCTTGGCGATGTCGTCCACTTGAATGCCTGCGCTGTCCTTAAAACCGCGCATATCCAAGATACATTCATGCGCCACATAGCCATTAGCATCGCTATAAAGCACGGGATAGGCTTCGCCTAAACGTTTGGCGATGTAATTGGCATTAATCATGGCGGAAGCGGTAGCGGCGGTCAGCTCCACACTACCCATCATGCGGATGTACATCCATGAGATGAGGGTAATGAGTGCGCTGCCGTGAGGTGCGGCACTGACAGCCAGACCGCCGTGTCCGGTAGCAATCACACTGCGACTAGGCAAGAAAGGTTTGAGATGCGCTTTCACCGCCACCGGCCCGACACCGGGTCCGCCGCCGCCATGCGGTATGGCAAAGGTTTTGTGCAGATTGAGATGCGATACGTCGGCGCCGTATAAGCCCGGTGCGGCAAGTCCGACTTGGGCATTGAAATTCGCGCCGTCTAAATAGACTTGTGCGCCCACGGCATGAACCAGTTCGCAGATGTCGCCGATATGCGCTTCAAATACGCCGTGTGTTGAAGGGTAGGTAATCATGATACAGGCGGTATTGCTGCCGTGTTCATCAAGTTTGGCGCGCAAATCGTCGATATCCACATCGCCGTTGTCGCGGCATTTGACGACCACGACGTCTAAGCCCGCCAAATGAGCGGAAGCAGGATTAGTACCGTGTGCGGAGGCGGGGATGAGGCAGATGTTGCGCTCTTCGCCGCGGCTTTTATGGTATTCGCGAATGGCGAGTAGTCCTGCGTATTCGCCTTGTGCGCCCGAATTGGGTTGCAGGGAGACGGCATCATAGCCGGTGATTTCTGCCAACCAGCTTTCCAATTCTTGGAAAATCTGATGATAGCCGGCGGCTTGGTCCTTAGGCGCAAAAGGATGAATATCGCTGAATTCGCGCCAGGTGATGGGCATCATTTCGCTGGCGGCATTGAGTTTCATGGTGCAGGAGCCGAGCGGAATCATGCTGCGGTCAAGCGCCAAATCATAATCGGCGAGGCGGCGCAGGTAGCGCATCATTTCGGTTTCGCTGTGATAGCAGTTAAACACGGGATGGCTGAGGTATTCGCTGCTGCGGCGAAATGTGCGAGGCAAAACGCTTGGCGAGGCTTCCGGCAGTGTGCTGAGTTCAATATTGCTAAAGCATTCGATAATGACTGCCGCTTCCATTTCGCTGCTGCATTCATCTAGGCTGAAGCCGACTTCGGTCGAGCTGTGGCGGCGGAAGTTGATGCCGGCGCTGAGTCCTCTTTGCATCACGAGTTCTGCGTCTTCAATGCTGCCGAATTCATAAATGAGGGTGCGGAAATAATGACGGTAGCGGTTTTTTAATCCGGCTTGTTCTAAGGCTTGTGCGATTTGAGTCGTAAGTTTATGGACGCGCTCGGCAATTTGCTTGAGCCTTTGCGGACCGTGATACACCGCATAGCTGGAAGCCATAACTGCCAACAGGGCTTGCGCGGTGCAAATATTGCTAGTGGCTTTTTCGCGGCGGATGTGTTGTTCGCGGGTTTGCAATGCCAAGCGGTAAGCGGCTTTGCCGCGGCTGTCCACGGATACGCCGACCAAACGTCCCGGCATTTGGCGTTTGAGCGCATCGCGCACCGCCATAAAGGCGGCATGCGGACCGCCGTAGCCTAGGGGGACGCCGAATTGCTGCGCGCTGCCGATGACGATATCCGCACCCATTTCGCCGGGCGGATTGATGAGAGTGAGCGAGAGCAAATCGCAGGCGACAGAAAGCGTGGCGCCGCGGCTGTGCAAATTGTCGGCAAGTTCGCTGATTTCTTCTTTAGTGGCAACGCGTCCTTGCGTGCAGGGATATTGCAGCAGCACGCCGAAGCAGTCATCGATTTCTTTTGCCAGCTCGTAGCAATCGGCGACGATAATATCGATGTCTTGATAGCGTGCGCGTGTGAGCAGTACGTCGATGGTCTGCGGATGTACGCCGTGGTCAATCACGAAGGTTTTGCTTGTGCCTTTGTAATGGCGCTTGGCAAGAGTCATGGCTTCTGCGGCGGCGGTCGCTTCGTCAAGCAAAGAGGCATTGGCAATATCCATTGCCGTCAAATCGCAGATCATGGTTTGGAAATTAAGCATGGCTTCCAAACGGCCTTGAGAAATTTCCGGTTGATAGGGCGTATAAGCGGTGTACCAAGCGGGATTTTCCAAGACATTACGCAAAATCACCGAAGGCGTGCGCGTGGCATAATAGCCTTGTCCGATTAAAGAGCGCAAAGGTTTGTTTTGCTGAGCAATAGCGCGTATTTCCGCCAGTGCCTGCGATTCGGTGAGCGCATCGGGCAGGTTCATGCCTTTGCGGCGGATATTCGGCGGCACAATGCTTTGCGTGAATTGTGCCACGCTTTTAAAGCCGATATATTCTAGCAGCGCTTTGATTTCTGAATGCCGCGCACCGATATGGCGCGGCGCAAATTGATCTTCTTGCAGCATAATTACTCCAAAAATGCTTGGTAGGCAGCGCTATCCATCAAACTGTCAATTTCAGCAGGATTGCTGAGTTTGATTTTGAAAATCCAGCCTTCGTCTTCCGCCGATGAATTAATCAAACTGGGCTGTTCGACCAAGACTTCATTGATTTCAAGCACTTCTCCGGAAGCGGGGGCATTGACTTCGCCGGCGGCTTTGACCGATTCCACCACTGCCGCTTCCGCACCGGCGCTGACTTGCGCGCCGATAGCGGGCAAGTCCACAAAAACAATATCGCCTAAGGCGTCTTGGGCATGTTCTGAAATGCCGATGGTCGCAATTTCGCCGTCAACGCTAATCCATTCATGGTCTTGGGTATAAAACTTCATCTTGCTTCCTCTCTACATATATTAAAAGAGCCTTATCTTAACATGAAGTTTAGTTAAAGAATCAAGTCTTGATGCAGGCACAGCGCGACAATATTTTTCATGCTACAATCCGCGCTTTGATTTATTTTGCATAGTGAGGCGGATATGAACATTATTTTCCTAGGCGCACCGGGTTCCGGCAAGGGTACGCAATCCGAACAATTGATTGCCAAGCACGGCTTGCAACACCTTTCTACCGGCGACATGCTGCGCGCCGAAATTGCCGCAGGCTCGGAATTGGGCTTGGCGGCAAAGCAAATCATGGATGCGGGCGAATTGGTTTCCGATGACATCGTTATCGGCATGATTGCCAAACGCCTAAGCGACAAAGGCGCGCTGTTTGACGGCTTCCCGCGCACCTTGGCGCAGGCGCAGGCTTTAGACGCATTATTGGCTGAGAATGCTCAGCAGATTGATCATGTCGTGTTTTTAGATGTGGATAATGAAGAAATCGTGCAAAGAATGCTGGCACGCGGACGTGCTGACGATAATGAAGCCACCATTCGCAACCGCATCAATGTATTTGAGCAGCAAACCAAACCTTTGATTGATTTTTACCGCGCGCAAGGCAAATTGCGCGAGATTCACGGCAAGGGCGGTGTAGAAGAAATCGCTGCGCGGATTGAGCAAGCCATTCTGTAAGGAAGCAATATGAGCGGCAATAGCATCGGTCAGAATTTTGTGCTGACGACCTTCGGCGAAAGTCACGGCGTAGCGATTGGCGGCGTGATTGACGGCGCCCCTGCCGGCATCGATTTAGATATTGCCGCCATTCAGGCGGATTTGGACCGCCGCAAACCCGGCACCAGCCGTTATGTAACGCCGCGCAAAGAAAGCGACAGCGTGCAAATCCTCTCCGGCATCTTTGAAGGCAAAACCACCGGCACGCCGATTGGTTTCGTGATTTTCAATGAAGACCAACGCAGCCAAGACTACAGCGCGATTGCGGAAAAATTCCGCCCCGGACATGCCGACTACAGCTATTGGCAGAAATACGGCATCCGCGATTATCGCGGCGGAGGACGCTCTTCGGCACGCGAAACGGCGAGCCGCGTGGTCGGCGGTGCGGTTGCCAAAGCGGTGTTGCAGCACCTCTGCGGCACGCAAATCCGCGCCTATGTTTCGCAAATCGGCGAGCATAAATTGGAATTTGTCGATTGGGCGCATGTGGGCGGCAATCCTTTTAATTGCCCGAATGCGCATCAAATCGAAATGCTGGACCGCTATTTATACGACATCCGCAAAGACGGCGACAGCATCGGCGCGGAAATCACCCTTGTCATCGAGCATGTGCCACTGGGCTTGGGCGAACCGGTCTTTGACCGCTTGGACGCGGATTTGGCGCATGCCTTGATGAGCATCAATGCGGTGAAAGGCGTGGCGGTCGGCGACGGTTTTGACTGCATCACGCAGCGCGGCAGCAAATTTCGTGACGAACGCGCGGCGGAACAAGGCTTTTTAAGCAATCATGCCGGCGGTATCTTGGGCGGCATCTCGACAGGGCAAAGCATCGTGCTGCGCGCCGCCTTCAAACCGACCAGCTCCATTCTCGTTGCCGGCAAAACCACCGACATTCACAATCAAGACACGGAAGTAGTAACCAAAGGACGACACGACCCCTGCGTGGGGTTGCGCGCCTGTCCGATTGTGGAAGCGATGGCGGCATTGGTGCTTTGCGATCATTTTATCCGCCAACGCGGACAGAATAATCGCTAACCTATTGTGCGCTATGCGGCAATTGCATCTTATCGAAGCGGCGGATTTACCGCCGCTCGGCGTTTTTGGACGTGATATCGCGCTTAAGGATTACCGCCGCTATCTCGGCATCACGCAAGGCGATGTGTTTTATGATGCCGGCAAAGGTTTATTTCCTAATGCCTTTGCCGCTGTGGCGGGGACGATTGGCGCAGGGCATCATCTGTATCTGCATTTGCCGGCACATTATCCCGACGGCGACCCCGACCACAGGCGATGGCTGGCGTATGGCGAAGCAATTGAGACTTGCGCCGATCATTTTCATCAGCGCTTGCGGCGTTTGGCGGCACAGCAAAATGCCGCAGCTGCGCCGCCGCTCGCGCAACATCAAGCGATTGCACGCTTTAGCCATCCGCAGCCGCAAATTATCCTCGGTAAACGCGGCAGCGGCAAAAGCCATTTTTTAGCGCAGAAAATCAATGCCCTTGCCGATGCAGAGATTGTGCCGCTGTTGCTTGTGAGCCCGTTTGCACAGAATCGCCAAACCATTGCCGCGCATACGCAAGTCCCCTTGCTTTGCCTGCCGCCGGATGAAGCCTTGCGCCGTCTGCCTGCTGCGCAAGCCCTGATTGTCGATGAAGCGGCGGCACTTGCGCCGGCTCAACTGATTGCCCTGTGTCGGCATTATCCTGCCTTTACCCTCGCTAGCACTAGCGACGGCTATGAAGGCAGCGCACAGCATTTTTGCTTAAATACATTGCCGGCGCTCGGCATCAGGCAAGAGCAGATTGTGCATTTGCAGGGCAATTACCGTCATCACAGCGGCGACCCTTTGGAATGCCTGATGAATAGACTTTTCCTGTTTCCCACAGGGCAGGCGGAAAGGCTGCAATCACATGAAATGAAAGAGATTATTGCGCTGCAAGCTCAAGACTTAGCCACCGATGAACAGTTGTTGCGCAGCTATTGGTCTTTGCTGAATCAGGCGCATTACCGCAGCCGACCGGAAGACTTAAAGCGTTTGCTGGATATGCCGGATCAAGCCTTATTTATGGCGGCAAATGCGCAGGGCGAATGCTTAGGCGTGCTGCAAATCGCTTTGGAAACGCCGCTGGATACGGCATTGGCTCAAGCAGTTATTGCCGGCGAACGCCGACCGCGCGGACGCTTGCTGATGCAGCAACTATTGCAGCGCAGCGGCGAGCTGCATTGGGCGCAGCAGGGTTTTGCACGCGTGCAAAGAATTACCGTGCATCCCGATTGCCGCCGACGCCAAATTGCCAGCCGCCTGCTGAATGCTGCGCATCGGCAGCTTGCCGATTGGCAATTCGGCTGCGTTTATGGCGCCAGCCCCAGCCTTGAAGCATTTTGGGAAAATAATGCCTACCGCCTATGCTATCAAGCGCAACATATCCGCAGCCGCCATCAAGGTGCAAGCCATATCCGTCTTCATCAAAATTTCCTTACTGGTTGAAACCCACCCTTTAGGGAGGATAATCTTGTGGGAGAGGTGTAACCTCTTCCAATTCAGGGCAACACGTAGAGCGACGCTTTATGTGTCGCTCTGTGTGTTGAAACATCAACAGGCTTGAAGGTTCTGTTTTCAGGAAAGATAATGATATAGTCTCTTAACTTCAAAATGAGATTATTCTAAGCGCTTCTCCTGACAAAATGTGTATCTCTAAGTCTCATTTTGAAGTTAGGGTACTATATAAAGACTATATGTTTTGAACCATGAGAGGAAATGATGAGAAACATTTTATTACTGCTGCTTTTGCTATCCAGCCGTCAAAATTGGGCACAAATCTGGCAGGGCGAAGTCTTGGTGTAGGCGGCAAGGGCGCAAATCGGCGTAACACCGGCTATGACGGCAGCTATCAAAGACTTGCCTATCCTATGGGCGATGTCGCCGGCGCTCGGCTATTGCCCAAGATGTAATGGCTGATTAAGGCAAAAGTAGGGAATAAGGGCACCAGCGCCGCCAGATAATAATGGCGGCTTTGTGTCAGCAATTGAATGATAATGACGCTGATGACGCCAATGGTGGCTTTAATCCAAAGCATTTATGCCGCCCACAGATGCCGCCCACAGATGCCGTACGCAGTCGCGGTACACTGCTGCCATCAGCGCTAAATCCGCCAGCAGCACATGCTCGTCAATTTGATGAATGCTGGCATTGAGGGTGCCGAATTCCACCGTATCCGCGCCGTATTGCGCCATAAAGCGGGCATCGGAGGTGCCGCCGGCGGTGTTAAAGACGATGTCGCGTCCGCAATGTTCCCGCACGGCTTTACTCAGAGCTTGGAGGAGTTTTTGATTGGCGGTGGAAAAGGGCAGTCCGGAGAGTTTCCAGTCAAATGCTGCGCTCAGCTGTTTTTCCGCGCAGATGCGGCGGACCAATGTTTCCACGCGCATTTTGATACCGGCTTCCGTTTGCTCGGTATTAAAGCGCCAATTGAGCAGCGCGGTGGCGGTTTGCGGAACGACGTTTTCCGCGCCGGTGCCGGCAATCAGATTGCTGAATTGGCAGGAGGTAGGTGGAAAATGCGCATTGCCTCTGTCCCATTCAATGGCGGCGATTTCCGCAATGATGTGTCCTAAGCCGTGGATGGGATTACAAATGTTTTCGGGGTAGGCGACATGACCTTGCTTGCCGCTAATCTGCAATTTGAGATTGAGCGAGCCGCGCCGTCCGTTGCGGGCAAAATCGCCGAGCGCGTCTTTGGCGGTCGGTTCGCCGACAATCGCATAATCTATGTGTATGCCTTCGGCTTGCAATAGGGGGAGCACGGCTTGGATACCGTGCGTTGCGGCGGCTTCTTCGTCGCTGGTCAGCAGCAGAGACAGCGTGCCTTGATGCTGCGGATGGCTTTGAATCAGTTCGCGGTAGGCAAAGCTCATGGCGGCAACGCCCGCTTTCATATCCGCGCTGCCGCGTCCGTATAATTTGCCTTCGCGTATGCTGGGAGTAAACGGCGGACTGCTCCAGTCGCTTTCATTGCCTGCCGGTACGACGTCCGTGTGTCCCACAAAGCAGATATGCGGTGCGCCTTGTCCGTGCGTGATGAATAAATTGTCTGTGTCTTCAATGCGGATGAGGCGGATGCGGGCGGGCGTGTCGCGTAAAAAATCGCTGATGAGCGACATGCAGCCGGCATCATTCGGGCTGATCGAAGGACGGCTGACCAATGCCGCAAGTAAATCTTGAATGGCGGTTTGCATAGCGGTTCTCGGAAAAAAAAGCGCAGTATAAGCGATAGTGATTGCCAAGATAACATTGTCTGCGTTTTTTGCTTTACAGGCGGCAAGCAGCGTGTACAATAAATCGCTTTCTACGGTCTAGGGCATTTCATTGACAGCGATTCCCGCGCTTGAGGCGCGTAATATTCACAAATCTTTCGGCAGCCATGAGGTGCTCAAAGGCATTTCTTTGACCGCGCATAAAGGCGATGTGGTATCTATTTTAGGTTCTTCGGGTTCGGGCAAAAGCACTTTTCTGCGTTGTCTGAATTTCTTGGAAATGCCTAATAGCGGCGAGATTATTGTCGCCGGCGAAGATATTCAGATTAAGACGGATCGCAAAGGCGAGCGTTTGGCGGTATCGGAAAAACAAATCCAGCGTCTGCGCAGCCGCTTAACGATGGTGTTTCAAAGTTTCAATCTGTGGGCGCATATGACGGTGCTGCAAAATGTGATCGAAGCGCCGATGCTGGTGCTCAAACTCTCGAAAGCAGAAGCCGTCGCTCGCGCCGAAGCCCTCTTGCATAAAGTGGGCTTGTACGAAAGACGGCATTATTATCCGGCGCAATTATCCGGCGGGCAGCAGCAGCGCGTTGCCATTGCCCGCGCCTTGGCGATGGAGCCTGATGCCCTGCTTTTTGACGAGCCGACTTCCGCACTCGACCCCGAATTGGTCGGCGATGTGTTAAAGCTCATGCAGGAATTGGCGGCGGAAGGGCGCACGATGATAGTAGTCACGCATGAAATGGGATTTGCGCGCGAAGTGTCTAATCATGTGATGTTTTTGCATCAAGGGCAGATTGAAGAAGAAGGCACGCCTGACAAACTCTTTTATCACAGCGATTCGGAGCGCGTTCGCCAGTTTTTGTCCAACTCATTAAAAGGCTAGAGGTAATTATGAAAAAATTATTGATGACATTCTGCATGGCAGCGACATTGCCCGTCATGGCAAAACCTTTAATTGTCGCCACCGACGGCGCCTATCCGCCGTTTTCGGAAATCGACAGCAACGGCAATATGATCGGTTTTGATATCGATATTGCCAAGGCTTTATGTGCGGAAATGCAGCGCGAATGCGAATTTAAGCAAATTGACTGGGAAGGGCTGATTCCCGCTTTGAATAATGAGCAAATCGATGCGATTATCGCCTCTATGAATGCCAATGACGAACGCCGTCAAGTCATTGAGTTTACAGAGCCTTATTATCACAACCCCGGTATTTTCGTGCGCCTGAAAGGCAGCGACGTCGAAATGACGGAAACCGGCTTGAAAGGCAAAACCATCGGCGTGTTATCCGCTTCCGTATTTGATAGCTATGCCACCGATCATTTTGCTAAATGGGCGAAAATCGACCGCTATACCACGCAGGACGATGCCAATTTAGATGCTAAAAAAGGCGTGGTAGATGTTTTGTTTGCCGATAAAATCGTCTTACAAGACGGCTTTTTAGATCGTGAAATCGGTACCGGATTCGAGCAGTTCGGCGAGGAAATCAATGAGCCCGCCTATTTCGGCGAAGGGGTTTCTATCGGCGTGCGTAAAGCAGATGAAGCATTGCGCCAATCCTTTAACCAAGCCTTGAAAAATATCCGTGCCAACGGCGAGTATAAAAAAGTCAATGACAAATACTTCAGCTACGATATTTACGGCAAATAATGGATAAAGACTTTTCAGTCCTTTGGCGTTATCAAGACCGTATCCTTGAGGGCGCAAAGATAACGCTTGAGCTTTCTTTGCTCGGGCTTATCTTGGCGCTTGTAATCGGTTTGATTGCCTGTTTTGCCAAAATATCGCGCAGATCGTGGCTGAGCATGCCGGCGACGGTCTATACCACCGTATTGCGCGGCATTCCCGATTTAGTGCAATTATTCCTGTTTTTCTATGGTTTGCAGCGGCTATTGCTGATTTTTCGCAAAACCGATACCGCCCGCTTTTTGGGACTGCAAGACCTCGCCTTGAATAATTTTTCCACCGCCGTGATTACCATCGGCTTGATGTTCGGCGCTTATATGGCGGAAACCTTCCGCGGTGCTTATCTGGCAATTCCCAAAGGACAGATTGAAGCGGCAAAAGCCTACGGCTTGTCGCCTTGGCAAATTTTTTGCCGCATCAGTCTCCCGCAAATGCTGCGTTACGCCTTACCGGGCATTTCCAATAATTGGCTGGTCTTGATGAAAACCACTGCCTTAGTGTCTCTGGTGCAAGTGGATGATTTGACGAAGGTCATCAAAGAAGCGGCGACCAGCAACCCTATGATTAAATCGGATTTTGTACTGCGCCTTGCCATGTATATGATCGGCGCATTGGGCTATCTATTTTTTACGACGATTTCCCTTATGATTGTATTCGCCTTAAAACGACATTTTTCTAAAGGCTTTGTGACGGTGTCTTAATGCGTGATGAAAGTTTTTGGGAATATCTGATTCGTTTTTTCAGCCAATACGGCGGCGATATTTGGAAAGGCACGCTCAATACCCTGTGGCTGGTGCCTACCTCTCTATTGATTGGACTATGTTTGGCCATTCCTTTAGGCATGTTGATGGCATCGCGCCTGCCCTTTGTGTTGCGTCTGCCCGCCTTAATTTTCAGCTATATCTTTCGCGGCACGCCGATGCTGATTCAGCTTTATTTAATTTATTTCGCATTAGGCTTATGGATTTCGGAAATTACGAATTTATCGCAGTTTATGCAGGATTTATTGCGCAATAAAATGTTTTGGGCGATTTTAACGCTGGCATTAAATACCGCCGCCTATACTTCCGAAATCGTGCGCGGGGCTATCGAAACCGCGCCGCTGGGGGAAATCGAAGCGGCGAAATCTTTCGGCATGAGCAAAGCGCAAATCGCCAGACGCATTATCTTGCCCGGCGCCTTGCGCCGCGCCTTGCCGGCGTACAGCAATGAAGTGATTTTCATGCTGCACGGTTCGGCAATCGTCTCGACCATCGCCATTATGGATTTGACGCAGGTGGTACGCAGCGCTTATGGCAAAACCTACGAACCTTATCTCGCCTTTACTACAGCAGCCGTCATTTATCTTTTGATTACGCTATGTATTTTTGTGTTATTTAAATTGTTAGAAAAGCGAATTTATCGCCATTTACAACCTATCCAAGAAAGGGGAAGAAAATGAAAAAACTCTTAATTGCCGCTTTAATCTCCGCAAGCGCCGTTTCGGCACAGGCGCAAACCTTGCGCATCGGCATCGAAGGCGCTTATCCGCCGTTTTCTGCAGTCAATGAAAGCAATGAATTAATCGGCTTTGATGTCGATATCGCCAAAGCCTTATGCAAGGAAATGCAGGCGGAATGCGAGCTGGTAAAAATGGATTGGGACAGCATTATCCCTTCATTGTTGAACGAGCGGATTGACTTTGCCGTCGCTTCGATGTCGGCAACCGAAGAACGGAAAAAAACCGTCGATTTCACAGACAAATATTATTCTAATAACGGGCAATTGGCGCTTGCCGCCGCACAAGCGGAAGCCATCACGCAAGAGAATTTAATGGAATATTTGAAAGGCAAAAAAATCGGCGTGCAAACCTCGACCATTCACGACTATTACGCCACTGCGAAATTTGCCCAAGTCGTATCTTCCATTGAGCGTTACAATACGCAAGACGAAGTGAATTTAGACCTTGTGGCAGGGCGCGTAGATGCCACTTTAGCCGATCAGACCGCATTATCTTCGGGCTTTTTGAAAACAGAGATGGGAAAAGGCATTGCATTCGCCGAACCTTTGTTTAATGATCCGAAATTTTACGGCGAAGGGGTTTCCATTCCCGTGCGCAAAGGCGATGAAGTATTGCGCCAGCGTTTAAATGCGGCGATTAAAGGTATTCGCGACAATGGGGAATATCAAAAAATCAACCAGCAATATTTTGATTTCGATATTTACTAAAAATCTTTTGAAAAAGCTGCCTGTTTAACAGGCAGCTTTTGTTTTTTATTAATGACAAAATCTTCTGCTACTTACTATCGCGGTATGGATATGCTGCGTGCCGTGCTGATGATTGTCGGCGTATTTTGGCATGCGGTGTCGGTGATTTCGCCGCAATTTATAGTCTCTTAACTTCAAAATGAGATTATTCTAAGCGCTTCTCCTGACAAAATGTGTATCTCTAAGTCTCATTTTGAAGTTAAGGTACTATACTTTTGTTTATTCCAGCGTTCATCATAAAAGCTTTGCGATTTTTGCGCTCGTCTATCCGGAGCATATTTTCCGCATGGAAACTTTTTTCCTCGTCTCAGGATTTTTAGCCTGCATGATTCGCAGCCGCAAGGGCAAAAAGGTATTTTTTCAAGCAAGAATTAAGCGCGTTTTGCTGCCTTTATTATTGGGCTGCTTTGGCGGTAATCTGTTATTGCAAATATTCGGCGCTTATTATATCGATTTTGCTTGGAAAAATTTTGATTTATGGCGCATGGTCATGCACGGCTGGTTTTTGATTACGCTTTTTGTTTGCGCCTGTTTGGACATGCTGATTTCTGAAAAAATTTATTTCAGCGTATGGTGGAAACAGTTTCTCATTATGTTGTTAATTGCTACGGCAGTCTATCCTCTTGCGCTGTATTTAAATGGCAAATATTGGTATTTCTTCGGCTCGATTGACGGCAATTTATTTAATTTTTTCATCGTTAATACCTTACAATTTTTTCCTTTTTATTATTGCGGCGCTTTGCTTTATGCGCGGCGCGAGTTCTTGCATCGCATCACTAAGAAACAGATTGCCATATTGCTGATAATTACAATGCTATAGTCGGAGAAGTGAAAAAGTAGTACAAGGCGGCGAGCCGCAGACAGTACAGATAGTACGGCAAGGCGAGCCAACGCCGTAATACTTTTTCAATTCTTCGACTATAAGTTTTATCATCGATTATCTACTTGGACTTAAACTCATCAAACTGCAAGATTATCTTCCGGCATTCGGCGGCTTTACCTATCGTCTATTGCATGCCTGTTCCTCAAGCGGTGTGGCTTTTCTCTTATTCTATTATTGCTATCATCTGTAATATCAGAGCGGTACAGTGATTCGCTATCTGATTCAGTCGGCGATTGTGATTATGATTGCCTGGCTTTTGGATAGTGCGAATTTCTCGGCAGGGCAATCTTATGCGGCGATAAGTCTGCTTACTTTATTATTGAGTTTCGCTCTAATGAAATCATTCGCCGCTTTGCGTGGACGCGTTTGACCTTCGGCTTGAAATAAGCCGACAAATTCGTGAAATCAAAGGCTGTAAACGGCGCTTTGTTCGGCAATTATTTTATGATGATTTATAGTCGGAGAAGTGTAAACTCTTGCAATTCAGGGCAATACACAAGGGGTATTTTATGTGTCCTTCTGAGGGTTGAAACATTGCTTGCATTTTAACAGGCAGCCGCTATAATGCGCGTCTGGTCTACATTGGTACCTCGCAACAATAAGCCGCGAACCCCGCCAGGTCCGGAAGGAAGCAACGGTAGTGGTGATCTTGGGTGCCGAGGAGCGCTGGTGTAGGCCTTTTTCTTTTTTAGCTGACGGTCTTATGCATCAAGTATTAGCCAGAAAGTGGCGCCCGAAAAATTTTCAAGAACTCGTAGGACAGCAGCATGTGACTCAGGCTTTGAGTTACGCCCTTGATCATCAGCATTTTCATCACGCTTATTTATTTACAGGCACACGCGGCGTCGGTAAAACGACCATCGCCAGAATTTTCGCCAAATCAATTAATTGCTTAACTAACGGTATTTCTTCCCATCCCTGCGGAGAATGCGAGCATTGCCGCGAAATCGATGCGGGCAATTTTCCGGACTTAATCGAGGTGGATGCCGCTTCCCGCACGCAGGTGGATAATACGCGGCAATTGCTTAACAGTGTGCCGTATATGCCGATTAAAGGGCGGTTCAAAGTATATTTGATTGATGAAGTGCATATGTTGTCTGACGGCAGCTTTAATGCTTTGCTCAAGACCTTGGAAGAGCCGCCGGAGCATGTGAAATTTATCCTTGCCACGACCGATCCGCAGAAAATTCCCGCTACCGTCATCTCGCGCTGTTTGCAATTTCAGCTTAAAAACATGAGTACGGCACAGATTGCCGCGCATTTGCAGCATATTTTGCAAAGCCAGCAAACGGCTTTTGAGACGGAAGCCTTGGGTATTCTGGCAGAGGCGGCGCAGGGCAGTATGCGCGATAGCCTGAGTTTATTAGATCAGGCGATTGCTTACGGACAGGGCAGGGTATTGACTCAAGATGTCGCCGCTTTGTTAGGTGCGGTGCCGGCGGTGCGCGTCAGGGCTTTATTTCGTTACTTGGCGGCGGGAAATGCACAGGCGTTGCGGCAGGAATATGCGGCTTTGGAAAGCTATGCGCCGGATTACAGCGATTTGCTGCGCCGCATTTTGCAGACCTTGCAATCCTTGACCATCGCACAATTGCAGGCGCAGCGTTTTGCCGACGAAGTGCATGCCGATATGGTGGATTTGGCGGCGCAATTGCCGCTTGAATTGGTGCAGTTGTGGTATCAAATCGCTACCGATGCTTGGCAGAGTCTGCCTTATCAACCCGATGCCGCAATGGCGGTTGAAATGATGCTCTTGCGCATGCTGGCATTGCAGCCGGTCTTCCCCGAACAAGATTTGGCACAGGTGCGTCCGATTGATGAGGCGGCATTGCAGCCGTCCGCTGTGCCGGATTTGCATCATTTGGCAGAACAATTGCAGGAAGCGGCAGAACAGGAACAGAACGCACATACTGTTGCACCGGCTTTGCCCTCTGATGATAGAGAGGCGGTGCCGGTTTCTGAGGACAGTGTTTTTCATGAGTCGCAGGAGATGCCGCCTTGGGAAGAAACAGTAGCATCTCCGGCGCAAGCCGCTTCGGATGAAGCGGAGATGCCGCCGCGTATCAGCCGAGAATTATTGGAAGCCAGTATCAATGCCCCTGCCGTTTGGCAGCAGGTGGCGCAGGCTTTGCCTTTGGCAAATAGTTTTTTTGTCAAAGAAAATATGTATCCCGTCAGCTATGCCCATGGTCATTTGCAGATGGCGGCGGATGAGGCGGGCAAAGTTTGGGCAAGTGCGGCGCATTTGCAGCAATTGGCGCAGCAATTAAGCGCCGCTGTAGGGGAAAAAATCCAAGTTTCTCTCGCAGAACAAGCAGAACAGCAAACCGTATTTCAGCATCGGCATGCGCAACTTCAGACGCAGGAACTGCAATTACGGGAAGAATTTCTTCAACATCCCGCCGTACAAGCCTTGGAAAAAGAATTTGATGCGCGAATTGATGAGAATTCAATTCGTTTTTTAGACAGTGAATCACATTAGGAGTGAATGATGTTAAAAGGTGGATTGGGCGGCATGATGAAAAAAGCTCAGGAAATGCAGGAAAATATGCAAAAAATGCAGGCTGAACTGGTCAATAAGAAAGTGACGGGGCAAGCCGGCGGTGGCGCGGTCGAAGTGGAATTGAACGGTCATTACGGTTGCACGCGCGTACAGATTAGCGCCGAGGCGATGAATGAAGACAAAGAGATGTTAGAAGCGTTGTTTGCCGCCGCGGTAAATAATGCGGCTGTGAAAGTGCAGGAAATGACGCAGTCGGAAATGAGCAAAGTTACCGCGGGCATAGGATTGCCGGCAGGTTTCAAACTACCGTTTTAAGATGTCTTTTTCCCCCAGCTTCGACCGATTGGTCGAAGCGCTGACCTGCCTGCCCGGGGTAGGCGCAAAAACCGCCCAAAGAATGGCTTTGGATTTGCTGTTGAAAAAGCAAACGCAAGCCGCGCAATTGGCGGAAACGATAGAATACGCTCTGCATACGGCGCAACGCTGCGAATCTTGCCGTAATTTGAGCGATGAAGCGACCTGTTTGATTTGTCGTAATGCGCATCGCGACCAGCAGACGCTTTGCGTTGTGGAAGCGCCGGCCGATGTGCTAGCAATCGAGCAATCCACTGATTATCAAGGCTTGTATTTTGTTTTAATGGGGCATATTTCGCCGCTTGACGGTATAGGTCCGGAGGCTTTGGGACTTGATATCTTGGATAAGCGTTTGGCTCAAGGAGAAATTAAGGAATTGGTATTGGCAACCAACAGCACCTTGGAAGGCGAGGCAACCGCCTATTTTCTTAATGAATTGGCGGCTAAACATCATGTTCGTGCGACGCGCTTGGCGCATGGCGTGCCGATCGGTGGGGAATTGGCTTATATTGATAAAGGCACTTTATCTTTGGCATTTAAAACCCGCGCTATTTATCAATCGAATGAATAATAGAAAAAGAAATGGCAAAGACGGTTTTTATCCAAAATGCCTTGTTAGTTGAAATCTCTTTTTTTGCACTTGGATTGTAAATTCAAGGGAAAATAATGCAATCGGAAGAGGCTAAGGTTTTCCCGATGCGGGGCAACCGCCGGAACGGCGCTTTATGTGGCGTTCTATGTGTTGAAATATTTGACTTGTTTTAATAAACGCCGTATTATCTCGCGCTTTGAATTTTAATAGGAGACAATAATGTCAAAACGTACTTTCCAACCTAGTAATGTATCACGCAAACGTACTCACGGTTTCCGTGCGCGCATGGCTACCGCCAATGGACGCAAAGTCTTAAGCCGCCGCCGCGCCAAAGGCCGTCATCGTTTGACCGTGTAATATTTGCTTGCGCGTGTGTGCCGCCTTTGTGCGAGAAGCGCGACTGACGCAGCGCGCGCAGTTTGATCAGGTATTTTCCGCCCCTGAACAGAGAAGCAGCGACCGCTATTTCACTGTGCTGGGGCGTTATTGTATGGAATCGCCTAAGTTTTCCCGTCTCGGTTTGGTGGTGGCGAAAAAGCGTGTTGCAAAAGCGCATGAACGCAATCGCCTCAAACGCATTATTCGCGAATCTTTCCGTTTGCAGATGTTAAGCTCGGACGCGAAAACCATAGATATTATCGTGATGCCGAAATCAGCGGCAGCATTAGCGGATAATGCGAGCTTATTTGCTTCATTGCAAAAACATTGGCATAGAATACAATAGTGAAAAGATTCCTGATCGGATTGATTAAATTATACCGCTTAACCCTTAGTCCTTATATCGGTCGACAATGCCGTTTTGAACCGAGCTGTTCGCATTACGGCGAAGAGGCAATTCAAACCCACGGCGCTTTGTACGGCTCTTGGCTTACCGTTAAACGCATTTGCCGCTGCGGGCCTTGGTCTAAGGGCGGCTATGACCCCGTTCCAGAAAAAAGTGTGGAGAAATATGAAAAGTAATATGCGTGTAATTTTGTATGCTTTGGCAGCAGGATTAATTTTCATCTTATGGCAGCGCTGGCAATTGGCGAATATGCCGCAAAACCCTACCGCACAAATACAAATCGATCCTTCTTCTTCCGATGCCGGTGTACCGTCGGCCGGCGCTTCAAATACGTCGATGAATGCGCCGATTGCCGCTCATGCCAATGCTCAGGAGCAGTTTGTCCGCGTGCGCACCGATGTGCTGGACGTCTTAATCAGTACGCGCGGCGCCACGCTGATGCAGGCCGATTTGCTGAAATACCCCGTGAGTTTGAAAGACGATCAGGCATTGGCTTTGATTCGTCAAAATAATCCCAACCGCATGCAGATGACCTCGGGTATGGTCAGCGCTGTACGCGATGAAGCCTCGCCCACGCATACCGCCTTATGGCAGAGCGCGCAAAACGAATATGTGCTGGCGGAAGGACAAGACAGCCTGACGGTACCTTTTACCTGGCAGAACGAACAAGGTCTCAGCGTCAGCAAAACCTTTACTTTCCACCGCGGCAAATATGAATTCGAATTGTTGCAGCAATTAGACAACAGTAGCGCAAACGCATGGCAAGGTATTGCTTATAATCAAATTGCTTTCGGTAAAGCCCAAGGCTCGCAAGGCTTATCCAATATCGCCACTTTTACCGGCGCGGTCTTATCATCAGCAGATAATCGCTATGAAAAAATCAAATTAAGCGATATCGCAGACACTAAAAAAGCCGCGAAATCCGTTAATAGTACAGACGGCTGGGTAGCCATGATTCAGCATTATTTCATCGCCGCCTTAGTGCCGAAAAACAGCGTGCCGCATGTGCTTTATACGCAATACAATCCCAATAACGGCGATCATATTGTCGGCGTGAAATCGGAAGTACTGAGCATTCCCGCAGGAAGCCGATACGAATTCAGCAGCAGCGCTTATGTCGGGCCGAAAATCGTTAAAGACCTTGATCAGGTAGCGCCGTATTTGGATAAAACCGTTGATTACGGCATGCTCTTTATGATTTCGGAATTCATGTTTAAAGTCATGGAGCTGATTCATAAAGTGATTGGCAACTGGGGCTGGGCGATTGTGGTCATGACTCTGTTGATTAAATTGCTCTTTTTCGTGCCCTCGGCTTGGGCTTACAAATCGATGGCGAAAATGCGCGCTCTGCAACCTGAAATGACGCGGCTGCGCGAGCTCTATGGCAATGACCGCCAAGCCATGAGCCAAGAAATTATGAAATTGTATAAGAAAGAACAAGTCAATCCTGCCAGCGGCTGCCTGCCGATGCTGCTGCAAATTCCTTTCTTCATTGCTTTCTACTACATGCTTGCGGAATCGGTGGAATTACGCCATGCGCCTTGGATGGGCTGGATTCAAGACTTGTCGGCAATGGATCCGTATTTCATCCTGCCGATTATCAATATGGGCTTGATGTTCTTACAGCAAAAACTCAATCCGCCGCCTGCTGATCCCATGCAGCAAAAAGTCATGCTCATGATGCCTTTGATTTTCGGCTTTATGTTTATGTGGTTCCCTTCAGGTTTGGTGCTGTATTGGACGGTATCGAACGCCTTCGGCATTGTTCAGCAATGGCTGATGAATAAACGCTACGGCGAACCGCACAAAGCGCCGCAAAATCATCATGCCAAACAATCCTCATGATTGGACAGCATGATACGATAGCCGCGATTGCAACGCCCTCTGGAACAGGGGGCGTTTGCATTATCCGCATCAGCGGCGCGCAGGCATTGGCGATTGCCAAGCAATTGAGCAAAATAGAAGATGTGCGCAAACGTTATGCGCATTTTGCCCATTTTTACGCACAAGACGGAAGCTTAATCGATCAAGGCATTCTGCTGTATTTCCAAGCCCCGCATTCTTTTACCGGTGAAGACGTGGTCGAATTGCAGGGACACGGCGGGATTGCAGTGGCTAATGCCTTGCTCGGCGCGGCATTGGATAGCGGTGCACGACTGGCTGAGGCGGGAGAATTTACGCGGCGTGCCTTTTTAAACGATAAATTGGATTTAAGCCAAGCCGAAGCGGTCGCCGATTTGATTGCCGCGCGTTCTATGGCGGCAATGCAGGCGGCAAACCGTTCCTTGCAAGGGGAATTTTCTCGTCAGGTAAATAGCTTGGCTGATGAGATTTTGCAGCTGCGCGTTTATATCGAAGCGGCGCTGGATTTTCCGGAAGAGGAAATCGATTTTATCAGCGAAGGCAATATCGAAGCGCGCCTTTTGGCTTGGGGCGAGAAACTCTCCGCCTTATTGCAGCAATCCGAGCAAGGCAAATTGCTTAATGAGGGCATCGATTTAGTCTTGGCAGGCAAACCGAATGCGGGCAAATCCAGCCTTTTAAATGCGCTTTCCGGCGAAGATCGCGCGATTGTGACGCATATTGCCGGCACTACGCGCGATATCTTGCGCGAATCCATTATCATTGAAGGCATTCCCATCAATCTGGTGGATACGGCGGGATTGCGCGAAAGCGAAGATATTGTCGAGCAAGAGGGCATTCGCCGCAGCCATCAGGCGATTCAGCATGCCCAACTGATTGCCTTGCTGATTGCCGCAGATGATATGGATGCGGCAGAAATCCTAGATTTGGAAACGCAGTTGCGCGAGCGCGCCGGCAATAGCCCGATTGTAAAACTCTACAATAAAGCGGATTTGGCGGATGCTTCGCTGCAAGCACAATATCAAGACGGCTTATGGCTATCCGCCAAAACGGGGCAGGGTTTGGAAGCGGTGCGCAAGAAAATCGCCCAATTGGCAGGCAAAACGGAAAGCGAGGCACCTTTTATTGCGCGGGAGCGCCATATTCGCGCTTTGGATAAGGCACAGCGGCATTTTCTACAGGCATGGCAGGCATTCCAAGGACATCGCGCTGCCGAATTATTGGCTCAAGATTTGCGGCTTGTGCATGATGATTTGGGCGAAATTACCGGCAAAGTTCATGCCGATGATTTATTAGGCGAAATCTTTTCAGGATTTTGCATCGGCAAATAATATATCTTATTAGGAGTACAGTATGAGCCTCATCTTTGACAGCGAAGGTTTTCCGGATTTTTTCGCCCAAGCGCCTATCTTGCATATTCAAGATAAATTGGCATGGTTTTTGGGTGCGGCAGATTCGGGATTGCTGCAATACCGCTATGCGGATGCCGTAAAATTGGCGGGGCATTCTTGTCCGACGGTTGCCGCTGCCTATTTAATGACTTTGGCAGGCATTAAAGCTTTATACGGCGAAGAGCTTGCCCAACGCGGTGAAATAGAGGTATTTTTTGCTCAATCGCCGGATAGCGGCACTACCGGCGTCATGGCGAGTATTGTGCAATTGCTCACGGGCGCGGCAAGCGATATGGGCTTTGCCGGCATTGGCGCGCAAGCTTTGTTTAAGCGCAGAAATTTATTGCAATTTAATGCCGATATTGAAGCAGTAATGCTGATGCGCCGCCAAGATAACGGCGATGCGGTAAGCATCGCGCTGAATACGGAGATTGTGCCTTGGCCGGAAGAGATGCGCGTTTTAATGCCGAAAGTGATGAGCGGATTGGCGGATGCGCAAGAGCAAAGCCGTTTTGCCCGATTATGGCAGGAACGCGTATCTCAGATGTTGTTGCATCATGCCGAGGACTCGCAAATGATTCAGCTGAAACAATGCGTTTTTCCCGGTTAAGATAATCTTTGCCCGATGACGGCCTGCCATTTGTCTTTGGCATCGCCCATGACTAAGGCATCTAATAATTCAATTATTTGCAATAAGCCCGTGCTGTCGCGGCCGCTGCCTTTCCATGCTTCTTCTGCAATCGCTAGTAAATTGCTTTGGGCAGGCAGACGGCCTGTTTGATTCATAAAGGCCTGCATTTTAGGGATGTACACCCATTGCAGCCATTCGCTAAAACGCAAATAATCTATGCAAAAAGGCTCTTTGCTGTTCAGCGCTTCTACCGGCGGCGCTTGGGATTGCCACCAGCCGATTGTCCGCATTTCCGTTTCCAGCAAGGCTAATGCTGCCCGCATTTCATTAAGTACAAGATCTTGATTGTTTACGCTCATTTGATATCCGAATTTTTTGCATACAGGTATCATCAATGGCGGCAGCTATGAAAAATACAAGGCATTTACGATAATTTAGCCAAGCACAAAGGGCATTTGCTACAATGCGCGCCTTATAGATTAGATAGGAAAAAGCATGTTAGAGACACATAAACGTATTGCTTTATTTATAAGCGGCCTAGGCGCTTGGGGCTTAATTCTTTTTGCTTGGCTGTATTTGGAAAAAACGCTTTATCTGGCACCTTGTCCGCTGTGCATGATGCAGCGGCTCGCATTCGCAATAGCAGGAAGCTTTATGATATTGGAAGCGGTTTTTTGGCCTGTAAAACCGATAAGCCGCACGATATTGATGATTGGCAAATATGCGGGCATTTTTTTCGGCTTGGGCTTAAGTGCCAGACATTTACATATTCAAAATTTGCCTGCCGGCGAAATTCCTGCCTGCGGCTTCGATTTCTGGGGCACTTTAGATAAGAATGGATTTTGGAATGGTTTGTTGCAATCAATGCAGGGCACCGGTGATTGTGCCGTCGTCGATAAATTTTTAGGTTTATCCATTCCACTGTGGTCTCTTTTGGCATTCGCCGCTTTATTGATGATTGCCATGATTTTTGGCAATCCGCGCGAGCGTTTTCCGCATAGACAGCAGCACTAATAATCTTATCCTTGTTTTAGATGCCGATTTATCCCCGAAGATTTCAGTTGATGTTCGGGGATAATTTTTTATCCTCTCTTGAATAAAAAAGCCGGCATTAGTCCGTTGAATCGCTTAGATGCGCATCATGCGCTTTGAAATTGAAATAGGTATAGAAATATTGCTCGGCTTTGCTGATGCGGAAGGTAATATCGCTGTCATCGTCCACATAGCCCGAGGCGGCGACAAGGTTGAGCAGTTTTTCATCATCGGCATCCTGCGCTTCTTGTTGGTCAACCACAATGCAACAGTAGTCCATGGCTTGCGCTTGGCTGCGCAGTTGCAGATAGAGTCCCGTATATTCAAATAAAGGAAATTCGTGTTGTTCCAGAATGCTGCTATCGGCCAGCAGTTCGATGCGAGAGAAGTCCGCCATATTGTCCTCGGAAAAAGGCGCATTGTCGCTTGCCGAGCGGCTTTAGGCAAGCGACGCATTTTAGGCGGAGAGTGCTTCCAATGACCAACGCGCTTTGATGTCTAGGGATAAATCCGCGCTTTTGCCGATGTCGAGGCGGCGGGCGGCGGCATGGGCAATCATTAGGGCATTGTCGCCGCATAGCGCGAGTTCGGGAAAGAAGACCCGGCGTTTTAAGGCTTGCGCTTTTTTTTCCAGTCCGCTGCGCAAGACTTGATTGGCGGATACGCCGCCTGCGATGACTAAATCGCGGTAGCCGCTTTCCTGCCAAGCACGTTGGCATTTGATGAGCAGGGTTTCGACAATGGTGTGTTGAAAACTGGCAGCAATGTCGGCATGCGCCTCGGCGGGTTCTTGTTCGATAAGCAGGCGGACATGGGTTTTTAACCCCGAAAAGCTGAAATCCAGCCCCGGGCGGTTAGTCATAGGGCGCGGCATGTCGTAGCGTTTCGGGTTGCCTTGTCGGGCAAGGGCGGCAAGTTCCGGTCCGCCGGGGTAGGGAAGTCCCATGATTTTTGCGGTTTTGTCGAAGGCTTCGCCTACGGCGTCATCTAGGGTTTGCCCGAGCAGGCGGTATTGTCCGATGGCATCGACAGCGAGGATTTGCGTGTGTCCGCCTGAAACCAGTAGGGCGAGAAAGGGCAGTTCGGGTTGTTCGGCCGCCAATAAGGGCGAGAGTAGATGTCCTTCCATATGATGAATGGGGTAGGCAGGGATATTAAGCGCATAGGCAAGGCTGCGGGCATAGCCTGCGCCGGTCATTAATGCACCGAGCAGCCCCGGACCTGCGGTGTAGGCAATCGCATCGATGTCTTGCAGGCTTAATTTTGCCTCGGCAAGGGCTTGTTGCAGCAGAGGCGGTAGGCGTTTGAGATGGTCGCGTGCCGCCAGTTCGGGTACTACGCCGCCGTAGGCACGGTGCATGTCGATTTGGCTGAATACTTGATTGGCGAGCGCGCCGCGTCGGCAGTCGTAAATCGCCACGCCTGTTTCGTCGCAGGACGATTCCACCGCCAGAATAATGTTAGCTTTCATCAAAAATTCCTTTTCGGTTGACCCCCCGCCATTGATGGCAGTAGGATTTTATCGGGAGCAGCAGTAAGCGCTTCCTATTCATGTTCATGGCAACACCTAGAGCGACGCTTTATGTGTTGTCCTGTGTATTGAAACCTTAGCAGGCGCGGATTATCGCCCGATTGTGGCATAAAGACAATTCCTTGCTTACACTATGCCTTTTTCAGGGGGATTCATGCGAGCCATACGAATTTATGGATATCCGCAGGCAAATGCTTGTCTGGTGGAAGATGCTGTGCCGCCTAGCGGAGAAGTGCAAATTGCGGTGCAATATAGTGCTCTGAATTATAAAGATATGCTGGCGATTACCGGCGGCGGAAAAGTGATGCGGCAGTATCCGCTGATTGCCGGTATTGATGCGGCGGGCATAGTGCAGGCTTCTGCGGATGCTAGGTGGCAAAAGGGCGATGCGGTCTTGGTGGTGGGTGCCGGTTTGGGCGAGCAAGTGAACGGCGGTTTGGCGCAAATGATTGCGGTCAATGCCGACAGTATCGTTCCCATACCAAGCGCTTGGACGAGCAAAACCGCGATGTTATTAGGCACGGCAGGATTTTCCGCTGCTTTGGCGGTTGATAAATTGCTCAAACATGGCATTGTGCCTGAAGACGGCGAAATCGCCGTTACAGGAGCTAATGGCGCGGTCGGCTTGTGGGCGGTGCGGGTATTGGCCTATTTGGGCTATGATGTTGTGGCATCGGCGCGTTCGCCTGATGCGCATGAAGCCTTGTTTTATCAAGCGGGTGTACAAAGAATTCTGTCTTTGGCAAAGGTTAAGGACAATCCCAAAGCCCTGCATTCGGCGCAATTTTCCGCCGCGATTGATACCTTAGGCGGTGCGAGTTTGGCGGCATTATTGAGCAAAATTCAGCCGCATGGCGCAGTCTGTGCAATCGGTATGGCGGAAGGCAGTGCTTGGCAGGGCTCTGTTATGCCCTTTATCTTGCGCGGTGTGACTTTGTACGGCATTAGCTCCGGCGATTGCCACAGCGGACAGCGAGAGCAAATCTGGTCTTGGCTGGCAAAATTATTCGACAGCGATTTTGTCGCGCACATGCCTTATCAAGAAATCTTTTTAGATGAAGTTATTCCCGTATGCCGAGATTGGGCAAAGCGTCCCGCAGGACGCATTATTGTTAACACAGGAAGCGCAAATGAGTTTCTCTCCTTATAAAAGCACACAAATTGATGCCGCAGCATGTTTGCTTGAACTATTCTGTCCGCCCGAGCAATCTTTAGACAAAATTCTTGCCGTCTTTGCCGATGCGCTTGAAGATATAGTCAAGGAATCCAAAAAAGGTTACACTAAAACTTATGGCATACTCAAAAGATTACAGACAAATGATATTAGACAAGCTGGCATCAGGTCATAGCTACAGAAAGCTTGTTGAAGAATATCGACTCAGCGCAACAAGCATTCAACGTTGGAAGAAAAGCATAGAACGCAAGAAGTACGAACGCAAACCGGCAAAAATCGATGCTGAAGCTTTAATGGCTGACGTCCAAGCTTATCCTGATGAAATTGCTATGAACGGG
>ERZ1023499.4-NODE-4-length-167348-cov-368.070457_pt1 | contig 167348 bp, 152 predicted proteins | sample MGYA00380544_ERZ1023499 | MGnify/ENA primary metagenome ERZ1023499 (study PRJEB33173, sample SAMEA4830353) | metagenome | study: EMG produced TPA metagenomics assembly of the PRJEB25223 data set... | reverse complement strand
TTTCCATTGTGTATTAGGATCTATATAGTCCGCTCTAGCCCCACTATTGCTGCTTCTTTTAGTGAAGTTTGCTAAATCAATTCTATCACCTACAACTAAAATACCTTGGCATCGTCAAGTGTTAATTGAACATCTGCCAATGTTAGGATATTATCTGCAATATCAATGCCTTCCTCTTTTACTGCTTGTCGAGCATCCGCCCATGTTAAGCGATTATTTTTCTTGTATATATTTCTTAGCTTATTACCGATTTTTAAAGAGCTTACAACAGCTCTTAAGCTATTCCACCTCACCGCCTCCGCTGCCACACCAGCAGCCAAATTGACATCTTCACCAGCAAAGGCAGCGGTGATGCCTGCAATCATTTTGGCTTGATTGATGAGTTTGTCTTTTTGTGCTTGGGTTAGGGTGTTTGGGTCATCTACTTGATAATCACCCCACATCTCACCAACGACAGCACCAATGCTGCCTGCTTCACAACGATTTCCTGCCGCTTTGGCAGATAGACAGCCTGTTAAGCCTGCTCCAAGTTTATGAGATATATTATCATTTATAGTGTCACTGTCAGTTGCATATTAAAATATTATCATATAATAATTCAATTTATAAAATGGAGTACCGCAGCATTCGTATCCAGACAAAACAAATTTTATATTACTCATATCTCCTATTGCAATTTTTGGCTCAGAATCACTGTGTACAATAAATCTCCCATTATCGTCTTCTTCAAAATAAGGAATATATTCTGGATAAAACTCCATATAAGAGCTATTTTTCATCTGTAATCTACTATAAATTCTTTTATCATAAACCTTAACAACCAAATCTCTTCCTTTTATTGTCTCAACAAATGTCAAACAATTTTTATCATTGCAATAATAATAACTTTCATAAGAAAGTAACACAATGCTTATATAGGCAATAACAGCAAAGCTGCATAATACAAATAACTTTATTATAAAGTATATGTTTTTCATTGTCTTATACCCAAGTTGTTAAAATTAATGCTATTTCTTATAAGTTGAGTTTCTTGCTTCATTTTTAATTTTAAAATCGTAACCATATTTACTTCTTAGATATTGATAATCAATTTCACCATACCTAGGATGTGTACCATAAGTATAACCAGTTGTCTTGTGTCTTATAAGACCCAGTAAGCCGCCAGCATGTAAAGAGCCACTGGCTTTTTGAAAATCATCATAAGGTATATCCAATATAGCACCTGCGGTAATCTTGATAGTATTTAGAAGTTTGTTGTACTCATCTGAGCCTAGTTTTATCTCACCTGATTCAATGCTTTGTTTGAGTTTTTCTGTAACTAACCAATCCCCAACCATCTCACCGATGATGGCACTTATATATCCTGATAGATAAATAAATATGTTTCTTTTTCTTGAGTAAGGCTTGAATAACTGGAAATATACAAGTAGGAATATATATGTATTACATAATCATTTGATTCATCATAATAGGCGTAATAGCAATAACCCCAACCATCTAGCATAGTCTCATGCATATTGCAAAAACTTTCTCTGTGGTTGTTTCCATCTAACGGTATACCGATATTATTTATTGATTTTGGGTATGTGCCATAACTGGTATTGTAATCATCTATCTTATTTATAAGATATTGAAGTCTTTCTTTTGACATTTTTTTGTCTTTTAATACAAACATATATGATGCAAATAAAAGCAAACAAAATATGAAATAATAGAAATATTTTTTATTCATGGTATAAACATTGGGTTAATAGTTCTGTTAAAAATACCAGAATGTTTTTTGTTGTCAATATCTGGTAAATCACTGTAGTTTGGTGCATGATATGGGGACTTAACATCTAATTCTTGTTTAAAATAATTATAAATTTGTTGACCAAAACTTATTTTTGATTTTGGGTCAAAATGATTTGCACCAAATACCGCCCCATAGTAATCGGAGGGTAGATCTTCATATGAATACGCAGAATGAGGGGCTTTTATACTATCGAGTTTTTCCTGTAAATAACCACGCTTCACCGCATGGTTTATAGATTTACTAACTATTTCTTGTTGCGTAAGACCTAAATAGGAGGTGGAAGGATTTTCCATCATTTCCTTTTTATGGCTATATGCCTCACTTGCATAAAATAAGAAATGAACCATATCAATCCAACCACCTTTTGTCGTGTATATATATCTGTCATTTATGCCATTAAATGGAGGCGTTACACTTGGCATTAGTTTGAAATTAGTATCATTTAGCCTTAACATTGCCTTTTCTGCATCGCTACCAACCAGCTGACCCATTTTTGTGTTTGTGTTATTAAAAAATTCAATAAATGCAATGATATTTCCTGATTGACTTTTATTGACAGCATTATTCTCAACCGCTTCCGCTGCCACACCAGCAGCCACAGCCACATCAGTATCAGCATTTGGCGGATAGACAGCCTGTCATGCCAGCAGCAATCTCCCAACTGCCAGATAGTTATAATAGCAAGGACTTGCGTTTAAGAAGTAACATAATCCATGCCCTTCTTGAATGTTTAAATCGATAATCAATTCTTTGGTCAGTCTGTTTGCCAGTTGCATATCACTCATTAAAGATAAGTCTTGGCTATCACAAGCGAATACTATTGCTCGACCTTAGCGCTTTTGGGAAAATATGCCCCATAATCAAAGACATTCAGCGTAATTTCCGCTTCCATTTTTTCAATGATTTTTGCCGAAGTTTTACGATTGGCAGGGGTATCGCTCAAATTGGTTTTTTTCGATAACGGATACCGTGGTATCGAAAATCAACGATGGACAACCGTGGCGTTTCGTATACTAGCCATATGTTTTCTCCTGTGAGCCATTGCAGCTCTTCTGTGGTAAGATAAGTAAATGACATAATAGATTCTAGACTCTTTATAAAAAGTATAATTGAGATAGGATTTTTTCTATCTGGGTGATACTTTATCATATTTTATAATTAAGCAATCACTTTTTACAATTCTTATGGTACTTTTTAATGATTAAATGTAATTTAATACTTTTATTAGCAGAAAGACAGCTCAAAGTTGCCAATGCTGTTCGCCAAACAGGCATTAGCAAAACCACCTTGCATAAGATTTATAAAGATGAATCTACTCAGATTGATTTTGAGACGATAGATAAATTGTGTGATTTTTTGGGGATAACAATGGGGGAAATTTTTGAATATGTGCCAGATGCACCTGCGAAACATTAGAACTTAAAGCCTAGCTTAGTGAGATAGGTAAGCACTCATTTATTTTGGCTAAATCTCGTTGTAATTCATCTGCTAAACGGGCGATAAAAGCATCAGACGATTCGCCCATATGAGCATTGTTACTACCAAAACTGTTGTCTTTAGCCAATTTTTGGCACACATTTCTGCTTAGGCAGGGGTCATTAGGAAAGTGCATTGATTAACGCTTGTCTCATCATTCGCTTGTTTGGCTTTTTTAATACTTTAATTTTAAGCATAAAATGACTGGTATTACGACCTTCTTTGCGAGATTCCAATGTAAGTTTGAAACCCTCTTGAGCATTGATTTGTTTAATCGCAGGGTCAAGCACACGATGTTTAAACTCCGCCACTTGTGGATAGCTATTGGCTACGCCAAAATACGCTTTCCATTCAAAAACGGTCATTTCTGGCGTTTTTTCGATGTCTTCCCACTTATGGATTAACTCATACATTCTTTTACTGATAAAGCCTTTAAAATTAACCATTTTGACATAGTCGTATTTGGTATAGGTTTGATTGGTATATTCAAACAAAAAGGCTAATAGGTCAGAAAAATGCAGTAAAATATAGCTTTTTTGGTCTTGATAAGAAATCCCTTGAAACCAGTTATATTCTGCTTTAGCACTTTGAAATTCTTGTGATTCCGTTTGAGAACGCAAAGCTTTTGAGAAATATCCTCAGCTTGAATATTATTATCAACATATAGCGGAAATTTTAGCTTTCTTTCACCAAGTGTTTTAGCAGTATCTTTAAGGGTTTTGTAGGCATAATTATCCACTACCTTATTGGCGAGAGCAAATTCTTTGTCACTAATGGTTACCTGCTTTGTGCCTGTGGGCTGTTTGTGCATTTTATTGACGGCAAGTGTTATCAAATCATGCTCCGCCACAGACAAGTCATAGCAAGCCTCAACCAGCGTGTTGGACTTTGTAATCATTATAGAATCATTTTATCTGTGAAAAGAATTATGCCCAGTCATTGTAGCACTCATAATAAATTATCTAAAATCCATTATAAAAGTGCCTAATTTTTGTGGCAAATTACCAAAATACCTTAAGTGATGTTAAAAATTATTAGTTGTGAAGCAGTAAAATCATTCATTTTTATATTGAATAAATTCCACTTTTAATGCAGAATAAAAGTTCATTATTTGACCTTTGATAACCCTATGAATTTTGTCGATGTTGAACCCACCCTAGAAAACTACTGGCGAGCGATTATTTTATTTGGCAAAAATACCGCTTCTTACAAATTTGCCCTTGCCAAAAGCCTGATTGATGTAACCTTGAGAGAAAATCAGATTTAATTGCCCTCGATGATTTAGCCCTGCCGTATGCCTTGCACCTTACCGAACACCTTAAACATAGCCCCAAGCAATCCACCGCCAAAACCAGTCAATTTATCCAAGCTTGCCTAGATTACAACGAAGGCAAAATTGATGAAGATAGGCTAGTTCAAATTACCAAAAAAGAAGGTTTTAAATATGTTTTAGATGCCTTTCATGTCGTCAATACCAAAGCCATTCAAGAACGATTTTATGATGTGGTGAATGAAGAGTTTCTTATTGATGAGCATAAATTTAACAAAGGCATATGCTTGACGGATAACCTATTTAAACTTTTCTATGTCTATGATAATTCAGCCAAAGATTTAAACCAAGAAACCGAATCCCGTTGGAATCTTGTTGAGAAAGCGTGGGGATTGAACATCAATAAAAATCTAATCGCAGTCGAATTTGACCAAGAAACAAAACAGCTTTTTGCTCATGATACCAAACATCGCCGAACCAATATTACCACATCTCGTGGGGCGTTAAATGGCTATCAAAAAAGCCGTTGTTTTTACTGTTTTAAAGAAATTAGTATCAGTTCCACCGATGAGTTACTGGCAGATGTAGACCATTTTTTCCCACATTTATTAAAGCCTGAAGTCGCCAATGCAGGTTGCTGTCGCCCTGTCAATGTGGATGGGGTTTGGAATCTCGTTCTTTCATGCTCAGAATGTAATCGTGGTGAAAGTGGAAAATTTGCTCAAGTGCCAAGTATTGAACTGTTAAATAGGCTACATACTCGCAATGAATATCTTATCCTTACGAGAAACGCTAATCATGCAAACAGGCTCAAATGAGCGTGACCGCAAATACTTTTTGGATAAATCCTATCGCTTTTCCAAAGAACGTTTAATCCACAGTTGGTAACCCAAAGCACAAGGTATAAGCACTTTTTAAATGGCGATGTTAGATTTTTATCAGACCCATGCTAAAGATTTTTTTAACCAAACTATCAATGTCGATATGCACAATATCTATCAGCCTTTTTTAGAAAATTTGCCAAGTGGTAAACAAATTATTTCGGACATTGGCTGTGGCTCTGGGCGAGATAGCGTATTTTTTGCCAAACAAGGCTTTCAAGTCATGGCGATAGACGGCTCACAAAATCTGATTGAGTTAGCCAAGCAAAATCATCCCACTATTGATTGGCAATGTTTAGCTTTTAATGAGATAAAAAATCAAAACTGGCATAACAAGTTTACAGGCATTTGGGCGTGTGCGTCGTTACTTCATGTGCCTTTTGATGAGCTACCTAATATTTTAAATGACTTGTTAGAGATGTTAAAACCGAATGGTATTCTCTATGCTTCGTTTAAATATGGCGATAGCGAACGGGAAAAAGACGGGCGTTTTTTTGTGATATGAATGAAAGTCGTTGGCAATTAGTGGAAAGTGAATTGCAAAATATGAAAATTTGGCAGACGGTTGATAATCGAAAAGATAGACAAGAAGTTTGGTTTAATATTTTGTTAGGAAATTAATTTTATTTTCTTAAAAATCAATTTAAATTCAATAAAATTAATTCCAAAAGATTTAGAGAGTTTTTTAGATAATATTCAAAAGGAAATACTTATGAGTTGGTTAGAACTTGCGACCCCGACCTTGGCTCTTGGGTGACTATTTTTCTCCAAATAACTTTGTTTTACCTTAAATAATCTCTTTATATATCAATATTTTATGATTATTATCAGTGTTGATGATAATTACGCACTTTGTTGTATTTTTATATATTGTCACGAAAAATGGTAGGATAAATTTACCCCATCATTTTTCGTCATTTATCATATTTTTTAATTTTTCATGCTTAAGCTTGTCAATGAAAGCAGTAGGTATTGATTGAGTTAAATCTTTTTTATTTATATTTCCTATTTAACAGTATTAAACTTTTTTATTCATATCCTGAAAGTCGTCAGTTTGGTTTGGTTTGGGTTGACGATTTTGCGGTGATTGTTAGCATTATTCACCGCATATGTTGCGGAGAATATGTGGTATAAATACCGCAGATAAGTCAAAATTGAAAATGTGATGGTTGATACTTATATTTATGAAGATCCAAATTGGACAGTTACGCTCTTCGGTTGCACGCCACCTAAGCATTGAAAAACAGTATCAATCTCAGCTTGTGACACCAAGCAATGAAGTGGAAGCGATTGTTGGGATGATGTTTAAATCCACCTCAAGATTTGATTTGTCATTATCCTTAGATGAAGTTTGTCGTTGGCATCATGCGCTATTTCCACAAGGAGTAAGTGGTATGTATGACATGAATGTAGTTGCATTACCAGATGATACCAATGATCCGATGCAGGTGGTTTCAGGCGCTAATGGTAAAGCCAAAGGACACTTTGAAGTACCACAGGCTGATAGATTGGCTGATGAGCTTGAGCGATTTTTTCAGTAGTGTAACCATACCACCCTAAGAGACATCAATGATCTGGTCAAAAAAGGGATTTTGGTGAAGTCGGCAGCCTCTGGGCGTAGTTAGAGCTATGCACTTGTTTGTTTTGTGAAATAGGTCTTAATGGATATCAGATTAGCATAAGGATGCACTACCGCAAACCCAATCAGACAACTCTATTTTAAAAATTCACCCATATGGGATAAAGGTGTCTAAACTCAACCTAATGGCGTCGCTCTGTAACCATCCTCTAAAATAATGCACAGCTCAAATGTAGAATTGCTTATAAGATATCTATAAGAAGTTTTGATATGAGCAAATTAATGGCCAAAACCCATATCGTATCGATATTAAAAGAAACAGAAGCTAGAAGATTGACTGCTAAAGAGTTGTGCCGTAAATAAGAGACTACTAGCTCGAATTTCTATAAATAGCGTTCCAAGGATGACAGTATGGAAGCCTCAAAGCATAAATACCCTAAGAGATTATAAAAAGCTATAGGAATAGGACCTGCCCTCGAGCGTAAAGTCTAGTCAAAAGAGTGATAGACCCAGTATAGTGTCAATACAGTAGTGAGCTGTCAGATGGTCTAAATGGGTCGAGCCACTGACTAATACAAGCCTAAGCTACTGGATGATAGTGAGATTATTGATGGTCGCCCTCATGTATCAGGCATTGGTACCAGCATTCTCTCAAGCCGAATGAGTCGCTACCTTGACCAATTAGCCAAGTGACTTGGCTATCTCAAGCAAATTTGTGTGGATAATGGCAGTAAGTTTACGCCTAGTATATTTACCGATTGGGCATCGGCTCATGGTGTTTATATTGACTATATCAAGCTTGGCTATCCTTATCAGAAGGCTTGTATTAAATGGTTTAATCGCAGTGATCGTAATGAGGTTTTGAGTTGTGATTTATTCAATGATTTACATAAAATCAGTTAATTAACTGAGAAATGGATCAAGATTTATAGCGCCGATAGTCCCCATGATTCACTTAGTGATATGACACCTACTAGGTAAGGGCCGGCGGCTTAATTATTCTACGATGATGTTGTGTTAAGAATGAGATATTTCTTTATATCCTTTGCTATGACGGTCAAATCAGACCGCACAGCTTTAACAACCATCCAGACCCTGACAAAAAAGAACAATGGTTCTTTATCAAAACCTCTTATGGGGTTTTTGAAGATAGGTGATGGGTAAAAAAGTTTGTATACAAGATCTGATTAGAATTAATCATTCCAAAGAATTTGCAAATAATCATAATCACATTAATGGCATTGAAAACTTTTGATCGCAATCCAAACACATTCTAAGAAAATATAACGGTATTGACAAAAAGAATTTCCAGTTATTTATCAAAGAATGCGAGTTTAGATTTAACTATGGCACACCATCCAATCCATTAAGATTGTTAAGAAAATGGTGTGAGATTTAGGGGTTTATCTAGTGCAGTCCCTAATTTTTTATCAGTTATTTACCAATATTCTAATAAGTTATATTTATTAAATATAATATTAAATAAAATTGTCTAAATGTATGTCATCAACTTTAGTGCACTATCCAATTCATTAACGGGTTTTTAAAGCAAATTATTCAAATTGTTTTTTGCAATCTAACATTATGTCTGTAGTTTGCTACACAAAATAATCCCTCTAAAATATATTATGAAATCATCTATCTAAAACTCACGACAATATCATTTACCCAAAAGTTGTATTGACATAACACGATAATCTGAGCAAACTGTATTTCTTGATAATTCGATACATATCCTATGATTAATACCAATACCAAACCCCACCCCAAAACCGAATTATGTGATGCAGAACTGATGCGTTATAGTCGTCAAATTTTATTAGACGGATGGGATATTGAATCACAACTTAAAATTAAGCAATCATCCGTTTCACTAATTGGAATGGGCGGTTTAGGTTGTATGGTTGCTCCGATTTTAGTGAGAGCGGGTGTGGGTGAAGTGCATTTATTTGATTTTGATACCATAGATGACAGTAATTTACAAAGACAGCTGTTGTACACTCAAGCAGATATTGGTTTACCAAAAGCACAAATAGCTAAACAAGCACTGATAGAACAAAACTCTTGGGCTGCAGTCCATAGTCATAATATTGCACTCAATGATGATACTATAAAAGAAAACTTAATATCTATTAAATCAGACTTATGGATTGATTGCAGTGATAATTTCGATATTCGTCAAACACTTAACCGCCATTCGATCATAACCAGTACAGCCCTACTTTCATTGTCCGCCATTGGCGAAACTGGGCAAGTTGCACTTTTTGAGCCAAAAAAAACAGGCTGCTATGCATGTTTATTTGGTACTTCAATGAGGGCAGCCCAAAACTGTGCAACTTCTGGTGTCTTAGCAAGCACGGTGGCGGTGATCGGTGCGCTTGGTGCTGACATCGCCTTACATTTTCTCGGTAAAGATCAAAATACCTTAAAAGATACGCTGATGGTATGGCAAGGTTCTCGTGCCAATTTTCAAAAAATGAAGTTTACCAAAAACCCCTCCTGCCCTATTTGTCAAAAATCTATCGTGCTATAATAATTTAGAGGCTGTACTAGATTAGCCCAAATCCCACACCATCTTCTCAATACTTTAAGCTGATTAGATGGTGTACCATAGTTAAAACGAAACTCACATTCTTTGATAAATAACTGGAAATGCTTTTTGTCAATACCATTATATTTTCTTAGAATGCGTTTGGATTGCGACCAGAAATTCTCAATGCCGTTGATGTGATTATGGTCTTTTGCAAATTCTTTGGAATGGTTAATTCTAAAATGCTTAAAATCACTTACATCAAGAGCATTGTAGCTACGATAGCTATCAGTATAGACAATGCTGTCAGGCTTGATTTTGCTTGTGATGATAGGCATTAGTGTGTTAGTCTTGGTGTCTTTAACCACAACCACAAAGACTTTACCGTTGCGTTTTAAAAGACCGAAGACAGCTGTTTTACCACCAGCTCCACGACCACGCTTGCCTTTGCGAATGCTGCCAAAATAGCTTTCATCAAGCTCTATTTCGCCATCAAACAATTCTTTAGCCTCAAGATCAAGACGGTATTCTATCACAAGTCTGATTTTATGATAGGATCAAGCTGCTGAATTTGGGTGTATTTGTAGCAAATCAGCTGCCGAATGAGCAGTAACTTCAAGTACAAAAAATTCAAGCAGTCTTTTTTGTACTTTTTTACTGAGTTTACAATGGGTTATCTTCATAAAACTAGTATAACATGAGAGTTATTCTAGTACAGCTCCTAATTTAAAATGAAGAAATAATAAAAAACGGCTTTTATCAATAAGCCGTTTTTTATTTAATACTAACAAGGATATGGGGCATTTCTGCGTGAATAATACCACCATGTCAAAGCGATACATATAATATAAAATGCAATTAGTACAAGGAAGGTGCCATTTACCCCCAGACCTGAACCGAACATTTTTGGGATAAAAAAACCACCATATGCCGCAAATCCCCCCGAAAAACCTACAACTGCAGCGGATTCTTTGCGTGCTTGTGTAATAGCATCAGGGGAGTGTAAGCGTTCATGCATGGTTCGAAAGATCACAGGAATCATACGAAATGTTGAGCCGTTACCAATCCCAGTGGTGATAAATAGCAACATAAACCCAGCAAAATAGCCTATAAAATTACCATTTTTAAGGAAAAACATAACTGCGATGACAGCAATTGTCATAATAATGTAATTCCAGAATGTGACGCGCGCACCGCCAACCTTATCAGACAACCAACCACCTACAGGACGAAATAGAGCACCAACCAAAGGACCTAGAAAGGCAACTTTTAGAGGATCGATCTCAGGAAACGACTGCTTAATAACCATAGGGAACGCCGCACTAAAGCCGATAAAAGATCCAAAAGTTGCCAAGTAAAGAATGCACATGATCCAATTATGTTGTCTTCTAAAAATGATTGACTGTTCTTTAAATGACGCTTTGGCGTTGCTTAAATCATTCATTCCAAACCATGCAAGTACAGTCATAATAGCAATTGGAATAACCCAAACAAAAGCGGCATTTTGTAAATATAAAACTTTACCAGATTCAGTAACCTGGCCATCTCCCGCTAATGCACCAAATAAAGAAAATCCGATGATCACAGGCACAACAAACTGCAGTACAGATACCCCTAAATTACCCAAACCTGCGTTTAAGCCTAACGCCATACCTTGTTTAGACTTAGGGTAAAAAAATGAGATATTAGACATACTGGATGAAAAATTGGCACCGCCGAAACCGCATAATAGTGCGATGATTGCAAATGTGGTGAAAGAAGTTTCAGGGTTTTGTATAGCCAAACCCAACCAAATTGTAGGTATAAGCAAAGATGCTGTTGACAGTGTCGTCCAGCGGCGACCACCAAAAACAGGTACTAAAAACGCATAAAATAAACGCATGGTTGCCCCAGATAAGGCAGGCAGTGCCAAAAGCCAAGACAGCTGCGCTTTATCAAATTGAAAGCCAACTTCAGGCATACGAACTACAATCACGCTCCAGATAACCCAGACCGAAAATGCAAGTAATAGTGCAGGAATTGAGATAAAAAGATTTCGAGTAGCGACACGGCTGCCGCCATTTTGCCAAAATGTTTCATCTTCAGGACGCCAGTCATCGATGCGACGACCACCTTTGAGTTGATTATTCATTTAGGTCTCCAAAATATTAGCTATAATTTCAGGGTTTTTGATTGACGGTCTTGTTCCATTTTTGGCTTGACCTCTGATAAATAAATCCAAATCAAACTCACCCACACCACACCAAACATGATCATAAACGCCGATGAACGAATGCCTGTGATATCCACAGCGGCACCAAACATAATCGGTAGAATAAAGCCGCCAAGACCCCCTGCCAAGCCCACAACACCTGATACTGCACCCATATTATCCTTGTATTCATCAGACAAATATTTAAATACCGATGCCTTACCAATGGCAAAGGTAATACCTAGCAAGAAAATCAATACAGTAAAGACGGTGGCATTTAAGCCAATATAAAAGCTTTTTTCCCCCTCAACTGTCTGAATGGTCAAGAATGTTTGAGGATAGGATAAGGCAAATAGTAGCAAAAACGATGACCAAAGTACCCACCAAGTGACTGTGTGTGCCGAATACTTATCTGACAGCCACCCACCCAGTGCACGCAATACCCCACCAGGCAAACTAAAACACGCTGCCAAAAATGCTGCTGTTTGTAGGCTAAAACCATATTCGCCGACATAATACTTGGTCATCCAAAGCGCCAGTGCTACATAGCCACCAAAAACGATCGAATAGTATTGGCTATAACGCCAAACATTCTTATCCTTTAAAACAGCCAGTTGACTGGCAAGAGTAGCATTACTGGCAGTACGATGCGTTTTATTATCATAACTAAAAAACCAAAAACCTATGGCTGTAATCAGCATAATACCTGCATAAACTTTAGGTAAAAAACGCCAGCCTTCTGCAGCACTGGCTGCTGTGGACGCCCCTACAGCGATAATGGCAGGACCGATCATCTTAGTAATCGCTGAACCTGCATTACCTGCACCAAATACACCCATGGCAAAGCCCTGCTTGTCTGCCTCAAACCACTTGGCTACATAGGCGATACCCACCGAAAAGGATCCGCCTGCCAAACCAACAAACAAGCCTAATAACAAAAATTGCCAATATTGATCAGCATACCCCATTAAAAAGATCGGCAATACTGTCGCTAACATTAAGACGAAAAATACAATGCGCCCGCCATATTTATCCGTCATGATACCCAGCGGTAAACGAACTAGCGAACCTGTCAAAACAGGCGTGGCGGCAAGTAATCCAAATTGGGTTTCATTTAAGTCAAGTGCTTGCTGAATAGGGATACCCAAAACAGCAAACATCATCCAAATCATAAAACATACCGTAAATGCAACGGTCGACGAGATGAGTACAATGGTAGATTTTGTTGTCATGATAGACTCTTTTTAAAATATGCTAAAAACAGATTTTATTTGGATATCAAAATCTCTCCAAATAAATCAGCTTTAGAAAAGTACACAAGCTATAATAAATTGAAATTTTTTTGAATTAGTTGATTTAAATCAATCATAAATTAATGCTCTTGTGTCTAAAATATAGATTTCTACTACTTAAGAAGTAGTCGTTCTTCATAAGGATTAGTGTATAATTGCCTGATTTTTCAAGAACTTGTTTTTAAGCACCTGATTACAATCAATCATTTTTTACTCAAACAGCAGATCTTGGCTTTTTGGGGGTATGTATGTTAAATAACCGACTTAGTGGCTTTTTGCCAAGATCGCTTTCAGTGCGTGCTTGGCTGGCAGTTGGCGTTATTGTATTTTTTGCGACAGTCACAGCCAGCACTTCAGCAGTCTTAGCCTGGGTATCAAAATCTGATGCTCAAGCGCTCAACTCTGTCGGATCAATTCGGATGGCAACTTATCGCATTAATTATTTATTAACAACCAATACCACTTTACCAATTGATGACCATTTAAAACTTGATCCTACCTTATCGATCAATCAACAACTGATTGATGATATGCAAGCACATTTGAATGTGCTGTATGCATATCAGAATATGCCTGGCAATAAGGACGCCGAGATAGACAGCCAAACTAAAACAATTCAACACCATTGGTTAAAGATGCTAAAGCCTGCTTTAGTAAATAATGATAGTACCGCAGTATTAGCGGCGTCTGGTAAATACATTAAAGAGGTTCACGAGCTAACTAAAAAAATTCAGGTTCGCAGTGAAACCCGTCAGCACTGGCAACAAGTATTACAAATGTCTGCGCTTGGTATCATCTTATCAACCCTATTATTAGGTATATATGAGCTTCGGCGTAATGTACTAAGACCCATTCACTTTCTCATAGACAGTACGCAGCATTTCAGACGCGGTCATCATGTGCCTGCGCTGGTAACTGGCTATCAAGAGTTTCAAACGCTTAGCAACTCATTCAATGATATGGCAGATACCATTAGCGAACATCAAGCCAAGCTCAATCAAGAAGTGTTAAACAAAACTCGGCATCTTACCCAAGCCAACCAATTACTTAAACTATTGTATGATTTTTCCAATCAGCTTAATCAAGAGCCTGTTACACTATCTAAGCTACATCATTTATTTGAGAATTTTTCAAAGATAAATCCAAGTTTTGGGTTTACATTATGCTTGCATGATCACCTAAAATTAAATGAATCTAGCACTTCAGGACCTCTCTTGAAAAATGACACTGTGCTTGTGTCATCTAAAGATAGCATTAGTATTCACAGTCACTCTGTTGAAGAATTGCAAACAGGCCAAACCGATCTTTTGTCGAGTAAAATTTGTTCTACAAGCAACTGCGATCAATGTGCTCTTAAAGCCAGATCTACGACAAGAATTTATCCAATCAGTGCCAAAAACAACTACTGGGGCGAGCTGATGGTTCATCAGCAGTCTGAAGAAGATGATACCACCATTACCAAAGAACTTGTACAAGTGTTGGTAAGTTTAGTAAGCCTAGTATTCACCACCCAAAAGCAACGCCAGCAAGAGCATCAATTAATACTTTTAGAAGAGCGGAACACCATTGCCCGCGAACTACATGACTCATTGGCACAGTCATTGTCATATCTAAAAATTCAGCTTTCTATGCTAGGTACGCACGCGCGCCAACTTTCTGACGCAGCTCAACAAAACCAAAATGATACGCTCATGGATCATAATGAAGCCATGCTTCAAGTTTTAGGGCAAGCACGCTCAGGGCTTGATGCTGCCTACATTCAGCTGCGCGAGTTACTCGTGACCTTTCGCTTAAAAATAGAATCGGGCAGTTTTGATAATGCCATTGAACAGGCCTGTGACGAATTTTCTGCGAAAGGCGGTTTTAATATTACATTAGATAATCGGATTTTAAGCCAAAATCTAAGCGCTAATGAGCAAATTGACTTATTACAAATTATTCGTGAAGCATTATCCAATATTCAGCGCCATGCATACGCCAAAGAGGTAACTGTCAGCCTTTATCAAAAAACACATTTAGACACTGAACAGCGTATTTATCTGGAAATTGGTGATGACGGCGTGGGTTTACCAAAGCATATTGATGGACAACAGCATCATGGATTAAAAATTATGCAAGAACGCACGCACAGTTTGGGTGGCGAGTTTGATATCAGTCAAAACACCCCGAAGGGCACTTTGGTGCGTATTTGGTTTTTACCTAAATTTTATGAGAACTAGGAATAACATGGTTTTAAAGATTTTTACCGCAGCCAATCCTGCACGCCTTCTTCTTGTCGATGATCATCCAATGCTACGTCGTGGTTTGGCAGATTTATTAAGTCTAGAAAAGGATGTTCAAGTCATTGCTGAAGCCAACCATGGGATGGAAGCTCTGGATATTCTAAATCAAGAAATTGTAGATCTTGTGATTTTAGATCACACCATGCCTATATTAAATGGCATTGAAACGCTCAAAAAAATACGGGAGTTGGGTATTCAAACCAAAGTTCTATTATTTACCGTATCAGACAATAGCAAAGATGTTCAAGATGCGCTTCATTTAGGCGTTGATGGCTATCTACTCAAGGATATGGAGCCAGAGCAAATCATTACTGATATACGCAAGATTTTGCGCGGTGAATTAGTCATCAGTCCAAGTCTTGCACCGATTTTAGCACAAGCTATGCGTAAACCTGTTAAAACTGACAGCAGTCACGAGCTGACAGAGCGCGAGATCCAAGTTGCTAAAATGATTGCTCAAGGGATGAGTAATAAGATGATTGGTAACAAGCTTGGTATTGCTGAATCCACAGTTAAAGTTCATGTCAAACATATTCTTGGTAAGATTGACCTGCGTACGCGCGTTGAGATTGCCGTTTGGGCGGTTGGTCATTATCAGTGATAAGCGAAATAATCAAGCATTGTAGTGACACATACATCCAAAGTAGTAGAGGATGTCAAAAAATTTTAACCATGTGGCTATAGGGAGCTTGGGTATTTTTTGTTATAGTTGTAATACATTCATCACCGAGGCAACGCCCATAAGTTATTGTCATGAAAAACTCTTTATTATTCCAACCGGCGCAGCCAGCCCACCAAGCGACGGATTGTTTTGACACGGTATTTTATGGCAATGAGTTTACCCTAGCAACATCCAACTCAACAGAAAAATTGACTGATAACTTTCAGCGTAAACTAACCTATCTTAGACTTTCCATCACTGATTTTTGTAATTTTCGTTGTAATTATTGTCTACCTAATGGCTATCAAGGCAAACGTCCTAATAACGAGCTGACACAACAAGAAATTGCTACTTTATTGGCAGGATTTGCTGCTCTTGGTACCACCAAAGTTCGTCTGACAGGGGGTGAGCCATCTATACGCCATGATTTGCCCGACTTGATCAGACTCATCAAAAATACAGAGGGTATCAAGACTGCGTGTATCAGCTCCAATGGCTATAAATTAGGCAAACATCTATCCGCTTGGCATGATGCAGGCTTGGATAAATTAAATCTAAGTATTGACAGTTTTAATCCCACAACATTTCATAAAATTACAGGATATGATGGCTTGCCTGCTCTACTTCGTGATATTGATAAACTCTTATACTCAACTAGCATCACCTTAAAGCTCAACGGCATTTTGATGGCACATACCGCCTATGACAATCTTATGGCAGCACTGGACTTTGTCAAAGATCGCCCCATTGCTTACCGTTTCATTGAATTTATGCAAACATCAGATAATAGCCAACTGTTTTTTGCCGAACATACTAGCAGTCAGCATATCAAAACCTATTTAATCAAGCACGGTTGGAGAGCTCAAATGCGTGCAACGGATGGCGGACCTGCAACTGAATACAGCCACCCTGATTATGTCGGTAAAATTGGTCTGATTGAACCTTATTCACCCAAATTTTGTGATCATTGCAATCGCCTGCGTGTTAGTAGTCAAGGTCAAGTGCATCTTTGCTTATTTGATAGCCAAAATTACGACATTCGTCCTTATCTGACACAAGGTGACACCCAGGGGCTCATTCAAGCTTTACAAGCCTTAATGCCTATCAAACCTGAACATCATCACCTGCACTCTGCCAACAGCGGCATGATGCATAATTTATCCTTGGTAGGCGGCTAAAGTGTGATTGATCGGTTATTTCACTGATTGCTGAAACCATCAGTACATAATGAGGCAGGAAATGAATACTCTACCTAAATTTATTGGCACTCTGACCACCGTACGCACAGGTAAAATTGAGCCGTTTGTGCGTGGCGTGAGTGCTATTAATAAAATTCCCATTGATGGCAGCATGAAAGTTGATTTACTGGGTCTAGATGCAGACGAACAAGCTGAGCATAAATTTCACGGTGGACCACTCAAAGCAGTGCATCAAATGCCAATCACCACCTATGATGTCATCAATCAGGCGTTTGGTTTGAACGCCCCTGTTGGCTCACTCGGAGAAAATTTAACCGTCATTACCGATAAAATACCGATGGATGAACGCTCGGTATGCATTGGCGATATCTATCAATTCGGTGATGCAGATGATTGCGTACAGCTTCGGCTAGTTCAGCCTCGCCGTCCTTGTTATAAGATCAATGATCGATTAAACACTCCAAACATATCTTCTTTTATTAGTCATCAAGGCATTGCTGGGTGGTATTATCAAGTGGTCAAAACAGGCACCATTAAGCCTGACTCATCCGTCTACCTTATCGAACGCCCTTTTGAATACGCCACTTTGCACACTCTTTGGCAAATAGTGAATCAAAAAAGCAAAATCGATGCCGCTACTGCCAATCAGTGGCTGAACATTGATTGCCTTGAGAGCAGCTGGAAACAAAAAATTTTTAATAAAACCCTAAGACCTTAACTTTGATTTGATACTTTAATTAACCCACAGGACATCTTATGTGTAACTTATGTAATGACCCTAATCATCAACCACAAGCCAAAAAATCCGATAAACCATTTACTCCCTTAAACATCGCTGTACTAACGGTATCTGATACGCGCATACTGGACGAAGATACTTCAGGAAAATTCTTGGTAGATAGCCTAGTGGAGGCAGGTCATGTATTGGTTGACCGCAAGCTGACCAAAGATGATATTTATCAAATCCGTGCAGTGATTAGTGCATGGATCGCTGATGAACGCATTCATGCCGTTATTACCACAGGGGGTACAGGTTTTTATCATCGTGATAACATGCCAGAAGCAGTCGGCGTGCTATTTGATAAAGAAGTGCAAGGCTTTGGTGAAATGTTTAGATACTTATCTCATGGCGAAATCGGAATGTCAACCCTACAATCTAGAGCAGTGGCAGGCATGGCAAACAACACAGTAATTTTTTGCTTACCAGGATCAACAGGAGCATGTCGAACAGGCTGGGAGGGTATTATCAAACAGCAGCTGGATAACCGAACTCGTCCTTGTAACTTTGTACCACATTTAATGCGTCAAAATCCATCGCATGGCTAATAGTGGCAGATTTGGATTCTCGGTTTAATGGTAACTATAATATGATGCTTAACATCGGAATTAAGCCATGAATTTATGTGCTGTCTTAATTTTAGCAGGGGGAGAGTCAACTCGAATGGGACAACCCAAAGCACAGCTTGCCCTACCTAACAAAAGTACGGTACTTGATTTTCATATCGCTTGTGCCAAAAAATTAAACTTACCCATTTTTTTGGCAGATAATGGTAAAAATTCCGCACATGATCCACTCATTACGCCGCTTAAAGATTATTTGCCTTGCAATGATTCAGGTAAAGGTGCAGGCCCTTTATCCGGCATCGCTGCTGGCTTACAGGCGGTAGAAAGCGAAGGCTATATTTTGACTGTTAGCTGCGATCATTTGCTAGCAATTGATAAAATTGCTGATATATTAAAGTTTACCAGTGCTCAAGTTGGCTATCTATGCGCAAAAAAAGACTGTCCCTTATTAGGGGTTTACCACACCAGTATTCTACCAATATTACTTGATTTTCTAGCTCAAGGTGGTCGCTCAGTCATGCAATTTTTAGACCTTGTTGACCGCCAAACTTTTGATCTTAATGATGATTTACACTCTTTGACTAACTTTAACACACCCAGTGAATTTGCCTTAGCTTTGGAAAATTTTTATGACTGATTTAGATCACCACACCCTAACTCATCTAGACGCCAATGGTGATATTAGCATGGTTGATGTTTCAACCAAAATAGCAACCCAGCGCAGTGCTACCGCAAGCGCTCAGGTAATTTTTCCTTCAAACATCTATTTAGCCATCAAAAACACTGATGGCATGACAAAAAAAGGGTCAATTACCCAAACAGCTCATCTTGCAGGTATTATGGGTGCTAAGAAAACGAGCGATTTAATCCCTTTATGCCATCAGTTACCCCTTGATAGTGTCAAGCTAAGCTTTGAATATAATGATGCAAAATGTGCCATCATTGTGACAGCGGCTGTCAAGGTAGCTCACAAAACTGGTGTAGAAATGGAAGCCTTAACAGCAGTATCAGTGGCGTGTCTGACCATCTATGACATGACCAAAGCAATGAGCCATGACATTATCATTACCGATGTTTGTCTATTAAATAAAACTGGGGGGAAATCTGATTATGTCAAATAACTTAACTGTTACTGTATTATATTTCGCCAGTCTTGCCGAACAGGCAGGTATAGATGAAGAAATTTTAACAACCTCGCATTATTATATTAATGAGATTTATTCTTATTTATTAGATAAATACGATTTTAATTTAACACAAGATGAATTGGCGGTTGCTGTCAATCATCAGATTGCCAATTGGCAGGCTAAGGTTAGCAATGGTGATATCATTGCCTTCATTCCACCTGTCGCTGGAGGTTAATATGGCTCAAAAACTACATCAAGGCTCATCAAAGATCTCATTAAGCCATGAAGCTGCCTACCATGTGGCAATCACTGATGGATTTGCCTTATTAGACACCTTTATCGATGAGAAGAAACTAAAAAAAGGTTTGCTTGATGACCGCTGTGGGGCTTTAGTGACCTTTGAAGGTTGGGTGAGAAACCATAACAACAGCCGCCCAGTAGAGAAGCTCACCTATTATGGTTATGAGGCATTGGCACTTAATCAAGGAAAGCTATTGATCAGTGAAGCCTGTCAACGTTTTAAAATTGAAAATGCCATCGCCATGCATCGCATCGGTGATCTGAACATAGGCGATATGGCGGTGTGGATAGGGGTGGTGTCTGCACATCGCCATTCTGCTTTTGATGCCTGTCGCTGGCTACTTGATGCCATCAAAGCAGACATTCCTGTATGGAAGCAAGAATTTTATACCGACAGTAACCAAAGCTTATGGCTAAGTAATAATGGCTAAGTCATTATCATAATCAATTTTTATCAACCACCAATCAAGAGAATACCCATGGTAATCAGTGCAAGAAATCAACTTAACGCCACCGTCAAACACATTCAATCAGGGGCGGTCAATGATTTCATCAAACTTAGCTTAACCGATGGCGATGAATTAACGGCTGTGATTACCTCAGAGAGTACCAAGCGTCTTAACCTTGCTGTTGGCAGCAGCGTGGTGGCGATTTTTAAAGCCCCATCGGTCATCGTCGCAACAGATGATGAGCTGATTTTATCGTCTCGCAACCAATTGCAAGGTACGGTAGAGAGCATCACCGACGGTGCGGTGAATGCCGAAATTGCCATCAAAACCGCCAGCGGTACAGTGATTAGTGCCATCATCACCAACCAAAGCTGTCAAAATCTAAACTTAGCCGTGGGTTTGCCTGTTACTGCCTTAATTAAGGCATCACACATTGTTCTTGGTGTCAAAAAGTAACGCCCAAACCCCACAACCACAGAACAAACAGGAGCATGTTATGACAGCAACCATCAAATCAGCCATCAAACCTTTATTCATCGCCATGATGGTCATGGGGGCAACATCGGCTCATGCAGACATCACCGTGTATGCCGCCGCCAGCATGACCAACGCCGTCGAAGACATCAATAAATTGTATGAAAAAAAATACAACAGCAAAGTAAAAACCTCGTTTGCCGCTTCATCTACCCTTGCCAAACAAATTGAGCAAGGTGCGCCTGCTGACATTTATATCTCAGCAAACACCTCTTGGATGGATTATCTTGCCAAAAAAGATAAGATTGTTAGCAGCAGCTACAAAAACCTATTGGGCAACCGCTTGGTGATGATTACCCCCAAAAACAACCCCATCAAGACCAACATCAAAATAGACAAATCCTTTGACATCGGTAATGCTTTTACAGGCAAGCTATGCACTGGCAATACCGCCAGCGTGCCTGTGGGCAAATACGCCAAAGAAGCCCTAACCAACCTGGGTTGGTGGGACACCATCAAACCACGTTTGGTAGAGACCGAAGATGTGCGTGCTGCACTAAACTTTGTGAACCGTGGTGAATGCCAGTTGGGCATTGTCTATGCCACAGATGCCAAAGTGGTTAAAAATGTGCAAGTGATTAACACCTTTCCAATCACCACACACACGCCAATTGTCTACCCCATCAGCATGGTTAAGCAAAGTCGTGAAGCCCAGCAGTATTATAACTTTTTACAGACCAAAGAAGCCAAAGCGGTTTATCGCAAATATGGTTTTAGTGTCTTGTAATCAGTGTCTTGTCATCATTTTTATCAAGGTTTGGTACAGGCATGAACCTAACACTGTCGCCTGATGAGATGGCAGTCATCAAACTGTCCTATCAAATCGCAAGCGTGAGCCTTCTGGTCAACCTATTACCAGCGATTGCCATGGGTTGGCTGTTGGCTCGTAAAGATTTTTTTGGTAAATCTTTATTTGAAACCCTTGTGTTTTTACCCTTAGTTCTGCCCCCTGTTGTGCCGGGCTATATTTTGCTGGTCTTATTTGGTAATCAAGGGGTCATCGGGCAATATTTATCACAGTTGGGCTTTGATTTGGCATTTAATTGGAAAGGAGCGGTACTGGCATCAGCGGTCATGGGCTTTCCCTTGATGGTGCAATCGGTACGCCTTGCCATTGAATTGGTGGATAAACGCCTTGAATTGACCGCCATGTCATTGGGGGCAAGCCGTTTACAGGCATTTTTTCAGATAACCTTGCCACTGGCGGGTGCTGGGATTGTGATTGGGGCGATTTTATCGTTTTGTCGCAGTTTGGGCGAATTTGGGGCAACCATCACCTTCGTGGGCAACATATCGGGGGAGACTCGCACCTTGCCATTGGCGATTTATAGCCTGTTACAACAACCTGACAGCGATGCCCAAATCATGCGATTATTGATGTTGTCGGTTGGGGTGGCATTTTCGGCATTATGGTTGTCGCAGTGGTATGCCCGTTATCAAAAAAGAAGGCTTGCACAATGACACAAACCGCCCAAACATCAAAAGATGACCCTTTGATATTTGATTGTCAGTTTCAACTGGTGCTTGGCAGGCTGGATTTATCCATTGATTTACAATCATCGCAGCCTGTCATGGGACTGTTTGGGATTTCAGGCTCTGGCAAAACCAGCATTTTACACACCATCGCAGGGCTAAACACCCCAAAAAATGGCAGTATCCGTATCAATGGGCAAACCTGGTTTGATGGCGAAAAAAAAATCAACATACCCATTCAGCAGCGACGAGTGGGCTTAGTGTTTCAAGATGCCCAAATTTTCCCCCATAAATCGGTGATGAATAATTTGCTATTTGGCTATCACAACATTGATGATGACCAAAGACGCTTTCACCCTGATGAAATCATTGAGCTGTTAAAATTGGGGCATCTGACCCAGCGTATGCCCACCAAACTATCAGGCGGTGAAAAACAGCGAGTGGCACTTGGGCGAGCGTTGCTTTATTCGCCAAATTTGTTACTTTTAGATGAACCGTTATCCGCCTTAGACAGCATTCATAAACAAGAGATTTTGCCATTTTTTGAGCAGATTATCCGCACCACTCACATTCCCATGCTGTATGTCAGCCATGACAAATCAGAAATCCAGCAACTGACCGATGAGATTTATTACTTATAAAATCAAATGGTCAGTGCAACTCACACCACCCAATCAAATAGCTGAATTATCACCTGCTCGCCTTTATTCGCACCCACACTATTTTCATCAAGCACAATTAGACAGTTGGCTTGAGACAATTGTTTGATGCGGTGCGAGTCTTGTGCACTTGATGGTGTGACTTGTAATTTTTTTTCACCCATTTCAAAATAGCCGCGCTGATACTCTCGCCTACCTACACTTTTCTTGATGTTTGCCGTCGTAATCGCAGGCAGATGTAAGGTAAGAGGCGCATCTATTGCCCCTAGTGCCTGCCATAGTGCTGGACGCACAAAGTTAATACAGCCAACTACTGTAGAAAGTGGATTGCCCGGTAACCCAAAATATAACACTTTACGCGCATCAGCAGCAAATTCACCAAAAACAAACGGCTTGCCTGGCTTCATAGCAACTTTATAGTGATTAATTTTACCCAAGCTTCTCACCACTTCGGTTAAAAAATCATAGTCGCCAACAGAAACACCAGCGCTAGAGATAATTATGTCACATTCTTCAATGGCACGCTTTACCACTTCGTAAGTCTCATCAAACACATCTTTGACAATGCCATAATCCTTGATTATGATAGGCAATTTTCTTAATAGTGCCTTTAAAGTTGGTGTGTTTGAATTATAAATCTGAGCCAAATCACTCAATGGCTGACCAATGGAAACCAGCTCATCGCCTGTGGCTATTAGACCAATTCTGAGTGGTGAAAACACTTCAATTTCATCATATCCCATGCTAGACAGTAGACTAATATCACTGGGATTCAGACGCTTACCTGCACTAAGCAGGGTATCGCCTTGAGCAATCTCTTCGCCTTGGTAGCGGATATTGGCACTGACTTTAGCAGGCTTGGTTAGTACAATGTAATAAGGCTGAGATTTATCAGTTATGTTAATTTGATCAAAAGTAGTATGTTCTTGCATCACTACCGTATCACAACCCTCTGGTACAACCGCTCCTGTAAAGATACGCACCGCTTGATTAGGCAAAATCTCGCCACTAAACGGCGTGCCTGCACAAGACTCGCCTATGACGGTAAAACCATCACCCTGCTGTAGTTGGCTTTGTGCAACCAAGGCAAATCCATCCATTGCCGAAACATTCTGGCGTGGTATATCAAGATTCGCATTAATATCAACTGCCAATATGTGATTAAGTGCATCGTTTAAAGCCAGTACTACCCTCTGTCTGGATACCAAAGGATTGTCAATATTCAAATACTCGTCTACGCGACTGATAATTGATTTTTGAAGCTCATCTACACTAATCATGTGTTTTCCTTTTATAAATTTATTATAAATCAGCCACGATATATATTTTGCTCATTCATCTTAAGCTCAATGCCAATAATATCAGCCTTTTGGCTCAATTCAAATAAATAGTCACACAAACTATGATGAAATGACTGCTGCTTAAGATGATTTTCAATGATAGGATATGCCTCTTCAAAGCTCAGCTGCCTACCCTCCTGCTTTTGTAGAACTTCAATCACATGGATCCCATATCGTGTTTCAATCGGATTAATACTGATACCAACTGGCAAAGCAAATACGGCACTCTCAAATTCAGGCACGGTACTGCCTTTTTGTAATACACCCAGTTCACCGCCATCATCTTTTGAAGGGCAGGCAGAGTATCGGCGTGCAAACTCAATAAAATCACTATCCCGATTGTGGCTTTGATTAAGCCAATCGATCAATTGGCGAGCTTGTTTTTTTAATTCAATACGCTCTTCACCCTCTTGTGGTGGACACGCAAGCAAAATATGGCGAAGTGTCATTATTGGCGTACTAACAAATTCAACTTGATTAGCATGATAGTAATTCTGACAGCTTGCCTTGTCTGGAGATTTGGCGATGACTTGCTGCTCTAACAGCTTAGCGATGGTAGCTTCTTCATTCTCTAGCCACGCCTTCTCGCCCAAGCACTCAATCACTTCTTGACGCAGTAATTCACGCATAACTAAGGCTTGAGATGCTAAAAACAATGCTTCTTCTTGGCTATTAGCAGGATGATACTGCACTTCGGCAGCTACTGCTTTGGGGTCTATTGCTACGCCATTCACAGTGATATTTGGTAAAGTTTGGTGGCTTGAGGCGATTAGATTGGTGCTGTCAAAAATTTCTTTATCTAATACTTGCTTGATAAATTGAGCATCAGATGAAGGTCTGCCCAAGTCTTTAGAAGTTGGCATAATACGAATATTATCGCTCTCTTGAGCCAAATCCTCTATATTCAATACTTTGATAAGCTTAGTAGAATCATTATGTTCATCTGCGCATATATTTTGAATTGTTTGTTGAGTCGGTATATAGGTTCCAACGCTCATAAGACCTCTAATAATGGTTGCAATGAAAATATGGATAATAAAATCATTATCCAAAATAAAGAGTCTATTCACCATACTTCTTTAGGAGAATGCAAATTCATCATTTTAAAGACACTTTCTAGTGATAAAAAACCACAAAGACAAGGATGCAGTCTTTGTGGCAATGGTATAGTATTTTATTACTGTTGTTATTATTCGTATTACTTACTGAGATCTCTTTTGGCGCAAGATTTGGTAATTACGGCCTAAATACCAAATTGGGGCAGAAATGATATGGATTAAGCGAGTAAATGGCACAAGTAAGATTAAGGTTGTGCCTAAAAACATGTGCATTTTATAAATCAGTCCAGCATCTTCGACCAATGAAGCGGCGTAGACTGGGCGTAATATCGCCAAGTTTTGTGCCCACCCTGCCAAGCTTAACATCAATGCACCATCACGATGCGTCGGATATGACCAAATGGTTGCAAGTCCCATGACCAATTGAAGCAAAATAATTAACAGTAACATCTTATCGCTAAAAGTTGATGTGTGGCTGATGCGTGGGTTGGTAAAACGTCGCCAAATCAACATGATAAGCCCAATTAAGCACATTATCCCTGCAATGCCACCAACAATCACTGCCATCAGTTGTTTTTGTGGTGCGGTGATGATGCGTTCATAAATAAAATGGGGGGTAAACATGCCAAAAAAATGCCCAAGCAATACGACAATGATGCCAATATGAAATAAATTGCTTGCCAATCGCATGCCTTTATCTGACAACATTTGACTTGAGCCTGCACGCCATGTGTATTGAGACAAATCAAATCTTGCCCAACAACCAAAGATGCACACTGTCAAGGCGATGTAGGGATAAATGCCAAATAAAAAGACATGTAACCAATCTTCTGGGTTTGTTGTGTTCATAATCAGACTCCTTGTGTGGTGGCTTTGGCGGATTGGTTGAAGTCAACCCAATGCACAGGAACTTCGGCTTGGCGTTGAGCTTGTTCACCTTGTAGGTTTGCGATACGCTGTTTGGTTTGGTTTGATGGGCAGTTTTGTTGTTCTGCTCCCAAAAAATCCACCATTTCTTCTTCCCATGCTTTGTCAATCGCTTCGGTGGTGTCATCAGCAGGTTGGTTGTCTTTGTGCATTTTGGCAAGCTCTTGGTCAATGACGCTCAGTGGTTCGCCTGCGATTTGCAACAATGCTTTAAATAGACCAACATAGTGGCTGTTTTTGTCCATTAAGCGAGCTGCCAATAAGGTAACAATGTGGCTAATGTTGGCAATTTCTTCACGAATCTGCATCTCATCATGGTTGATGGTGGCTTGGTGGGATAAAAATTCCAAATACATCGGCAGATAGTCAGGCAATTCTTTTGCGTTAATCTCAAATCCAGCCATTTCATATTGAGCCATTAAATCCACCATGGCTTGCCCACGGTCTCGACTTTCGCCATGAACATGTTCAAATAGCCATAAAGATAAGGAACGACCTCGCTCAAATAGGCTGTCATATTTGGCTTGTGCTTCTAGCTCACCGAGTGCAGCCATCTGGTCAATTAAGGTGGCGATGTCTTGTCGCACCTCAGGGCTGATAAGACGGCTTTGCATGACAAGCTGTTTGCATTGGTCTAAGTTATCATCGATAAACAGTTCGTGTTCAGGGTAATCCATGAGTAAGCTGATGACTTTAAGCAGTTTCATGTCTGTGGCAGATGTCATTTATAGCTCCCATGTTTGTACGGTTTTGATAAAATCACGCTTGTTATTTTTCTTTTGTCCAAACATGTGGGTGTCATTACCTCCTGTACAACCATTGCCAAAGGTAAAGCCACAACCATTGCGTTCAGCAAACGCATCGCTTAGGGCTTCTTCACGATGGGCGGTTGGGATAACAAAACGGTCTTCATAGTTGGCAATGGCAAGATAGCGATACATGTCCTCCACTTGGGCAACGCTTAAGCCAACAGCGTCTAACACTTCTTGGGCATCTTGTTTTTCAACCAGTTGCAGGCGTTTATAGCTTCGCATGGCAAGCAGGCGTTTTAGTGCCAAGCGTACAGGCTCTTCATCGCCTGCGGTAAGCATGTTGGCAAGGTATTTTAAAGGAATGCGTAAACTGTCCACATCTGGAATCAGTCCGTCCATGCCCACTTTGCCTGCTTCGGCGGCGTTTTGAATGGGTGATAATGGTGGCACATACCACACCATAGGCAAGGTACGGTATTCTGGGTGCAAGGGCAGAGCAAGCTTCCAATCGACTGCCAGTTTATAGACAGGGGATTTTTGAGCAGATTCGATGACGCTCATTGGCACGCCGTCTTGTAAGGCTTGTTTGATGACTTTGGGGTCATGTGGGTCTAAGAAAATATCAAGTTGTGCTTGGTATAAATCTTGTTCGTTTGATAGGCTGGCAACTTCGTGGATTTTGTCTGCATCATACAATAATACACCAAGGTAGCGAATGCGACCGACGCAAGTTTCAGAGCAAATGGTGGGCATGCCTGCTTCAATACGGGGGTAACAGAAGATACATTTTTCTGATTTGCCCGATTTCCAGTTGTAATAGATTTTTTTGTAAGGGCAGCCTGAGATGCACATACGCCAGCCACGGCATTTGTCTTGGTCAATCAGCACGATGCCATCTTCTTCACGCTTATAAATTGCCCCACTTGGACAAGATGCCACGCAAGTTGGGTTTAGACAATGCTCACATAGGCGTGGCAAATACATCATAAAGGTGTTTTCATATTGCCCATAGATGTCAGCTTGTATGTCATCAAAATTCTTATCACGGCGACGCTTGGCAAACTCTGACCCAAGAATCTCTTCCCAATTTGGCCCCCATTCAATTTTTTGTATGCGTTTGCCTGTAATTAAAGAGCGAGGGCGTGCAATGGGCTGATGTTCACCAATTGGGGCGGTATGCAGATGTTGGTAGTCAAAGTCAAATGGTTCATAATAGTCATCTATCATGGGCAAATCTGGGTTGGCAAAAATATTGGCAAGCACTCTAAATTTACCCCCAATTTTGGGATTAATTGAGCCATCTGCATTGCGTATCCAACCACCTTTCCATTTACCTTGGTTTTCCCATTCTTTTGGATAACCGATACCGGGTTTGGATTCCACATTATTAAACCATGCGTATTCCATACCTTCTCGGCTGGTCCAAACATTTTTACAAGTGACTGAGCAGGTATGGCAACCGATACATTTATCAAGGTTTAACACCATGCCAACTTGTGAGCGAATTTTCATTTTAATTTTCCTTGACCTAGCGACAGCTGAGTAAAATGTGTCATGATATGTTGTAAAATCATCAGTCCAAAGTGGTGGGTAATGGGCGTGGCAATTCATCATCAGCCTTGCCTTCTAGCCAGTCAATATTTGCCATTTTACGCACCACAACAAATTCATCACGGTTACAACCAACCGTACCATAGTAGTTAAAGCCATAAGAGAATTGGGCATAACCACCAATCATGTGAGTGGGCTTTAAGATGGTGCGGGTAACCGAGTTGTGAATACCACCACGAGTACCTGAGTTTTCAGAACCTGGGATATTCACCAGTTTTTCTTGAGCATGGTACATCATGGTCATGCCTTCTTTGACTCGCTGGCTGACCACCGCACGGGCGGTGATTGCCCCGTTGGCATTAAAGACTTCAATCCAATCATTATCTTCAATGCCTGCTTTTTGGGCATCAATCTCACTTATCCAAACAATTGGACCACCACGACTTAAGGTAAGCATCAATAGGTTTTCTGAATAGGTGCTGTGAATGCCCCATTTTTGGTGTGGTGTTAAGAAATTAAGCACAATTTCTTTGTTGCCATTGGATTGATATTTTTTAAATGCTTGGGTGGTTTTGGTGTCAATTGGCGGACGGTATTGTTGCATTTGTTCGCCAAAGGCTTGTATCCAAGGGTGCTCAACATAAAATTGCTGACGACCTGTGATTGTCCGCCATGGAATCAGTTCATGCACATTGGTGTAGCCTGCGTTGTAGCTGACTTTGTCAGATTCAAGCCCTGACCATGTGGGACTTGAAATGATTTTTCTGGGTTGGGCAACAATGTCATTAAAGCGGATTTTTTCATGCTCACTGGCTTTTGCCAAATGAGTGTGGTCACGCCCTGTTTTTTTGGATAATTCTGCCCATGCTTTAACCGCAACATGACCGTTGGTTTCTGGGGCAAGCATCAGTACGGTTTCAATGGCATTGACGACACTGCTCATATTGGGGCGTGTGTTGGCGACGCTGTCATCATGAATGTGATAATTTAACTGCCCCAATTGTTGCACTTCTTCTTTGGTGTCCCAGTCAATGCCTTTAGAGTTATTACCAAGCTTGTCCATTAAAGGACCAAGAGAAGTGAACTTGGCATAGGTGCTGGGATAATCTCGTTCCACGACTTTGATGAGTGGGCAATTAATGCCGGGTATGGGTTTTTCACCTGCACTTTTCCAATCTGTGCCACCAAAGGGTTGAGCCAATTCATCGGCACTGTCATGTTGCATGGGTAAGGTAACCACATCGGTTTGTGTTCCCAAATGCCCAACACAAAGACGAGAGAACGCCTTAGCGATGTATTTATAAATTTCCCAGTCAGTTTTTGCTTCCCACGCAGGGTCAGTGGCGGCGGTGAATGGGTGGATAAATGGGTGCATGTCTGATGTGTTGATGTCTTCTTTTTCGTACCATGTGGCGGTGGGCAGTACAATGTCAGAATACAAACATGTGCTGGACATTCTAAAGTCTAAGGTGGTTACCAAATCAATTTTACCCGTTGGGGCATTTTCAACAAAGTCAATTTCGTTGGGTTTAAAGCCAGTTTGTACCGTTTCATCACCCAATAAGCCATTTTTTGTCCCTAACAAGTATTTGAGCATGTACTCATGCCCTTTGCCTGATGAACCCAGTAAGTTTGACCGCCAGATAAACATATTGCGTGGGAAATTTTGTGGATTGTCGGGTTGTTCGGCAGCAAAACGCAATGACCCATTGTGCAGACTTTCAACCACATAATCTTGAACACTCATGCCTTTGGCTTTTGCTTGGGGGGCAATGGTCAGTGGATTTTGGTTTAATTGGGGGGCAGATGGCAACCAACCTGCCCGCTCAGCTTTAATGTTGTAATCGAGCATATGCTCTGGAAATTGCGATTTATTGGCATGAGATGAAAGCAGTTCATGGGCAGAGACAGTTTCATGTCGCCATTGGCTTGAGTGATTGTAAAAAAAGCTTGTGCCATTCATGTGGCGTGGTGGTCTGTGCCAATCCAACCCAAACGCAACAGGTGCCCAACCAGATTGTGGTCTGAGCTTTTCTTGACCCACATAGTGAGCCCAGCCACCCCCTGATTTGCCAATACAGCCACAGAGCATCAGCATATTAATCACACCACGATAATTCATGTCAAGATGATACCAGTGGTTCATGCCTGCTCCGATGATGACCATGGATTTGCCTTGAGTTTTGTGGGCATTTTCGGCAAATTCACGGGCGATTTGAATCACCTTTTCACGACTGACACCAGTGATTTTTTCTTGCCAAGCAGGCGTACCTGCGATGTTGGCATCATTGTAATCATCGGTGACATTTTGACCACCATGCCCATTATCAACCCCCAAATTGGCAACCATCAAATCAAAAACGGTGGCGACTTTGGCGGTTTGTCCATTGGCAAGACTGATGGTATGGCAAGGAATGTTTTTATACTGAATGGCATCACCAGCAGCAGCGGTAAAATAGGGGTGTTCATCACCACCAAAATAGTCCAAACCAACGCTTGCCGTCTCACCAGAACCTTTTAATGACAAAGTCAAATCCACGTCGCCATTATGTTGACCTTCTTTATTTTCCAAATTCCAACGCCCTGTTTCACCCCAGCGATAACCGATTGAGCCATAAGGTGAAACAAGCTCACCATTTTGGTTCATGGCGATGGTTTTCCATTCAGGATTATTTTCTTGACCTAAATTGTCAATTAAGTCAGATGCCCGCAAAAAACGCCCAGCTTTAAACTTATCATCTTTTTCTTCAAGCACCACCAACATGGGCAAATCCGTGTAGCGTTTGGCATAGTCTTGGAAGTAATCACTTTGAGATTTCAGATAAAACTCTTTGATGATGACATGGCAAAATGCTTGAGCCAAGGCGGCATCTGTGCCTTGTTTTGGGTTCAGCCATAGGTCACAAAGTTTGGCAATTTCGGCATAATCTGGGGTAATGGCAACCGTTTTTGTGCCTTTATAACGCACCTCGGTAAAAAAGTGAGCGTCAGGCGTACGGGTTTGTGGCACATTTGAGCCCCACGCAATGATATAATCAGAATTGTACCAATCAGCAGATTCAGCAACATCGGTCTGCTCACCCCAAACCATGGGAGAAGCTGGTGGCAGGTCGCAATACCAATCATAAAACGACAAGCATGCACCGCCTATGAGCGATAAATATCTTGACCCTGACGCATAACTGAGCATGGACATCGCAGGAATGGGTGAAAAACCAATGATGCGGTCAGGGCCAAAGGTCTTGGCGGTGTAAACATTGGCTGCTGCAATGATTTCTGCACACTCTTGCCAAGATGAGCGTACAAAACCACCCAAGCCTCGTTTTGACTTGTATTCAGCAGATTTGGTAGGGTTTTCAACAATGCTTGCCCATGCCAAAACAGGATCGGTATGTTTGGCTTTGGCTTCACGCCATAATTTTAATAATGGTTTACGCACTTTTGGGTATTTTAAGCGGTTGGCAGAATACATATACCAGCTATAGCTTGCCCCACGAGGACAGCCACGAGGCTCATGGTTGGGCAAATCTGGGCGAGTGCGAGGATAGTCCGTCTGTTGTGTCTCCCAGGTTACCAGACCATTTTTGACATAGATTTTCCAAGAGCATGAACCTGTGCAGTTCACCCCATGTGTAGAACGCACCACTTTGTCATATGACCAGCGTGCCCGATAGCTGTTTTCCCATTCACGGTTTTCATCACGGACTTCACCATGTCCGTCGGCAAATTCACCTTGTTTTCTTTTAAAAAATCGCAGTTGGTCGAGTAAGTGGCTCATTTTGCTTTCCTCGTTGTTGTAAAAAGAGCTTAGCTGGCTAGCGACAATCGAAACACCAAGCTAACATTGATTATAAAAATTTATTGGTTACCTAACTATTGCCTAAATGGCTATCATTAGATACTTCTTTGGGTGTAGTTGAATGACTGCTTTAATTTTATTAATGCGAATAGATAAATGCCGATGCCAGCTGTTGTGCGTTACTAATACTCACGCCCAAGTCCTCAATCAGCCCACTATTCATGTCATAAATCCAGCCATGTACCGAAAGTTGTCTGCCTTGATACCAAGCATTTTGTACTAGGGTAGTATGGCAAACATTAGTGACCTGACGCTTAACATTGATTTGGCATAATAAATCAAACTCCTCTTTATCAGTTAAACCTTCAAAAGCCTCACGATATTGGTAACGCATTCCTTTCAACGGTCTAAGCCAGTTATCTATCAGACCATATTCTTGCTGACTAAGCGCCGCTTTAACGCCGCCGCAACCATAGTGACCACATACGATAATATGCTCAACCCTAAGTACATCTACCGCAAACTGTAACACCGATAACAAATTCATATCAGTTGAAACTACCATATTTGCGACATTGCGGTGCACAAAAAGCTCTCCTGGCATGACGCCTACCACTTCATTGGCGGGCACACGACTGTCAGAGCAGCCGATCCATAAATATTTGGGTGACTGCGCCTTTGAGAGTCTTGGAAAATAGTCAGGATCACGCGCTGTCAGTGACTGCGCCCAATATTGGTTGTTATTTAACAAATCACTTAATGTTACATGCATACACACCCCCAGAGTTGATTTGGTTTTAGCATAAATCAGCTATCAATACCTAGCTATGCTCTAAATGGTTAAGGCACTACCCTAAAGTAGTAAGCTTGGCTGGCTGCTTTCTACCTAAGCATACTATGGCTAATATCTGTAAATATTTACAATACTTCAATCTAAATTACCCACTCTTTAGCCATGAAAAAACTCTATGATGAAAAAAAGGTTGTTTATCTTCAGAGCTTGAGCTATCACCCTATTTTTGCAACAACCAATAAGAAACTTTCAATTTCGGCAGCAACGATTCACTACTACCCCAAAGGCAGTTTGATTTATTTGCAATATGCTAAAGTGCGTTATTTATATTTTTTATTAGAAGGTGCAATCCATTGCTATCGTCAGCAGCCCAATGGTCAAGAAAGCCTAATAAACAGATTTGATACAAATAAAACTCATATCCACCAGGTACAGATGATCAATGAAAGCCTGCCTAATTTAAAAGTAGATGAGTGTGATGAAAAACAAGATGAGATGCTTGCGTATAATCAATATAACTCGTTTGGAAAAAATAGCTGCCATCAGTTAACCGCCAAAGCTTCACAAAATAGCTATGTTGCCATTTTACCCATTCATGAAATAAAGAAAACATTCAACAACTCGTCTTTAGCTACAATATTTACTTGGTATGCAGAGCAGATGTATGAGCAAATCTCGACACAGTTTTTATTGTATGATTTATTAAGCCTGAAAACTGCACAAGCGAAAGTAGCTTATTATCTATTATGCCATGCTGACAATAACAGCAAAATAGAGATATCCATGAGTCAAAAAAATCTTGCAAGCCTACTAAGTATCCGTGCTGAAACACTCAGCCGAACTTTGCGATCTTTGATAAATCAGCAAATTATTAGCGTAAATGGTGTACAATACACTATTTTAAAATCCGAACACCTAGAACAGATAGTGGAACAATGACCACACAAACGCTATTTCATTTTTGATGAGATGATATTTTAAAAATAGTGATTTAATCAGCAGATTACTTTTTCGACAATCGTAATAACAATTCAAAGATTCGCCATGCTTATGAATATCCAAAACACCGCCAAACGCCCAACATCTCCCCATCCCATTTTAAATTTGGGTTTTCGCATATTTTTTGTGGGTTCGGCGGTGTTTGCTGTGATAAGTATGCTGCTTTGGCTGGTGATATTACAAGGGTTTGCTCCTTTTCAAGGAGTGGTTACGCCCTTTTATTGGCATGGTCATGAGATGGTGTTTGGTTATGCTTTGGCAGTGATTGCAGGGTTTTTATTAACGGCAGTCAAAACATGGACAAATCAGCCCATGCCTTATGGCTGGCATTTGGGGGCGATATTTGGGGCGTGGGCGGTATCTCGCTTTATCTGGCTTGAGCTTCATGCCACACCTAGCATTGCCCTGTTCATGGCGGCCTTTGTATTTGACATGATATTTTGGGGCATGACTACTTTTGCTGTCATCAAAGCGGTGTGGGCTGTTCGCCAAAAACGTCAAATTGGTATCATTACCAAACTTTTACTATTAGGTTTGACTCAGGTTGCTTTTTATGTGGGCGTGCTGATAAATCATCACAACACACAGCAAATCGCCTTATATTTTGCCTTATATTTGGTGATTGGTGTGGTGTTTACCATTGCACGGCGTGTTTTGCCATTCTTTATTACCAAAGGCATCAGCGTCAATCATGATGGCACACCAAATGGCATACAGCTTGAACAAAAAAACTCCGATCTACTGGACAGGCTCAATTTATTTGGATTTTTTGGATTTATCATTTTTGATTTGTTCATCAAACAGCCCATGATTGCTGGCGTGTGTGCGTTAGTATGTTTGGTGGCTAATTTGGCACGCCTAAAAAACTGGTATCACCACGCCATCTGGCAAAAGCCCCTGCTGTGGTCACTCATCATTGCATTTTTTGGCATGACGATAAGTTTGGCGATGTTTGTGCTTTATCCGATTGCCACACAGTTAAATTGGTTTAGCTCTGTTAATATCCACACGCTTGGACTACATGGTTTGGCGGTGTTTGGCATTGGACTGATGACGATTGCCATGATGGCTCGGGTGTCGCTTGGACATACTGGCAGAAATATCCATCAGCCCCCTGCCACTGTGTCATTAATGTTCATGTTGATGATTTTGTGTGGCATATTTCGTGTGGTCTTACCGCTATTTTTTAATGATAGTTATATGCCGCTCATGTTATTATCACAAGTATTGTGGATAGCGTCTTTTGTGATATTTTGTCTTTGTTATGTGGGCATCTTAGTAAAACCAAGAACCGATGGACTTTTTGGATAATGTAAATAAACATTTAGATATTCATTTATAAAACCAACTTACAGCCACAATACTTATCATGTGTCAAACATGCAAAATAAGTACGCTACCAATGTTAAACCTAAGATTGTATTCGTTGATAAAAGATAAAAGCTTTCGAGTACATACCGTTGCATTTTCTAGCTATTCGATTTAGTAGCTTACAATCAAAATGTTCAACACCTTTGATATGATTGTTTTCTTTTTGCAAATTCTTTTGCTTGATTAATGTTAAAATGCTTAAAATAAAATGAGTAACTTCAACAACAAAAAAGCCCAAACCGTTTGATTTGGACTTTCTAAAATTTGGAGCGGGAAACGAGATTCGAACTCGCGACCCCGACCTTGGCAAGGTCGTGCTCTACCAACTGAGCTATTCCCGCTTTGTGTGGCATATTATATGCCAAATTTATTCAATGTCAAGCATTTTTTCGAGCATTTTTAAACTTTTTTTGTGAACGATGAACACGCCCGCCCCTTTGATAACAAGCTGATATCAGGGTGAAATTTGATGAGTTAATCCATGCCTACAGACCGCCTTGGGGTGATGATGGTTTAAATATTTTGACATTATGATGTCCTTTTGCCAATAATTGAGCTGCCTGCAATCGACTCATCACGCCTTGTTGGCAGTATAACAAATAGGTTTTGGTGGGGTCAAGCTGATCAAATTCTGATAGCAACTTATAAAATGGCAGCGTAATCACGGCAGCATCTACCCGAAGTGGCTTGTCATCCACTTCATCTGGCATACGAATATCTAATACCACCTGCTGTGCTGTGATATGTTGCACCACTTCAGCAGTCACAATTTTTTCATGAATATCTAAATCTCGGATATCGCTAAATTTGGCTGTCTGTATGGCATGATTTAAAATCTCAAAATTAAAATTTGCTTCTTGTTCCAAAATTTTGGGCTTAAGTGCCTTGACCGTGGGTGATTTTGAAATAACACCACAATACTCAGGCATTGACTTGGCAATGTTTGCCGTGCCAATTTTTTCTGCCATTTTTATGATATCTTCTTTATCACTCGTAATCAAAGGGCGTAAAATCAATGTGGACGATGCTATATCAATCGCATTCAGATTGGTTAATGTTTGGCTTGCCACCTGACCCATTGCCTCTCCTGTTACCAGTGCTTGGATCTTCATTTGTTGGGCAATCTGACTGGCAGCTTTTACCATCATGCGTTTTAGAACAACGCCCATATGACCATCATCAATCGTTTGTAATATCTCGGCAACCACAGGTTCAAAATCTACCGTGATAAACCATACCTTATGCGACAAAGAATAGCGAGACCATAGATGATACGCCATCTGCTTGACACCCAATTCATGTGCCTGACCGCCCAAATTAAAAAAACAATAATGCACACGGCTGCCACGACGCATGAACATATGGCTTGCCACACCAGAATCAAAACCACCCGAAATCAGCGATAATACATCTTCTTGGGTACTCATTGGATAGCCACCCAAGCCCTCAAAACGACCCTTAACAATCATCATACGATCATGATCAATCTCGATATGAATGGTGATGTCAGGATTTTTTAACTGCACGCTTGCACTGTCAATAGACTGATTTAGACCACCGCCAATATATCGCATCGCATCCATTGAGTTAAACTCTGTCTTACCACGGCGTTTTACTCGCACACAAAATGATTTATTAATCAGTTTATCTTTATATTCTAGATAAGTATGCTCAAAAATATCATGTAAATTATGATATGGTTTTTCATCCACCTCTAAAAAATGATGAATACCTGAAATCCGTTGCAAAGTATCACGAATGAGCAATTTTTTTTCATCACTCGGTCTAACCTCGATAAAATCCCAATGCCGAATCACTAAAACTTGCTCATCAACATGACATAATACCGCCTTGATATTATGAGATAAGATTTTGACAAAACGCCTGCGAACTGAGTCGCTTTTCATGATAATTTCAGGAAATAATTTGACGATAAATTTCATACAATACCTAACTTTTGTCATAACAATAAAAAATGAACTCAATTTACATGTCAGCCATACAAATTGAGTTCATAAGGTATCACACAAAAGCAATTAACACCAATTGTTTAAGATTACTCATCAATCAAACAACTACCACTTATAAGTCATTGAAAATAATAAAGAACGCCCTTTGGCAAAATTGGTCAATACCGAGCGAGTAGTACCGCCGTATTTTGCATCAGGCTTACACAACTGCCCCGCCGCACAAGGTGCACCTTCATCTGCATCATTATAATATGAATGATAATAACGCTGAGTGGCGGCATCATTGTTGGCATCTAAGGGGTCAATATACAGTTTATCAAACGCATTTTGCACATCAAGACGCATCACCAAATCTTTCATCGGCTCATAAGCAACATAAAAATCATGCACCAAAGGTTGTCTTTTTAGCATCTCAATTTGTTTGATGACATGGGCGCCTTTATCATCTGAATGCGATGTATTACCGCCATGCGTGCCATCAATGTATCTGGGTTCAATGGTCGCTCGTGGGCTTTGTCCATAATAACGCACCATACTGCCCACGGTGAGTTTATTATCAAATGCACGCACACCAAGTTCAAAACGACCATAATCTTTGGGCAACATTGACACTTTGCTTAGCCCATAGCCTTGGGTTAATTGGTCTTCTTTTGAGCTATTTAGTGGGGACTCGCTGGCATCACTATAATTAGTTGGCTGGTCGGTCTTTTGTCTGGCATAAGACAAATTGGTAAAATATCGCCCAGCATCATAGTTTATTTCAAGCTCTAAGCCCTGTTTATGCACAGGCATTTGCCAGTTGCGATGCTGTATGGTGTTGCCTTTTAATGCACCACTGGCAACCCAACTGGGCGGATTTTTTGTGTCATACCATTTGCCATAAACATTATGAATGTAATTGTTAATACGGCTTTGATAACCCAATACTTTTAGCCCCAAAGTATCGTTGTCTGTCAATAGATTGTGCTTAAAAACATTAAAACCCAACTGATATGTATTGGCTTGTTCTGGTTTTAATGCGGTATTGACACCAACATCACCAATTTGAGAAAAGAACATTTCTTGAATGTTGGGCATTCTGTGCGTGCGTGCAAAGCTGACAAAAGGCATAAAACCTGTGTCATATTTGGCACTTAAAGTAACAGAATGATTGACGGCGTGTTTTTTACCAGAAGTGGTTACCAAAGGCTCATATACATCACAACTTGGCGAGCAGTGCTGTTTATAAATTTGCGAATCTTCACCAAACTTATCTTTAAACTCTTTTTCGCTGCTATAATAACTGGCATGCTCACCACTAAAACGATACTGACTGGCATTAACGCTATAATCTAACTGATACTTATCTTTTTGTAATGATGTGTCCAAATAAATAGAATGAAAACGCTGCTTGCCTGAGGGCTGTACAATCACCGATTTTTTTGGCAGCGTGCTGCTTGTCCCCTGAAAACGACCACCACAGGCATCATAACCGCCACCACATAATAAATCATTGGTATAAAATAGCCCAAGCTCATCTGGGAAGCGATTTTTTGAATATTCATTATGCAATATGTTTAGCCCAACGGTCGTGGTCAAATCCATTTGCTTTGGCAAATTAAAGGTGTGAGTGTTGTTCAGGTCAAAAAGATTGGCAGTGTTTTTGGCTTCAAAATCTTTATCCAATTTCCAGCCTGTAAAAGTTGAACCTTTGGGATATTTTTGTACGCCCACATTATGGGCTGCCAACACTTTTAAATCAATGATCTCATTTGGATTGTAAGCAACATCAAGTTGATAATTATCATTGCTGATACGGCGACTGCCTATCGTGGTGTCCATGCGACGCAGTTGTAGACCAACATCGCTGGTATCATTATTATAGTTAATTTTTGCCAAATGGCTTTTTGAGGTTTGGTTTAGGGCGGTGATATCAATGGGGGCGATGCTGTACTCTTTTGCACCATGCTCTTGCCATTGTTTCTGCTTATCAGCAACATAGTCATCAAATTTTTCTTTTGTATCAATACAGCCCAGCCCATAGCACTTACCACCAAATCGATATTTTCTGTCCCATAAAGGCTTGCCTGTTTCTTCATCTAATTTGGTCAAATCTTTTTGCCAAGACTGGGTGGCTTCATCGTAAGTGAGTGCATGCTCTTTGGCAAAAACTTGTTTTTGTTTACTAAGTAGCAAATCATCGCCAACATTGCCAATGTGCGTCCCGCCACCGCCAACTTTATAATTTTGGCTGATGTCTTTGTGGCTATAAGCATATAAAGCACTGATACTGCCATTATCAAGCCATCCACGTCCGCCAGCTGCCAGCATAAAGTTTTTATCCGTCACATTTTTACCAGTCAAACCTTTGGCAATGACGCCAAAATTTTTGTCATCTTTAATCACATCATCAGCATTTAGCGTACGAAAATTGGCCGAACCTGTTAAGGTATTTAGACCACCTTTACCATTAAAACTGCCTTTGTTTAATTCAACGCCTGCAATGAAATTTTGGTCAATCACCGCACCAAACTGTGAGGTGCCACCCCCACGCCCAGCATCGGTTGAGGTGCTGTAAAAGGTTTGGGTTACACCATCAACCATGCTGTTGGCACGCCCAAATCCGCTATCGCCTCGCACATTTAATGATACCAGCCCAGAGGATTTATCCTGCTGAGTGAACGCCCCTGGCATACTACGCACAATGGCATCAACATTCTCACTGGCATTAAATACATTTTCTCGCACGCTGGTGGCTGATGCTTTGGTAAAGGGTTTTTGGGATTTTTTGGTGCTGTTGGTCGCTGTTACAACAACCTCATCTAAGACAACAGAAAAATCGGTTGTCTTTGGCACATCCTTAGGGGTATCCTCTGCCATGGCAGTTTGGGTGATGTGTAGCAAACACAAGGACAGCATGCTCAGTTTTAGCACCTTTTTGGCATGATTTTTATGCTTGGTTTGTCTCATCAAATGAAAAATTTGGTTCATGGTATTACCTGTTGTCATCATCGCTTTTGCTGACTGTGTTAATCATTTTAACAATTTAACAATTTAACAATGGCAAAGGCAAACGCCATCACATTGCACCTGCTTTTATTACCAATCATCACAAAAACAGGTAGAATTTGTTAAAAAGTTTGTCAAAATGTAAAAGGCGATAATATAAATCATTATCGTTTAATTTTCAAGCATAATAATCAATCACTCATTGAATAAAATCTTGTTTCATCATTTTATTATTTTATATCATATTTAATTAAAAAATTATTAATTATTACTAATTATTTTTTAATAATACGCACACCTGTTTTATGTTGTAATTCTTCAAAATCAACACCATCTGCCAACTCAATTAATTTCAAACCGTTATTTGTAATGTCTAAAACTGCCAAATCGGTAATAATACGATGTACCACTTTTTGACCTGTTAAAGGCAAGGTGCAGTTAGGTTTTATCTTAAATGAACCATCTTTGGCAACATGCTCCATCAATACAATCACCCGTTGCACGCCTGCAACCAAATCCATTGCACCGCCCATGCCTTTAACCATCTTACCTGGAATCATCCAGTTGGCCAAATCACCGTGTTCGCTAACCTCCATCGCCCCCAAAATTGCCAAATTTACCTTACCACCACGAATCATCGCAGTGGCGACATCGGGGTTAAAGTTGCGTGCTGTATGGCGAAATATTAAATTACCTGCTTTATCAGCCTTGTAGGCTTTAACCAATGCCACATCAGCCACCAATGAGCGTTCCATGATATAATCTTCACCGTCAAATTGCCTGATTTCTTTGCCAATAGCGACCTGTGTACCGACACCTGTTTTGGTAAAAAAGCAGGAATGCCAGCACCGCCTGCACGCAGCTTTTCTGCCAATGTGCCTTAAGGCGTCAGTTCAACCTCCAGCTCACCTGATAAAAAAAATTGCCTTTCAAATTCTTTATTTTCGCCCACATATGAGGCGATCATTTTTTTAATCTGATGGGTTTTTAGTAATAATCCCAAGCCAAAATCATCAACGCCAGCATTATTGCTGATGCAAGTTAAGCCTTTAACACCAGTATCACGCAGTGCAGCAATCAGCTGCTCTGAGCAAATTAACCGTTTAATTATTAATTATCCAAAAAAATTATCCAAAAATAAGCAATATCCTATAAATTCAACTTACAAATAGCCAAGTGCCATTAAGCAATATCCCTTTATTTACCAAACGACAATCAATAAAACCAATGTCTAACATTAAAAATCTCACTGTATCGTAATTCATGCCCTTTTACAAGTGTACACTTAAAAAATATAAATAAAGTCCATCAGCTCATCAATCAAGATGCACCCATCATCAAACCTAAAAGTATGGTACTCATATCAAAAAGTACCAAAAATATCAGCAAATAATAAAAAAATAACCCATTAAATATCAATAGCTTATAAAATTTATCCAAAATATCAAATAATTTTATCCAAAAAGTATTTGACACTGTGATAAATTTCTATATAATACGCACCACAACGAACAAACAAACATTTGTTCAAGAACTTAAAATGAAGATATATTGACACCATATCTACTTTGTTTGATACAGTTACTTTGATAAAATTACTGTTATCAACAAAAACATTTTAGGGTGGTTAGCTCAGTTGGTAGAGCATCTGCCTTACAAGCAGAGGGTCAGCGGTTCGATCCCGTTACCACCCACCATATGCAGCGGTAGTTCAGTTGGTTAGAATACCGGCCTGTCACGCCGGGGGTCGCGGGTTCGAGCCCCGTCCGCTGCGCCATTTTTAGTGTAGCTTTTATGAGCTTTTCACTTTCTCCCCAAGTCTCCCCTGGCTTGGGGATTTTTTCTTTGACGGCAAATATCAGTCGGTATGGTCAGCACACCCAATACCACCTACACCAAGCCAAATTCAGATGCCCAATAAAGGCAGTTGTGCTAAACTATGATGATTTTTACCAGCTATTTTAATTCGCCAGTATCATTCGAGCCAAACAACTATGTCAAGCCCAATCGTATTTCATCCAAAAACAGTTCACCCAAAAACCAACAACCAAAATACACCACTGCCCAGCGAACCTGCCTATCATCACAAGGCAAACCATAACCAAAACCGCAGTATTGCACAATCTGCCGATATCGCCTTAAATGCCCAAGGCCCGGCACCAAAAATTGGCTTTGTATCACTTGGCTGCCCTAAGGCATTGGTGGACAGTGAACGCATCATCACAGAGCTGACTTATGAGGGTTATCAAGTTGCCAATGATTATGATGGAGCAGATTTGGTCGTAGTTAATACCTGCGGATTTATTGAGTCAGCGGTACAAGAATCTTTGGACGCCATTGGTGAAGCGATTAATAAAAATGGCAAAGTGATTGTTACAGGTTGTTTGGGTAAAGATGCCGAAAAAATTCGTACCATGCACCCTGCCGTTTTAGCGGTTACAGGCGCTCACGCTTATGAAGAGGTCATTTCTGCGGTCAATCATCATGTACCAAAACCCACCAAATCAAAAGAATACGACCCAAAGATTGATTTGATTAATGATGCAGGCATCAAACTTACGCCCAAACACTATGCCTATGTGAAAATTTCTGAAGGATGTAATCATCGCTGTACTTTTTGTATTATCCCATCACTGCGTGGCGACTTGGTCAGCCGCCCAATAGATGGCGTCATGAAAGAAGTGGTTGCACTTAAAAAATCAGGCGTCAAAGAACTTTTGGTCATCTCTCAAGATACCTCAGCTTACGGCGTGGATTTAAAATATAAAACTGTATTTTGGGAAGGCTGGCCGCTTAAATCAAAATTTTATGATATGTGTGAGGCGATGTCAAAATTGGGCATTTGGGTGCGGCTTCACTATGTTTATCCTTATCCACATGTGGATGCAGTCGTTCAAATTATGGCGGACAGTACGGCAACTTCTGCTGGTATGGGGGGTTTATTGCCCTATTTGGACATTCCATTTCAGCATGCCAGCCCCAGCGTCCTAAAAGCCATGAAGCGTCCAGCGATGAGCGAAAATACTTTGGAGCGTATTCAAGCATGGCGTGCCATTTGCCCTGATATCGTCATACGCTCAACTTTTGTGGTAGGATTTCCTGGTGAAACCGACGAAGATTTTGAATATCTGCTTGACTGGCTGACCAAGGCTCGCCTTGACCGTGTTGGCTGCTTTACTTATTCAGAGATTGAAGGTGCGGTGGCAAACGATTTACCCAATCCTGTGCCTGAATCAGTCAAACAAGCCCGTTATGAACGATTGATGGCATTACAACAAAAAATCAGTGCCGAAAAACTTGCCGAAAAAGTCGGTAAGACATTGGTTGTTTTGGTCGATGAGATTGATACAGAAGAAAATATTGCCATTTGCCGAAGCTATGCTGATGCACCCGAAATTGATGGTCATGTCTATGTAGACAATATTGATGCAACAGTCAAAGCAGGTGATATGCTGACAGTTGTGATTGATGAAGCAAGTGACTATGATTTGTTTGCAAGCTTTGGCTAGGTCAGGTTTGGCAATCATCGGCATTGATTGACAATCAAAATCGGTTAAGCGATTCATTGATCAGATTTATCCTCTTTTTACCTGATTATAAAGATTGTGATTTTTTAGGCTTATCAAATCCCTAAAAATTTGCTAAAATTTATCTTTTTAACTTTCTTTGATTGTGTGATTGAACCCATCAAAGGCTTGGAGGATTACCTAAGTTACCCAAGCCTTTGATACAATCACTTTACTTTTTAGTATTTTTTATTGTTTTAGCAAAGGTGCATTATGGCAGGTCATAGTAAATGGGCAAATATCAAACATCGCAAAGCCAAGCAGGATGCTGCAAAGGGTAAAATTTTTACCAAAATTATCCGTGAAATCGTTTCAGCCGCCAAATCAGGTGATCCAGACCCTGCCAATAACCCTCGCCTGCGTGCCGTTCTAGAAAAAGCAAACGCCGCCAACATGACCAAAGATGTCATCAAGCGTGCGATTGAGCGTGGTGCTGGGGGTGGTGATAATGACAATATGGAAGAGATTACCTATGAAGGTTATGGTATTGGTGGCGTAGCGGTCATTGTTGAAACCATGACTGATAATGTCAATCGTACTGTCGGTGAGGTGCGTCACGCCTTTAGTAAAAATGGCGGCAATTTGGGTACTTCAGGTTCGGTTGCGTATTTATTTAGTAAGCGTGGCGAAATCATCTTTCATGATTTAAACCTAGAAGATAGCATCATGGAGATCGCTTTAGAAGCTGGTGCAGAGGATATCGAAAATGATGGCGAAAGCCTTTTGGTTATCACCTCGCCTGCAGATTTTGGTACTGTTGTTGATGCACTGATTGCTGCTGGATTGACGCCAAATAGCATGGAGGTTACCATGTCGCCCAGTACAACAGCGGACATTGATAATATTGATGATGCCCAAAAAGTTCTTAAAATGATTGACATGCTTGAGGATTTGGACGATGTTCAAGAGGTTTATACCAATGTCAATTTTAGCGAAGCGGTCATGGCAAGCCTTGATGCTTAAATGATGTCAGATTTGGTTACTGTTGAGCGTTTTAATTGGTCATATGACCAATAATAGGCAGTAACCAAGTCAATGATCCACTTAATACATCTTAATCTTAAGGTTAAATCGTTTTATTAGCCATTAAGTTTCTAGTGATAAAAAATTAAAAACAACGGTAGAATAAAGGAATACTCATGCTTACCCCCTATGTCCGTGCCATCTTACAAGCCACTGTTTATGATGTTGCCATTCATACCCCCCTTGAACCTGCCGCCAAACTTTCCAAAAAATTTGATAACCACATTCGTCTAAAACGAGAAGATTTACAGCCTGTTTTTAGTTTTAAGTTACGAGGTGCTTATAATAAAATCAGCCAATTGTCTGAGACTCAAAAACAAAAAGGCATCATTTGCGCATCAGCAGGTAACCATGCCCAAGGTGTGGCATATTCTGCCAACCGTTTGGGTATTAATAATTTAATTATCATGCCAACCACGACGCCTGATATCAAAGTTCAGGCAGTCAAATCCTTTGGTGGTACGGTGCATTTGCATGGCGATAGCTTCGATGAGGCCAACCGCTTTGCGATGCATAAAGCTGAAACTGACGGCATGACTTATATCGCACCTTATGATGATGAACTGGTGATTGCAGGACAAGGAACTATTGGGCTTGAGCTGACACAGCAGTGGCGTAATATTGATTATGTATTTATTGCTTGTGGTGGTGGTGGTCTGTTGGCAGGCGTAGCAGCTTTTTTAGGAGAGGTTGCACCACATATTAAGGTGGTTGCTGTTGAACCTGAAGGTGCAGCCTGCCTAAAAGCCGCCCTAGCATCTAATAAGCGTGTCCGCCTACCGCAGGTATCTTTATTTGCTGATGGTGTAGCAGTTGCCCAAATTGGTGAGCTGCCTTATCAAATTGCCAAATTATCAAAATCTGATGGCTCAGGTACTGTGATTGAGCCTGAAGTGGTCACTTGTACTAACGATGAAATCTGCGCTGCCATCAAAGATATTTTTGAAGAAAATCGCTCCATTGTTGAGACGGCAGGTGCTTTATCGGTAGCAGGCATGAAAAAATTTATCCAAACGCACAACCTAAGTGGCAAAAACTGCGTTGCCATCATCTCGGGTGCAAACATGAATTTTGACCGCTTGCGTTATATTGCCGAGCGAACTGAAATTGGTGAACAAAAAGAAGCAATTTTTGCGGTACAATTGCCTGAAAAAACTGGTGCATTTTTGGATTTTTGTCGTGTACTACAAGGTCGAAATATCACTGAATTTAATTATCGTATGGATGCCACCAACCCCAATACTGCCCATGTTTTTGTTGGTATTGGACTAAAAGAAGGTCAAAAAGAACGCATCTTAATTAGCGATACTTTGGTAAAAAACGGCTATACAGCTTATGACTTAACCGATGATGAGGCGGCCAAAACACACATTCGTTACTTAATTGGGGGGCATGCCAATCTAGAAGATGAGCGATTATTTAGAGTTATTTTTCCTGAACGACCCGGTGCACTGCTCAATTTTTTAGAAAAATTGGGTCAAGATTTTAATATTACCCTATTTCATTATCGAAATCATGGCGCTGCCGAAGGACGAATTTTGGTAGGATTACAGGCCAGCCATAGTAATAGCCGTCAAATTCTAGACGCACTTACTGATATTGGCTACGAATGTCAAGGTTTGACAGAAGATGTGGGCTATCAGCTGTTTTTGAAGTGATGGACATTACCACCCTACCCCATTGGTCATTTGGCAACACTCCTCAGATGGCGGATGCGCTATTAAAGCTTGTGTTAGATGGCAAAAAAACCGCTACTTGTACGGCTTTAGATTGGCACTTAGCAGAGCCACTACCGCCTGTGGGCAGCCTACAAGTCATTACCGATGGGCAAAATATACCTGCTTGCATTATCCAAAATACTGCGCAGTTTATCATTCGCTTTAACGAAGTGGATGAAGCTCTTGCCAAAAAAGAAGGTGAAGGTGATTTATCCTTGGCGTATTGGCGAGCAGAGCATCAACGATTTTTTGAGCGATTTGATATCTTTGATGATACAATGTGGCTAATTTTTGAAGAATTTACTGTGGTTGAGATTTTATGACTTGGGTCACCAAGCTCATCATTGTAAGCTGTCAGTGAAGCTTATATAGAGCAAACATGACAAGTTGGCGGTATGACAGCTGCAGCATTAACGATCTAAACTCAGACGCTCACTATCCATCAATCCCACCCATCAAGGCAAAGGCTGCGAAAACAAGCTTTGCCCAAAAGCTGGATGTATAAAACTTCAAAAAAATCTATGGCAATGACAAGCTTAAAATATCGCTATAAATTGGTAATACACCCATGACAGAACACGCTTTAACTCGAGTGCGCGCCGATAAATGGCTATGGGCGGCACGATTTTTTCGTACCAGAAGCCTTGCCAAAGAAGCCATCGAAGCAGGCAAAGTACATATGAACGGTGCTAAAATCAAAGTCAGCAAAGAGCTGCAAGTCGGCGATACACTCACCATTCGCCAAGGGCATGCGACACGCCTTGAAGAAAAAACCGTCATCATCAAAACCCTATCTGAAAATCGGGGCAATGCCACCCTTGCGGCGACATTGTATGAAGAAACTGATGCAAGCAAAACTCAGCGTGCTTTTATGGCTGAACAAAGAAAACTGCTTAATTTGGCGCGTCCAGACAGCCGACCTGATAAAAAGCAGCGTCGAGAATTAAATAAATTTAAACACCATTGGTAGCTACTATGACCACGCCACAATCGATTCTTTTTGTTTGTTTGGGCAATATCTGCCGAAGCCCATCCGCTGAAGCTGTCATGCGTGCCAAACTGACCAAGTTTTTGCCTGATGTTTATTTGGATTCAGCAGGCACAGCGGGCTATCACATTGGTAATCCGCCCGATCCACGCGCCATCACCACTGGTGAGTCGCTTGGTTTTGAGTTAAGTCAGCTTCGTGCACGCCAAGTTTCTTTGGAGGATTTTTATGAATTTGAGCTCATTTTTGCGATGGATGATGCCAATTTATCAGACTTACAAACTCTTAAAAATACTGCCATGATGCATGCCAATGGTCGAGACATGGCAAAGCTTAGCTTATTTGATCCAGAAGGTCGGTCAGTGGCTGACCCTTATTATGGTGATGAGCAAGATTTTGAGCAAATGTACGCCCATCTTCAGCAAATTGCCAATCGGTATATCACCACATGGCAGCTTGATCATCAAGCTTTACTGGCTATAGATTGACTTATCAAGCCTGCTACCGCTATAATGCGACCCATTGCCCATCAATTGACATATTCCATGCTTGACACTTACCAAAATTATGATCTGTCTTCGATGAATACTATGGCACTGTCGTCTGTTGCAGATACAGCGATAGTCATTCATGATGCAGCCGCTTTGCCAACACTTAAGCTAAATAACGCTTGGTTTGTGCTATCAGGTGGCAGTAATGTTTTATTGCCAAGCAGACTGCATGCCACCGTGCTTTTACCTCGCATGATGGGTAGGCGTGTGCTGTTTGAAGATGACCAAGAAATCATCTTACAGGTGCAAGCAGGTGAAAATTTTCATGATCTGGTAACCGATTGCGTGCATAAAGGCTGGTTTGGACTTGAAAATCTTGCCTTAATTCCAGGGCTTGTCGGTGCTGCACCTGTGCAAAATATTGGTGCTTATGGTGTACAACTTGACGATGTGTTGGTCAGCGTACAGGTTTATGAATGGGCGAGCAAGCAGTTTAAACAGTTGTCCAAACAAGCATGCCAATTTGGCTACCGTCATAGCATTTTTAAAGATGAGCCAAATCGCTACTTCATTTGTGCGGTGACACTGCGATTACATAAAAACCCAACACACATTCTAAGTAGCTATGGCGATTTGCACACATATGCAAAACAGCTGACAAATCATCAGGGCAGGACTACCGTTACCACGACAGATGTGTATCATGCAGTCATCGCCATCCGCCAAAGCAAACTACCCGACCCAAAAGTTTTGGCCAACTGTGGTTCTTTTTTTCAAAACCCAATCATCTCAACAGAGCATTATCAAAAACTGTGCGTGGATTATCCAACTTTGCCATGCTATCTTATTACCAAAACTTTGGTTAAAGTGCCTGCAGGATGGCTGATTGACCAAGCAGGACTTAAAGGTCAAGGTGTAGCACCAATACTCACCCATACTAAACAGGCACTTGTTTTAACCAATCACGCGCCACTGACTGCTACCCAAGAGGATATCAAAACCACAGCTGATATGATTATCACTGCGGTTAAACAAAAATTTGACATAACCTTAGTGCGTGAACCTGTCTGGATTAATGCTGATGGCAGCTACAACTAACAGACCAAAAAAAAGCACTTCCACCATGCGATGTATGGTATTAAAATCCTTACAATTTATTGCAGTGGGTGGTGCTGTGATACTTATTGGCGTAGCGAGTGCCTTAACGCCTATATTTGCCAATCTTGGTGTCAGTCTACTCAATCTGTATTCTGCCCTCACCTTACCTACCGTTCAAGATGATGCCACAAGTATCGTTGTGCTTGGCGGTGGATTAACCAAAAACTCAGCTGGTACAATCAGCCTAAACCACTTTACCCAAAGCCGTGCAAATGCCGCCATTCATCTGCACAAGCTGTATCCTTTGAGCATTATTACCAGTGGCGCTGAATCCCCATGGCTACGCGACTATTTGATTGAGCATATTGGCAGGACAAAGATGGTGATTATCAACGAAAACGCCAGTATGAATACTTGCGAAAATGCCGTTTTTACTGCCAAATTACTCAGCCATCATGAGCTGTCAACGACAGTTTATTTGGTGACAGATCGCTATCATATGGCTCGGGCACGTCGTCAATTTGCTAAGGCTGGTATCCATACCATACCTGCACCTGCACCCCTTGCCATTCGCCCCAGCTGGCGAAATCCTAAAGATAATCTAATCCATACACGCCGCACGATCTATGAACTGGCAGCACTGGCACGAGATATTATCACCCCCCAAACAAATTGTCGTACGACCGATGAAATTAGTATCGAGGAGATTGGCACCCCTCGCCGTCAGCCGAAATTATTTTGATAATTCCTTAAGTTTCGCCTTTATAGAAGATTTGAGCTTCCATGATCGCCCCCATTGGTAATTTGTGTTTAAATATAACAAAATTATGCCAATTTTTATAAAAAATCCTTGCATTTACAAAAAATTCGTCTATAATACGACGCATTGGAAGCTTGGCAGAGCGGTTGAATGCACCGGTCTTGAAAACCGGCGTGGGTTCATAGCCCACCGAGAGTTCGAATCTCTCAGCTTCCGCCATTTTTTATTAATATACCGCTTATGGAAGCTTGGCAGAGCGGTTGAATGCACCGGTCTTGAAAACCGGCGTGGGTTCATAGCCCACCGAGAGTTCGAATCTCTCAGCTTCCGCCATTATTAAAAACCGCCTATCTTATAGATTGGGCGGTTTTTTTTGATTTTGAGTATTTTAGCTTATTTAACTTAATTAAATATACAAAAGCTTGTTTGGCATCATTTGCCAATTAATCAAGATTTTTTATGGAAAATTTGCTAAAATCATGGGCTTATTTAATCAGATTTTTTTATTTTTATAATTTATCCATAGGCAATCGATGAATATTCAAGCAATTTTAAACGATAAAATTAAAGAGGCAATGATCGCAGCTGGTGCAGGCAGCGAGGTTGAGGCTTTGGTGCGTCAATCCAATAAAATACAATTTGGGGATTATCAAGCTAATGGTATCATGGGTGCCGCCAAAAAACTGGGTATGAATCCACGAGAGTTTGCCCAAACGGTGCTTGATCATTTAAGCATTGATGATATCGCTGAAAAACTTGAGATCGCAGGCCCTGGGTTTATTAATATTTTCTTAAAAAATGAGTGGATATCTAAACATGCCAATCAAGCCAATATCAGTAGCACTTTGGGCGTAACCGCTACCCAAAATGATACCGTGGTGGTTGACTACTCCTCCCCAAATGTCGCCAAAGAAATGCATGTCGGTCATCTGCGTTCAACCATCATCGGTGATAGCGTCGTACGCACGCTTGAATTTTTAGGCAATACCGTTATCCGTGCTAACCATGTGGGTGATTGGGGTACGCAGTTTGGCATGCTCATCGCTTATCTTGAAAAGGTACAAAATGATGATGTCAAGGATTTGGATTTATCTGATTTAGAAGCCTTTTATCGTGCAGCAAAACACGCCTATGACAGCGATGAAGCGTTTGCCGAAAAGTCTCGTAATTATGTGGTCAAACTCCAAAGTGGTGATGAGTATTGCTTAACAATGTGGCGAAAGCTTGTAGACATCACCATGGCACAATGTCAGCACACTTATGACCGCCTAAATGTTACCTTAACGCATGATGATACCATGGGTGAGAGCCTATATAATCCGATGCTGCCCAAAATCGTTCAAACACTCAAAGACAAAGGTTTGGCGGTCGAAGATGATGGTGCTGCGGTGGTCTTTTTGGATGAATTTGAAAATAAAGCAGGCGACCCAATGGGCGTCATCATCCAAAAAAAGGATGGTGGCTATCTTTACACAACCACCGACATCGCCGCAGCAGCTTACCGCTATCACACACTTCATGCCGACCGTGTCATTTTGTTTACCGATGCACGCCAAACCCTACATGCACAGCAGGCATGGCTCATCACACGCAAGGCAGGATTTGTACCTGATGAATTTATCATGGAGCATTTTACCTTTGGTATGATGCTTGGCAAGGATGGCAAACCTTTTAAAACACGCACAGGTGGCACGGTTAAGCTTGCCGATTTGCTTGATGAAGCAATCGAGCGTGCAACCACCCTAATCGAGCAAAAAAATCCCGATCTTAGTGCTGAAGAAAAGCACGCTGTTGTTGAGGCGGTTGCCATTGGTGCGGTTAAATATTCCGACCTTTCTAAAAATCGCAACACCGATTATGTATTTGATTGGGATAATATGCTGTCATTTGAGGGCAATACTGCACCCTATATGCAATATGCCTATACACGCATTCGCTCGATTTTTGCGCGTGCAGGGCTTGATATGGCAGATATTGGCGGTGAGATTGTGATTAATGAAGATAAAGAGCGAGCCTTGGCGGTCAAATTACTTCAATTTGAAGAAGTGCTATTATTGGTTGCCAAAGATGGTATGCCACATCTGTTGTGTCAATACCTATTTGAATTGGCGGGCATTTTCTCAAGTTTTTATGAAGCCTGCCCAATCCTAAGCTCGGATGATAAGACCAAGACCTCTCGCCTACTACTTGCAGCACTGACCGCCAAAACTCTAAAACAAGGCCTTCAATTACTTGGTATTAAGACCGTAGAAAAAATGTAAATCACTTTTTTCATCCCCTAATATCTTTAGGGGATGGTTTTAGCATCAGTCATCTTATTGCTCATGACTGGCATGATGGGATTTTTATTAGGCATGAGCATCAAAAAGTGGCTATTTTATGATAAAAGCCACGATTTAACAAATACAAGTTAAACAAATATTAGCCAAGCTAAGCGTATGCTGGTGATTTTTACCAATAATTTTCTACGGCAATATTACCAACGCCACGACGATTCATGCTAAGCCCCTGTGCTTTGAGTGCTTCTTTGGTATCCTCAACCATTTGTGGATTACCACACAGCATGACATGCGATTGGGTGTCGAGTGCTACCCCTGTTGTCTTGGCAAGCTCACCATGATCAATTAAGCTTGGAATACGCTCAGATAAACAGCCAGCGACTTTTTCACGCGTTACGATAGGCACATAATAAAAACGAGCAGGATTATCCACCAACCCCCCAAAGCGTGTTGCCAATGAATGAATTTTGTCTTGATACGCCAATTCACTTTGGGTTCGTGCACTGTATACAAGCACAATGTCATCATAGTGTTCCCAAGCATACAAATCCTGCAGAATGGATAAAAATGGTGCAAGCCCTGTCCCAGTTGCCAATAACCATAATGTTTTTGGCGTCGGTTCTTGATAGCGTGATAGCGTCAAAAACCCAAATGGTATTGTATTAAGATACAACTGATCGCCTGCTTGTAAGTATTGAAGCTGTGATGTAAACTCTCCATCAGCCACCACCACCGAAAAAAACTCAAGTGTCTCATCATACGGAGATGATACCACAGAATACGCACGAAAAATTGGACTGGCACTCTCAGATTTAGGCGTATCTTGATGCTTATCTTGATAATAAATCAGCTCATCTGCACATAATCCCAGCCGAACAAATTGCCCCGCCTCAAACCGAAAACCCTTAGGTCTGGTTGTCGTAAAACTAAATAAATTGGGCGACCAAACTGTCTTTGATAGCACCGTCAATGTCACTGCTTTGTCATCACTCATGATGTTCTCTTCACCATTATCATCTTAATCACCAATGTCATCTTAACAGACATTGGACTTTTATTGTGTATTTTGACTGATAATTTAGCTTTAGTCAAATCATCAGTCACGCATCAAATCCAAAAAACTGCCTTGATTGCCTTTAAAATTATCACTTGAAATATTAATAAATATTCTTATATAATAAATATAAATTAAATACTATCAATTTTTTTCATACAAGTTTTATCACAACCAAAAGGAAATTATTATGGCTTTTAAAGACATGACAGGACAAAAAGTCCCAAATGCTGTATTTCATACACGCCAAGGTGATCAATGGGTTGATGTGAACACTGATGAGCTTTTTAGTGGTAAAAAAGTCGTGGTTTTTTCATTACCAGGTGCCTTTACGCCGACTTGTTCATCAACGCATCTGCCTCGTTATAATGAATTGGCAGATGAATTTAAAAAACTGGGCATTGATGATATTTTGTGCGTATCGGTGAATGATACCTTTGTGATGAATGCTTGGGCAGACGACCAAGAAAGCGACAAGATCACTTTAATCCCAGATGGTAATGGTGAGTTTACCGAAGGCATGAATCGTTTGGTTAGCAAAGAAGATTTGGGCTTTGGTAAGCGTTCATGGCGTTATTCGATGCTTGTTGATGATGGCGTGATTGTCAAAATCTTTGATGAGCCCGAAAAAGATGGCGATCCGTTTGAGGTTTCGGATGCTGACACTATGATCAAATTTGTAAATCCAGATTGGGAAGAGAAGCCATCTGTAACCATTATTACCAAGCCTGGTTGTGCTTTTTGTGCCAAGGCTAAAGAAGCTTTAAAATCTCATGGTGTTGCATATGAAGAAGTTGTACTTGGTCGAGATGCCAGTATGACAAGTGTTCGTGCCATCACTGGTCATGAGACAGTGCCACAAGTCTTTGTTGGTGGCAAACGCATCGGCGGTTCAGAAGAGCTTGAAACTTATTTGGCAAGTGATGACTGTGCCGTTTAATTTTCTGACGATGCGATAAAAAGAGCTTATGATTAAGCTCTTTTTTATTGTCAAGGTTTAACTTCAGTGATATGTCAAGATTTGGCATAAATGTAAATCAGCACATTTGGATGCTGATTTACTAATAAATCGTAATCTTTATTACAACATCACTGCTCGGGCAGCCATTTGCATCATTGCTTCTGGTAGCACACCAAAGACAACGATGAGTGCGGTGATAATCATCACCATAACTCCACCAGCCTTAACGCCCCAATGTTGGTGTGCATCAAACTCAAGATTGACTTTGGGTTTTTGGTACAGATTGACCAAAATACGCAAATAATAATACAAACCGATGGCACTGCCCAAAATAATCATGCCAGCTGCCCAAAAGCGCATGCCTTGTACAGCTGCAAAGAACATGGTAAATTTGGTAATAAATCCTGCCGTCAGCGGAATACCTGCCAATGATAGTAGCATCACAGTCAGCACCGCCGTTAGAACGGGACGACGCCAAAATAACCCTTGATAAAAACGCAGGTCATCCGCTTCGCCACTGATCGAAGTGCGTCCACGCTCACGATATGGACTTGACATCAGTGTAATCACCCCAAACGCTCCAATAGATGTCAGTGCATAAACTGCCATATACATACTCACCAAAGGTAAGCTACCTGCACCTATTGATAAAAATGCAATCAAGGCATAGCCAATATGTGCAATCGAAGAATAAGCAAGCATACGCTTAATGTTATTTTGGTGGATTGCAAGCAAGTTACCCATTAAAATAGACAAAACAATGACAACAATCAAAATCGTCTCAAAAGCTGGCATGGCAGTAAACATGCTGCCCACAAAGAATCTGAGTGCAAGTGCCATCATTGCCACTTTACTCACACTTGCTAAAAAAGCAGCGATTGGTGCTGGCGCGCCTTCATAGACATCTGATACCCATGAATGAAATGGTGCTGCTGATAACTTAAATGCCACAGCTGCCAACATCATCACCACCCCAACCACACTCAAGCTAGACAAATTACCAATCAAAAGATTTCTTGCCAAATCTTTGAATAATAAAGTACCTGCATCAGCAAAAATCAACGCCATGCCCATCAGCAAGGTAGCAGAGGCGGTGGCGGACATGATAAGGTATTTTAAACCCGACTCAAGTGATCGAGAACGCAAGAAGGTGTATGCTAACATACCATACATCGGTACAGACAGAAGCTCAAGCGACATAAAAAATGCTGCCAAATGCTCTGCACCTGTCATCAGCATTGCCCCTAGCGTAGAGATTAGCATAAGCAAATACAACTCATCTTTATGATCTTGTAATGTCTCAAAATAGCCGTATACCAATGTACAGCAAGCCAATGCTGCAATCAAAATTACGCCCATATTAAAAATTGCAAAACCATCAAAGACAAACAATTCGCCAAAAGCTACACTTACAGGCACTAAGCCTAAGGCTTGGGCAATGACTGCCAGCAACGCCATATTTAGACCTACGACGCTGAGCGTTGCTACCCAAAAATGAGAACGCTTAATAGCAATGGTAATCATCACGATGAGTGCAGTGAGCGCCACGATCACAGCAGGCAGTATTGATAAAATAGATTCAAAAATCATCGGATTCATGATTATTCTCCCTGCTTGGTTGAGTGATCGTGATGATGGTCATCGGAGCCTTTGTGATGATGCATGCCAGCATCATATCCTTGACCATGTAGCTGATGGTGATGGGTGTGCATATAGTCACCCATATTTCCTTCAATCAATCGAATGCCATGCATTGGCTCATCTGCCATGATGACATCATGTGCATAAGCACTGGCAATCCACTGCATTGACCCTTCAGATTTATCCATAACAGGCTGAGGATATAAGCCAAGCCATACCAAACCGATTGCCAAAGAAAGTAGCAATACCAATTCTCGTTTACCTAAGTCTTTTAGCGTACCATGATTTTGCTTCACCAATTCAAGTGTGGTATTTTGACCAAATAACGCATGATAAATTATTATCAAAGAATACAGTCCTGCCATCACAAGGCTTACTGTGGCAAGTGTGACAAAGATCGGATGTATGGCAAAAGAACCCATCAAAATCAAAATCTCACCGATAAAGTTACCCGTACCAGGTATGCCCAACAATGCTGCACAAAAGAACATCATAAATGGAGCAAGGCGGCGAAACTGCCCCCACATACCGCCCATGACCGTCATATCACGAGTGTGCAAACGCTCATAAATTTGACCTGCCATAATAAACAGTGCTGCACTTGATAGACCGTGAGCAAGCATTTGCACCATCAAACCTTGCAACGATACAAGTGTGCCAGCATAAATGGCAAGCACGACAAAACCCATATGCGACACACTGGTATAAGCGAGCAGTCGCTTGATATCGGTTTGGGCAAATGCCAAAAACGCCCCATAAAATACACCAATCATGCCCAAAGTTATCGCCACTGGTGCAAATTGTGCCGAGGCATTTGGAAATAATGGAATGACAAAACGCAACAAGCCAAATGCCGCCGTCTTAATCAAAATTCCCGCCAAATCTACCGAACCTGCCGTTGGTGCTTGGGCGTGGGCATCAGGCAACCAGCCATGCAAGGGAAATATTGGCAGCTTAACTGCAAAACCAATAAAAAAGCAAAGCATGATGGCATATTCCCAATCACCAAGACTGACCCCTAAGAGGTCATGATAATCAAAACTTAAAACACCTGTTTGGCTAAATTGAATGATGACTAATAATAAAATGCCAATTAACATGATCAAGCCTGAGGCTTGTGTGTAAATAAAGAACTTGGTTGCTGCGTATTCTTTACTCTTGCCCCCTGTGGCATTATGTCCCCAAAGTGCAATCAAAAAGTAGATGGGCAGTAGCATTAATTCCCAAAAAAAGAAGAATAAAAACAAGTCAATCGCCAAAAATACACCGATGACGCCACCTAACGACCACAGCAGATTAAGATGAAAAAATCCCACACGGCGCTGAATTTCGCCCCATGAGCAGCCCACCGCCATAATGCCAAGAAATGCCGTCAACGCAATCATCAGTAAAGACAAGCCATCCATCGCTAAATGAAATTTAATGCCAAAACTTGGAATCCATGGTAGGATAAACTGTGCCGCCCAAGGCAATGTCTCACCGCTGACCGCTGTATCTGTTACCAGTAGCGTATTAAAATTCCCTTGTTGCCAAAGCACTAAGGTCAAAATAAAAGTAATGACCATGCCAATCAGTGCAATCCAGCGTGGCAGGCGATCGCTGATTTTTTCAATTAACCAGCATAGTAAGCCTGCAATCAATGGAATTGCGATCAATGCTGGTAGTATCCAATTTTGTTCTAATGCCATGTTACACCACCATCATCAATGCTAAGATTAAAATAACCGCCAGGCCTGCACCAAAACTGATGGCATGAGTACGCAAAAGCCCAGTTTGGGTTTTTGTTGTTAATTTATTACCCCATAAAGCACCAATGGCCAAGATATTTATTAGGCGGTCGATTGGGTCAGATTTTAATGCCTTTGCGATGCCCAAAAATGGTTTAACAAAAACAATGTCATACAACGCATCAAAGCCCAATCCATGATAACACCAATAGACACATGCTGTGCCAAAGGTAGAATTTGTCCATTTTGTCAAAATTTTGCCTTTATTTATGACATACAAAAAGTACGCCAACGCCAAGCCAAGTGCGGTTACGCCCACAGCGATAATCTCGGCGGTGTGCTTGCCGTCTGTAAGGGTACTACCCACGCTCGCTGGCAAGACATTTGCCAAAGGTGGATGAATCCACGCCCCAATCCCTGTCGATAGCACCAGTAGCACCACCAAAGGCAAGGTATAACTTATCCCTGACAGCTTCTCGCCATGCGTTTTTTGCTCTCCAAAGAACACAAGATAAATCAAACGAAAAGTATAAACAGCCGTCAAAAACGCCCCAAACACGCCCGCCCAAAACAGACCCATGTGTCCTGTGGCATAAGTCTCCCACAAAATCGCTTCTTTGGAATAAAAGCCAACCGTTACAAAAGGCAAGGCAACCAACGCCCCACCACCTGCCACAAATGACCAAAACACAAGGGGAATTTTATGACGCAGACCACCCATTTTAAAAATATTTTGCTCGTGGTGTGTTGAGACAATCACCGCCCCAGATGCCAAGAATAATAACGCCTTAAAAAATGCGTGCGTCATCAAGTGAAAAATCGCCACCTGCCACGCTCCAACCCCTAAGGCAATGAACATATACCCTAATTGACTCATGGTTGAATACGCCAAAATACGCTTAATATCGGTTTGTGCCAACGCACAAAAACTTGCCACCAGCATGGATAATGCACCAACACCGCCCACCCAATACAGGAGCATCTGGGGGGTCAGCACAAATAAAGGGTGCATGCGGGCAATCAAATATACCCCTGCGGTTACCATGGTGGCTGCATGGATAAGAGCGGAAACAGGCGTAGGGCCTGCCATCGCATCTGCAAGCCAGGTATGTAGCGGAATTTGAGCTGATTTACCAAACGCGCCGCCGATAAGCATTGCCACGATGAGTAGTAGCATGGGGTCATTAACAGCAAACATGGTGTCGGCTTTGGCATTGATGGCGGTCATATCAAGCGTACCAAATACAACAAACAGTAAAAACAGCCCAATTGCCAAAAACACATCACCCACACGGGTTACAGTAAAGGCTTTCATCGCCGCCCGCCCATTGGCTCGGTTTTGATAATAAAAGCCAATTAACAAATATGAGCAAATGCCCACACCCTCCCAGCCCAAATACATGAGCAAAAGGTTATCAGCAAGCACAAGCATGAGCATGCTTGCCACAAATAAATTAAGATAACTAAAAAAACGGGCAAATCCTGCCTCACCTTTCATATACCAACTGGCAAACAGATGAATCAAAAAGCCCACGCCTGTAATCACGCCCATCATGGTAACAGACAATCCATCAAGATACAGCCCAAATTTGGGAGCAAAATCGCCCACCGACAGCCATGTCCAAAGTGGCACAGACATCGCCTGTTGCCCTTTTGTCAAAAACCCAAAAATACTGACAAAGGCACACACAGCCGACAGCCCCATCGCCCCCACCCCAATGATGGTAGCAGGTTTTTCGCCAATTCTGCCTTGCCCCATGGTCAATATCAAAAATCCAATCAAGGGGAAAATAAAGGTCAATGCTAACAAATTCATACCACCCTACCCCTTTAATTCACTGGCATGATTGACATCAAGGCTTCTAAAACGATGATAAAATTGCAAAAGCATGGCAAGCCCAATCGCCGCCTCTGCCGCTGCCAGCGTCAAAATAAACACAAACATAACCTGTCCATCTGCCTTGCCCCACATATTACCCCCCACCACAAAGGCAAGGGCAGCTGAGTTCATCATAATCTCCAAACTCATGAGCATGAACAACACATTGCGTCTTGCCATGACGCCAGCCAGTCCAATAACAAACAAAATGGCAGCCAAAATCAGCCCATGATGAGCAGGCACGCCCATATCAGATGCCAATTTAGCGACTTCATGGGCAAAGGGGGCATTTAGAGTATCTACATTATAATTTTGCATCGGCTCTCTCCTGTTGCTCTTTGTCTTGATTTGCCCATGTATTGGAGACGATATCAGGGCATGTTTGGCTGTGGCTGATGTTTTCATCATCAAGTGCTTTTTTACCCAAATGATATGCCGCAACCAATGCCCCCAAAAGCAAAAATGCCGCCACCTCCACAAGTAGCACATACCCTGTAAATAAGCGTATACCCACATCTTTGGCAGAGATGGTATCGCTTTGTAGCTGTATGGATTGGTCTGTACCATAGCCAATAAAACCAATCAGCACCGCCCCAACAATCATCATCAGACACACAGGCATCGCCCACGCATTGGCGGTAAGCCATGTTTTTTCTTCTGTGGTATCTGTGCCTAGATTTAACATCATAATCACAAACACAAACAGCACCAAAATCGCCCCAGCATAGACAATGATTTCAAGAATGCCTGCAAATGGAGCACCTAAAATAAAGAAAATACCCGCCACAGCTAATAATGATACAATCATGGATAAAATGGCATGCACAGCATTGGCGTGCGTTACCACCCTTAGGCTTGCCCAAATTGCCACCAGCGACAAGACATAAAAACCCACCACACCGCCATTTGCCAAAAACGCCTTTAACACCTCAATCATGGCAACAAACTCCGTACATTAACAGGCTCTGCTTCATGCTCGTGCGACCCTTTGGGCTTATCATCGGTTGCCATGCCTGTTACTCTATAATAGTTGTATTCTGGGTATTTACCCACACCACTGATGAGCAAATGCTCTTTTTCATACACCAAATTTTGGCGGTCATATTCGCCAAGCTCAAAATCAGGGGTCAGCTGAATGGCGGTGGTTGGACACGCCTCTTCACACATGCCACAAAACACACAACGGCTAAAATTGATGCGAAAAAACTCAGGATACCAACGCCCATCTTCTCGCTCTGCCTTTTGTAGGCTAATACAACCCACAGGGCAAGCCACCGCACACAAGTTACACGCCACACAGCGTTCATCGCCATCAGGGTCTCGGGTCAGCACAATGCGACCACGAAAACGGGGCGGCACAGGCACAGGCTGTTCAGGGTATAAAATCGTGTCTCTGGGTCTTAGGGCGTGGCTGTTGACCATCCACATTGAACGCACAATGGTAAACATGCCCACTGCCGTATTTTTTAAAGTTGCAAACATTTAATTCACCATCAAAATCACAAAAGCAGTCACCAAAAGGTTTAGCAGTGTTATGGGTAAGCACACTTTCCAGCCAAAATTCATCACCTGATCGTATCTGGGACGCATGAGTGAGCCACGAGCCAGCACAAACAAAGTCATAAAAAACAAGGTCTTAATCAAAAACCAAAACACAGGGGGGATAAAGGGCAAATCCAGATTAAATGGGGCAAGCCAACCCCCAAAAAACAAACAGGTCATGAGTGCTGAGATGACAACCACATTGACATATTCACCGATAAAAAACATGCCAAATTTCATGCCAGAGTATTCCACATGATAACCCTCGGCAAGCTCTTGTTCCGCCTCTGGTTGGTCAAAAGGGTGGCGGTGGGTAACTGCCACGCCTGCCACACAAAAGGTCAAAAACCCCAAAAATTGTGGAATGACATGCCAAACATCTGCCTGAGCTAGGACAATATCACGCAGGTTAAACGACCCTGTCATCGCCACCACGCCCATAAGCGATAGGCCCAAAAAGACCTCATAGCTTATCGTCTGAGCCGCTGAACGTAGACCGCCAAGCAAAGCAAATTTATTGGCAGAAGCCCAGCCGCCAAACATCACCGCATACACCGCCAAACCTGCCATGGCAAAGAAAAATAAAATGCCAATGTTCCAATCTGCTGCCCCCAATGTGGGCGATAAGGGAATGATGGCAAAAGACGCCAAAGCACTAAACATGGCAATGGCAGGGGCTAGGGTAAATAGGCGTTTGTCGGCAAAGTTGGGTGTCCAGTCTTCTTTAAAAAAGATTTTGAGCATGTCCGCCACCAGTTGTAGCGAGCCTTGCCAGCCAACACGATTTGGGCCATAACGGTCTTGCCACAACGCCAACATACGCCGTTCATACACAATCATCAAGGCCGCTGTCACAACAAGCCCCAAAAAAATAATCAGCGTTTGGGCGGTCATAAAAACAAACGACCACCACTCAAACGACCAAGCACCAAGCCATGACGGTACATCAGGAATCACACGAATACTCATTTATGCCCCCACTTCATTCATCACAAACGGTGTGTTATTAAACCCTGCCTTTGGTGTAAAGATATTTTCACGCTTGATACTTGCCAATCTCTGCATGCTCCTTTGATGTTCAGGCACATAGACAGGCGTGTCCTTATCCGCCTTTTTGACAGTCGTTGGTATACCGAGCATAAGCGGTACAACGCCATCAGGATAACCAATACAGCCATCTGCCAAATAATCCACCACCTCCACAGGCAAGGTAATCTCTGCCCCATGCTGGCTTAGGGTTAATTTATCGCCCGCCTTAACCATCCAACGCTCTGCATCATCATGGTTTATCATCCACATGGCGAGCTTGATTTGGCTTGCTACCACAGGGCTACGGCTTATCATGCGTGAGCTTGCAAATAGATTATGCACAGGCACAACGACCGCACGACCATCAAAAATGCTTGTAGCAACATTCACATTATCAATATCAACACGCCCAAACACCATTTGCGTCTTTGGTAGTGTCTCAAACAGACGAATGCCCACATCGCCACCTTTTAATCGCCCACCAACTTTATTTTGGTATTTATTCCATGCTTGTGGGGAGTTCCAGCCTGCTGACCACGCAAAAGGGATGAGGCTTGGATTGGTTTTGTCGCCCACATAACCCTCCATTGAAAAGGTCAAACCACTGTCTAAGTCCTTAGGTTGCATGGGTTCGTGGATAGAAATGGGCGAGCGTAACACCGTCCGCCCCGAATAACGGCGTGGCTCACGGGCAACTTTTAGCCCTGTAATGCGATAATCTGACTCTGGGGCGACATCTTTGATTTGGGCAAGGTATGGATACTCTACAATCAGCTCATCAATGGCATCATCAAGATGACGCCAGATAAGCTCACCCGTCTTGTTTGTCATGGCATTGTCAAGAGCATGTAGCCAACGCCAACTGTCTTTTAGCTCACTGGTTGGTTCATAATATTTTTTATCATAGCTTGCAAAAAACCGCCCTGCTCGCCCCTCAGCAGAGACAAGCGTGCCATCACTTTCAGCAAATGATGCACTTGATAACACAAAATCAGCTTTATCATGCCATTCATAAGACTGATGGTCTAGTACGATGAGTGTTTTTTGTGTTAATTTGTCAAATTGGCTTGGGGTCAGATTTGACAAATCATGTTCTAACACGACCACCGCCTCAAACGCTTGTGCCAAAACCTCCTCCATCGCCTGCCCACCCAACAAATTCACACCCACGCTATTGGCCTCTGGCATGGCAACATACACGCCTGTTTTATCAGTATACAGAGTATTTGTCTTTAATAGGCGAGATGACAGCTCTTTTTCAAAATCATTGGGGTCTCGCTCTGTGGTGTGCGTACCATCCGTTTTGGCATCTTTATCAGGGTCAATGAACTGACGGGCGACCTCATCACGGATTTTGGCGTTTTGCACTTCTACAAATTCACGCTCCACATGAGCGATTTTGGCACGCTTGGCGGTCAAGGTTTGGGCAATATAGCCTGCGGCCTGAACGATTGCTTTTGATGTCAAACTTGTGCCTGTAACAACAAGCGGACGATTTGCCATAATCAAATCATAAGCGATATGATGTGCCAAAAATTGCATCGCCATGTCATCATCAATCACCAAATCCGTCTGTTTTTCTTTGGCAAAAATGGCGTTCTCACTTTTGCCAATCTCATCTAGCGTATCAGCATATGCCTTGATGACATCGCCCACCATAAAGCCCAATTTGGCAATGTCATCTGGTGTGGCAACAGCGGACACTTTGGCAATGTCGGATAGCTTAGTATCTGCCACACACGCCACATAAATCGGACTGTACGCACTTTGTCCGATACGCTTAACAGGTTCAGCAAGCCAATGCTCGGTTTTTAGGGCACTTGCCATTTGGCGGGCTTTATTCTTAGCCGCTTGGCGTACTGACAAGGCAACACGGCTTGCCGTTTGGGTAATGTCCTCCCCCAAAATAAACACGCCATCTGCCGTCTCAATCTGTGCCAATGATGCCTGATGCACCGCTTCATGGCGTAATAATGCCACACCCAATTCCACCACATCTTTAACAATCGTTCGTTCGCCTGTGCTAAAATTGTTTGCTCCAACCAGTCTTTTTAGGGCAAAATTACTCTCCAAACTGGCTCTGGCTGACCCAATACCAATCACATTTTTACCTTTTAGCAAGTCTGCCACGCCATCCACAGCAAGCTCTGCACTGGTCTTGACAAATTGTCCATTCACATTTTTAAGGGGCTGGGTTGGGCGGTCAGCACGATTGACATAGCCATAACCAAAACGCCCACGGTCGCATAAAAAGTAGCCATTGACATCGTGATTATAGCGGTTTTCAATACGCCGAAGCTCACCATAACGCTCGCCTGCTGAAATGTTACAGCCTGCCGAACAGCCATGGCAAATGCTTGGGGCATATTGCATGTCCCATTTACGATTGTAACGCTCAGAATGGGTTTTATCCGTAAACACCCCTGTGGGGCAAACTTCGGTTAAATTACCACTAAACTCACTGTCAAACTGCCCATCTTCTGGACGACCAAAATAAACACGGTTATTAGACGCATACACGCCCAAATCATCACCACCTGCATAATCTTGATAAAAACGCACACAGCGATAGCAGGCGATACAGCGGTTCATTTCATGAGCGATAAAAGGCCCAAGCTCTTGATTGTGGTGAGTGCGTTTGGTAAAGCGGTAACGGCGACGATGATGACCTGACATATAGGTCATGTCTTGCAAATGACAATGACCGCCCTCTTCACAAGTGGGGCAGTCATGGGGGTGATTGGTCATCAAATATTCCACAATGCTTTTGCGAAATACCTTGGCTTCATCATCATCAACAGAGATGTACATGTCATCACTGGGGGCAACCATACAGCTCATCACCAACCGCCCTTTGCCTGCTTGATAATCCTCGGCGTTATTATACTGTTTGACGGCACACTGACGACAAGAACCGACCGAACCTAGGGCTGGGTGATAACAAAAATACGGCACATCAATGCCAAGCGACAGGCAGGCTGAGAGCAGATTGTCCGAGCCGTCCACATCATAAGTTTTACCATCTATATGAATGACTGCCATGTTACACCCCCACCTTATTTTGTTGTGGTTTTGAGTTGTTCACTTTTTGTTCAAATTCATGACGGAAATATTTTAACGCACTCATGAGTGGCTCCATCGCCCCTGGGGCATGAGCGCAAAAGGTTTTGCCAATCCACAAATCTCGTGTCAACTCGGAGAGTTTATCAATGTCGTCCGCTTGGGCTTGTCCGTTATCCATGGCATCAAGGATTTTAACGCCCCATGGTAAGCCATCACGGCAAGGGGTACACCAGCCACAACTTTCACGCTGAAAAAACTGTTGTAGATTTTTTGACAAACTCACCATGTCTTGGCTTTCGTCCACCACCATCATCAAGCAAGTACCCAAACGACTGCCCGCTTTCATGATGGGGTCAAAGTCCATCACCAAATCCAAATGCTCATCACTTGCGGTCAAAAAATCGGTACTCGCTCCCCCCGGTAGCCATGCCTTTAAGCTAAGCCCCTCTTGCATGCCACCTGCCAACCCTATTAACTCCCTTGCGGTATGACCAAAAGGCAACTCCCAAAGCCCTGCATCTTTGACACGCCCTGACACGCCCATGATTTTGGTGCCAGGGGTGGTGGATTTGCCCTTGGCTTTTGGCAAATTCAAATACCAATCCACCCCATTTAGCAAAATGGCAGGCATGTTGTTTAATGTCTCAACATTATTCACCACCGTTGGGCGACCCCACGCCCCTGAGACTTGGGGAAATGGCGGTTTGGTGCGTGGGTTGGCACGCCTGCCCTCCAAGCAATTAATGAGTGCCGTCTCTTCACCACAAATATACCGCCCCGCCCCTGTGTGAACATGCAAAGTAAAGTTAAACTCCGTCCCCAAAATCCCATCACCCAGCAAGCGATTGGCGACACACTCATTAATGGCGTTTTGTAAGCGCTTGGCAGCTAGGACATATTCACCACGGATAAAGACATAGCCCACGCTCGCCCCAATGGCATAGGCACTGATGAGCATGCCCTCAATGAGCTGAAAAGGCAGACGCTCCATCAATAAGCGGTCTTTGAATGTGCCAGGTTCCATCTCATCGGCATTACAAATCAAATAACGCACGCCCCCATCAGGCGGGGTCATGAATGTCCATTTTAGCCCTGCGTTAAACCCTGCCCCACCACGCCCACGCACATTGGCGGTTTTTATCATCTCGCCGACTTCTTTGGGTGATTTGGCTAGGGCATTTTTTAAGCCAACAAAACCGTCCAGCTTTTCATAATCTGCCAGTGTCAGCAGTGCATCATGATGATACAGTCGCCATGTCAAAGGGTGCGTGAGTGATGTTGGTGCTTGCCCGTCCGCCAGTCCCACGCCCCAGATTGGGGTTTTTTGGCGGTTAAGCTGGCTTGGGGCAAGTCCGTTTTTACGAGCGTCAATCTGTTCGCTGACATTTGGCTTATTCATACATATTGCTCCAATAATAGACCGACCTCGGACGGCAGCACAGGGCCATAAGTGTCTTCATCTATCAGCACACTTGCCCCTTTATCACAATTTCCCAAACAACAAATTGGCAACAGGGTAAACCTGCCATCAGCTGTGGTTTGCCCAAACTCAATGCCCAGCTGTGCCTTAAACTCAGCCAAAAGCGGTTCATAGCCTGTCAAATAGCAAGCAATGCTATCACAAACCAAAATCACATGTCGCCCAACAGGCAAGCGATAAATGCGATTAAAAAATGTCGCCACCCCCTCAACATCTGCCACACTGATGCCAAGCATGTTGGCAATGGCGGCCACTTGGGCATCATTGACCCAGCCATGGCGTTTTTGCACAAGTTTCAAAGCATCAAGCACGGCGGCACGGGGCTGTGGGTAGTGATGAATGTGATGATGAATGCCATCAATTTCTTGGGGCGTTAAAATGGCGTGAATGTCCACTTTGGGGGTTTTGTCGGTAACAATTTTCATGGTAACCTTTTGTATTTAAAATTCTAAAACATTGTGCCAATGATTTAATAACGATATTTAATAACAATATTTAATAATAAGTTAAGGCATTTAATAATGACTTAAAGTTTAATTAAACCTGAATGCCCAATTTTTAGAGCCAATACCAATAAAACAATAAAAATTAACATTTTAAAAAAATTTGGGCTAATCTTAGCTCTCAACCAAATGCCAACATACAATCCAATAATAGACAATACGGACAGTAAAAATATTAAACCGTATTCACTCTTACTTAATAACAAATACTGGTCTTTTAGCATATATATTTGAACAATTTTCGCCAAAAGATAGCATAGGTTGCTTGCTTTTGCGATGCGATTTTTATCCTCTGTTTCACTCAGCAAAAATATTAACAATATGGGGGACATGGCATTGGTTGAACCGCCAATAACGCCTGCCAAAAACCCAAACAGAACCATATTTTTATGATTGGCAACCACTTGAATATTTTTTGCTTTTGCACATACATTTAAAATACCATTGACAGAATAATACAATGTAATGATTGCCATCAGTAAAAACAGCCAAGACACTGGAAGTATCAAAAGCAAATTCACCCCCAAAATGCTGCCAACGACGCTACCAATAGCAAGCAATTTATAGGTTTTTAAATAATAAACAATCTCTTGGTAAAAACCCTTTTTGTTATTGCTACATAGAACCAACAAGCTCATTAACAGGCTTGGTAATGCCACCAAGGCAACCACCTTAGACAATGGCATGATAAAAGCCAATGCGGTTGTACCGAGCATCGGAAATCCCATGCCTGTAATTCCGTGCAGTATTGCGGCAGCAATAAAAACAATAGATTGTATTATTTCTTGCATGACCGTCCTTTGTAAATGCCCATTTTAATAAACCTTAGAGCAATTTTTAAATCGCCATCAATCTTTGACGAAAAGGCAGTTACCTATCACAATCTGCCATCACAATATCAATGCTTGCCAAATAAATAATCGCATCAGACACCAAAGAGCCGTTAATCACGCTGGGCATCTGTTGCAAATGGGCAAAGGTTGGCGTGCGAATGCGTGTGCGATAGCTCATGGTGGATTTATCGGATATGACATAATAGCTGTTAAGCCCCTTAACCCCCTCTACCATACACGCCGACTCCCCTGCTGGCATGACAGGCCCCCACGACACAGAAACAAAGTGGTTAATCAGCGTTTCAATGTCTTGTAAGGTACGCTCTTTTGGCGGTGGCACAGCCAGTGGATGCTCAGCCTTATATGCCCCAGATGGCATGTTATTTAGGCATTGTTCAATGATGCGTAAACTTTGGCGAATCTCTTCAATTTTGACCAAACAGCGGTCATAAGCATCACCGTTATAAAACACAGGAATATCAAACTCAAAGTTTTCATAACCCAAATACGGTCTCGCTTTACGCAAATCAAACTCAATGCCCGTCGCCCTTAGTCCTGCCCCTGTTACGCCCCATGCTAAGGCATGTTTGGCATCATATTGGGCGACATTTTGCGTGCGTCCTTTTAGCACACTATTGGTCATGGTTGCCTTGACATATTCATCAAGGCGTTTTGGCATCCAGTCCAAAAACTCACGCACAAGCCTATCCCAGCCATTTGGCAAATCGTGAGCCGTACCGCCTATCCGAAACCACGCAGGGTGCATGCGATAGCCTGTTACCGCTTCTATGACATCATACGCCTTTTGACGGTCAGCAAACATATAAAACACAGGGGTCATGCCACCAGCATCTTGAATAAATGTACCCCAATAAAGCAGGTTATTGGTAATCCTAAAAAACTCACTCATCATGATGCGAATGACATTGGCACGCTCAGGGGTGCTGATGCCTGCCAGTTTCTCCACCGCCATGATATAAGGCAACTCATTCATCACCCCACCCAAATAATCAATGCGGTCGGTATAAGGAATGAACGAATGCCAAGTCTGACGCTCCGCCATCTTCTCCGCCCCACGGTGATGATAGCCAATGTCAGGGATACAATCCACAATCTCCTCACCATCAAGCTGCAACACCAAACGAAACGCCCCATGAGCAGATGGGTGGTTTGGCCCGATGTTTAAAAACATAAAATCCTCATCACGCCCAGAGCGTTTCATGCCCCACTCTTCTGGCACAAAGCGTAAGTTCTCTTGCTCAAACTCTTGTTTGGCGGTGTTTAAAAAATAAGGCGTAAATTCGGTGGCTCGTGCGTGATATTCTTTGCGTAATGGGTGTCCCTCCCAATATTTGGGCAATAAAATGCGTGTCAGATGCGGATGCCCATCAAACACCACCCCAAACATGTCCCACACCTCACGCTCATACCAGTTGGCATTGGGATAAATCTTGGTCGCAGATGGAACATGCTCACCTTCTTTTAAAGCAACCTTAATGCGAATGTCTGAATTTCGCTCCAAGCTCATCAGATGATAAAACACCGTAAAATCACTGTCAGGCAAACCATGGCGGTACTGACGCAAACGCTCATCAATGGCGGACAAATCCACAAGCATGACAAAGGGCTTGGGCAATGTGCGTAAAAACAGCAAAACATCAAGCACCGCCCTTTTATCTACCCAAACGGTCGGAATGCCGTCTGCCGTTTCTTGGATAACAAGATTTTCAAACTTAGCGTTTAGCTGATTTAAAACATCAAAATCGTGAATGTGGTGAATGCTCATAATTTCCAACTTTGGCTTGCAACTGCTTGCTGTTTGGGTTTGGGCGGTTGCCCATTTTTATCTATTTAAATGTGGTTTAATTGCTTAAACATAAATTTCGGATTTGGCAAATAATACCGCTTGACCGCCAAGCAATAATCTATCGCCTGTCATCCTGCCATACAAAATGCCCGTGCGTTCACTTGCCTGAAAACCAATCAACTCATCTTTACCAATCTTATCTGACCAATAAGGGAAAATATGGCAATGAGCCGAACCACAAACAGGGTCTTCACTAATGCCAATTTTTGCTCCAAATGAGCGAGATACGCAGTCAAACTCTGCCCCCTTTGTGGTAAAATGACATAACACGCCGTCTAATTGAGCGATTTTTTCATCATTGACTTCATAGTTTTTGACTATATTTTCATCATCAAACACACACAATAAATCACGCCCTAAATAGACTTCTTTTGGCATTACGCCCAAAATCTCACCAATTTTAGCGACATTATCCACTTTTTTTAATTCAAAAATAGGTAAATTCATAAATAGTTTATCGCCAATTTTTTGTACGATTAATAATCCGCTCATCGTGTGAAATTTTAAAACTTCTGGGCAATTTTCTAAGGCAGTATACAAGGCGAAAGCCGTTGCCAATGTGGCGTGTCCGCACAAGCTCACTTCTACTTTTGGGGTAAACCAACGTAACTCAAATTCATCATTTTTTGACACAACAAAAGCGGTTTCGGATAAATTATTTTCTTTGGCAATATTTAACAATACATCATCATCAAGCCATTTATCCAAAAGACAAACGCTGGCAGGATTACCTTTAAATACCTCATTGGTAAATGCGTCAATGGTAAATTGACGAATGGATTGTGTCATTTTTATGCCTTAATTAAATACAAATGTCGTTTATCACACTTGCCTAAACTGCTTCATTTTATTATCTACCAACGCATAGACAATATGAATTTTTACGATTTTAAATAACTCTATTACTCGCCTGTTACCATGGCAATAAATTCAGCTTCTGTTAATTTTGGCGTGTTATTAGCAAGCTCATAATAGCCCGCTTTTTTATCAATAAAGATTTGTGATTTCAATTTAAAATCCACCTCATCAAACAATCCTGCCGAAACATAATAATTATCCGTGCCAAACTGATGAAAATACAGATGACTGCCACAAGTTTTGCAAAATGCTCGCTCACCCCATTCAGCACTCTGATAAGTGCTGATGTGGTCGGTATCATTGGTTTTTATGCTCTGCACCATTACCGTAAAACCTGCCGAACCGCCCCATTTACGGCAGTTATTGCAATGGCAAGCGTGAATTTCTTGATTGTCCGCTGTTTCAATGGTAACGGCTTTACATAAACATTGAGCTTTCACGGATTTTCCTTTTTGGATTAATAGTTAATGTTTAAAATTATGATTTAAAACGCATCATCTTGACTTCTAAGATTTTTAACCGCAATCCGCTCATCATTTTTTCTATCCCGTTCAGGAGTCATAATAGGCTGATAGATGTTTTGGTCAAGATGAATGCCCAGCGGACGGCGTTCTTTTTGAATGCTCTCTTGTAATAGCATGATGGCTTGAATGAGTGCTTCGGGGCGTGGCGGACACCCGGGAACATACACATCCACAGGCAAGATTTTATCCACCCCCTGCACCACCGAATAAATGTCGTACATGCCGCCAGAATTGGCACATGCCCCCATGGAGATGACCCATTTAGGTTCTAACATTTGTTCATACAGCCTGAGTATCACAGGTGCCATTTTAACAAAACAAGTCCCCGCCACTATCATCACATCAGCTTGGCGAGGGGAGGCACGAATGACCTCCGCCCCAAAACGAGACAAATCATGCACGCCTGTCAAGGTCGTGGCGTACTCCACATAACAACAGCTTGTGCCAAAGTTAAAGGGCCATAAGGAGTTTTTGCGACCCCAGTTAGCAAGATTGTGTGTCAAATCGGACAATCTGCCCAAAAAAACATTTTTATCCACCTCGGCTTGGGTGATATCATCAATGATTTCACGGCTTTGTTGTGGGTATTGCTTGGTATTTTGGTTTGGTTTGGTGAGAGTATATTTCATCGTCTTAATCTTGCTGGTTAATAAACTGGCGTTATTTTAGATTTGGTTTTGGATTTATCCAAATGACTGTTTTAGGGTTACAAATCAGATTTTAACTTTTGATTTATCATCGCCATCTGCTCCACTGTCTTAATGATCAGAATTGTTTTTTATTTTCTTGATACCAAAAATCAAACAAATAATCACCCCACCCATGAATGCAAAATTATTAGAAACAATCGCTGCCATCACAAAACTCATGGCAAGCATGGCAAATGTCCAATCAATTTTATACCCTTTTATTATCATGAGCACCCCTTATCACTTAAAAATCACCCATACCAACAAACACTGTCAATCAATTGGCGGTGCTATTATGAATTAAAATCTTGGGTGGTTACCCGACCTGTGGTATTAATGTGGTCAATGTTTGCCATTTGTTCGCTGTCCTTGTCAAGCACCGCTTGTAAGCCTTTACGCCCTGCAAAAATCCGCCCTGATGACTGGGCAGGGACTTTTCCTGTGGGGTCGGTATGCAGTTCATCAATGCCATGAAAAGCGGTAATGGCGGTCAAATCAAAGTCGGCAGGACGCTTATCAATGCGTTTTTGCTTAATGCGTTTATCGGCAGGCGCCCAGTTCATCGCACCAAGGTGCATCTCATAGACAAGCCCCACAAATAAAATGGCAATAAAGGCAAAAGCACTGGCAAACCCCACCCAACCCACTTCACGCACACTCACTGCATAGGCATACAAGTACAAGGCCTCTAAGTCAAATATCACAAAGAAAATCGCCACAAGGTAAAATTTGGCAGACAAACGAATGCGTGCTGAACCTACTGAAACCACGCCTGCTTCAAAGTTTTCTTGTTTTTGAGAACCGCTTGAACGCCCACCCAATAGGCGTGGCACGACAAGCATAAAGACGACAAGCCCTAAACTGGCAAGTAAATAGACAATGGCTGACCATTCGGCTGGCATAATCACCTCATGTGATCTCAATTTTGTAAAATGGCATATTATAACACACTTTACAAAATTACATCATTTTAGCAATGAATTTATCCCAAGAAATCATTTCAAATGATTATGGTGCGATTTTTTAAACAAATGGCATGCCAAAAATCCATCCAAGCATGTTTAAGCTGCATGATCGGCTAAACCAATTGCGTATCAAAGCCTGCCTCTTCAATTGCTTCAACGATTGCTGGAACATCGCAGTTTGACTCATCATATGCCACCACCGCCAAGCCATCTTCTAAACTGACAGAGATTGCCTCAACACCAACCACCGCTTGTAAGGCTTTTTGGACGCTACTGATACAGCCGCCACAAGTCATACCGTCAATCTTAATCTTAATTTGTTTCATAGCGTATCCTTTTATTGCAAAAAATTACTGATTAATCACATCCACACCATTTGGCGGCGTGAAATTAAACTGCGTTGCTGGCAATTTTTTATTTAAAGTGATATGACTAAATTGAATGGTTGTGGTCTGACCAATAGAATCTTGAAGTACCATCATCACGGGACGACCGCCGTTAAAGCTTAATGATAGGCTACCAAAATTAGCATTGCTGGATTTGGGTGTTAAAATAAAGTAGTTTTTATTCGCATCAGGTTGGCTGACATTAAAATGGCGGTCAATTTGGCTTGGATCGCCTGACAATAATAATGCTGGTGCCTCTCCGATTTGACTGCCAACCGATTGCCGAGTTGCTTGTTGCAAATCTTTATCATAAATCCACATGGTATTACCATTAGCGACAATCAACTGTTCAGCAGGCGATTTGCTTTCCCAGCGGAACTGATTTTGACGCTGAACGCTCATCGTACCTGTAAAATTGGTTTTTTTATTGCCTGCTTGCGTGGTTTGGCTAAAGTTTGCCGTCATCGAGCGAATGCCTGATAGCTGGCTGTTTAAATTTTTGGTAGCCTGTGATTGAGAAGCAGCGGCAGCATGGGCAACTGTTGTCAAAGCGACAGGCACCATAACAGATGCCATAATAGCACCACTGATAACGGCGTTTACGATGGCGGTTTTTAGGGTTGAAGTTAACATAAATTTCCCTTGATATTCTTGATATAATGCTATGTGATATATTTGATAGCATCTATTTTTATTTTGCCAAATCACTGTATGGCAATCTACATAAAAAATGCAAATAAGCTGATTAAATGGTTGCGATATGTAGCAATTTTGATAAGGTTGTAAAGGTTGCCAAAATGCGTCATTGGCTGATTTGGTTTTAGGTATGGATAAAATACCAAACACCAATCATCACAAATCAGCCAATCGCCCATAAGCTAACACTACGGCAAAAGACGCATGATTTGCCACGCATCACCTTGTTTGGTGTATGCCATACGATCATGCATACGCCCAAGACGACCTTGCCAAAATTCGGCATGGTCGATGATTAGCTCATAACCGCCCCAAAAACTTGGATAAGGCACATTTTGAGTATGCTGCTGATCTAGTGCCAAAAACTTTTCTTCCATCGTTTGGCGATTGTCAACAACACCGCTTTGTGGTTGGCTCACCCAAGCACCCAGCTGGCTTTCTCGTGGACGCTTGGCAAAATAAGCTGCTGATTTTTCGGGAGAAACTTTGATCATTTGTCCACTTAAACGAACCTGACGCTCAAGACTGTGCCAAAAAAATAACACTTCAGCATTAGGATTGTCAGCAATATCCTGACCTTTGGCACTGTCATAATTGGTATAAAATACCACGCCTTGCTCGGTGAGCTCACGCATCAACACAATACGAACGCTGGGGCGATTATCACCGCCACAAGTTGCCAAACTCATCGCATACGGTTCAGGCAATTTGGCAGCGACCGCTTCATCAAACCAAGCACGAAATAAAGTCAATGGATTGCTTGGCAATCCTGTATCAGCCAAACTGTATTTTTCATAGGATTGTCGATAATCGGTTAAATCCATTCAAATCTCCTCATTGTCATCACAAATCACCCAAACTTGCCAAAATAGTTATTTACCACACCCGTATCTCATAGAGCTTATGGGCTATAGTACTGACAAGTTACATACTTATTGTATACTAATAATATACTTGAAATTTTACCAGTTACTTTTATGTCAATTCACTTAAGCCAAAACACGCCGAACTTCTGCCGCTAATTTTTGGGCAACCTCTTGGCATACTGCCTGATTTTGATGCTCAACCATCACACGGATGACAGGTTCGGTACCTGATTGACGAATCAGCAACCGACCTTGGTCAGACAGCTGTTCTTCTGCTTTTTTAAAGATGGCATTTAGCTCATCGTTATCATAAGGGTTGCTCATTTGAGTTAAGCGTACATTAATGAGCGTTTGGGGAAAAGGCGTATAATCCAAAACTAACTCTCTTAAAGATTTGCCTGTTTCTGCCATACAGCTTAGCACCTGCAAACCTGCCACAATCGCATCACCAGTACGGCTTTTATCCAAGTATAAAATATGACCCGATGGCTCACCGCCAATACTCCAGCCTCGCTCTTGGAGTTCTTGCATAACATAACGATCGCCAACCTTAGCTCGGTAAAATTCAATCCCTTGATTGACCAACGCCAGCTCAAGCGCCACATTACTCATCAGCGTCCCTACCACGCCTACAGGCTTAAGGTGTTTGGCAAGAATGTATAAAATCCCATCACCATCAATAATGTTGCCTTGATTGTCTGCCATAATAATGCGATCACCATCACCATCTAGGGCAATGCCAACATCTGCACCATGCTCACGCACTGCCGCCTGAATAACATTAGGATGCGTTGAACCACAGTTGTCATTGATATTAATGCCATTTGGTGTGTTATGAATTGCAATGACTTGAGCGCCTAATTCTTGAAGCACTCTTGGGGCGACACTATAGCCTGCACCATTGGCACAATCAATCACAATTTTAAGATTGGATAAATTCAGATGATACGGAAAACTTCCCTTGCAATACTCAATATATCTACCATTGGCATCTGCGATACGATGATTTTTACCAATAGTGTCAGCTTTGATGCCCTCTAGGCGAGCAAAACTGGCATTTGTATCATCAACCAAAGCGGTTAATTGATCATTGATGGCATTTTGCATCTCATCAGAGATTTTTTTGCCCTCATGATTAAAAAATTTTACGCCGTTATCTTGATATGGATTATGCGATGCTGAAATGACCACGCCCATATCTGCATGAAAGCTTTTTACCAAATGAGCAATTGCAGGCGTCGGCAGTGGTCCAAGCATATGCACATCAACGCCTGCTGCGTTAAATCCTGCCTGCAATGCTGCTTCGATGACATAGCCTGACAATCGGGTATCTTTGCCAATCAAGACGCTTGGGCGTTTATTGAGCGATTGACGCACCAAAACCTGACCTGCACCAAAACCTAAGCGTAATAAAAAATCAGGTGTGATTGGAAAAACCCCAAATTGTCCACGAATACCATCGGTGCCAAAATAACTCATCATTTATCCTTCTTAAAATACAAAATTGGTGTGATTAACTTAAGTGCAGTTAATATTGATGACTTCTGTAAGCGCTAAACTTAGGGATAAATGACAGCAATATCCCCAAAAATTGATGATTTATCATGAAAATTATAGCATATTTTAAGACAATAAATGACTAACAAACATCAAAAAAAACCTTGGTGTATTTGCTGCAGCTTGTGTGTTAAATACTGGAAAATTTACCTAAAGTCATGTATGCTTGATTTATACAAACCATAACTATAACCAACTGGCTATAAATAATAGTAATAAAAACACTCAATCAGGATGATCTTATGACACTCACTCAAATTCATCAGCTAAATAAGCTGCCCAAATCCATAAAAACTGGCAAACCACTGTTACATTTTGTACATGCCAATGGCATCCCTACACCAACATATCAAGTCATGCTAGATAGGCTTGCCAGATATTTTACTATCGTGTCAATCAATGAATTAGGCACACACCCTAACTATCCTGTTGATACTCACTGGCAAAGTATGACCCATCAAGTCGGTGATAGCATCGATGATGCCTGCCGTGAGCATGGCGTGTCAACACTGGTGGCGGTTGGGCATTCTTTGGGTGCTATGACGACCTTACAGACATTGATTGCCAATCCAAAACCCATCAGCCAAGCAGTTTTATTAGACCCTTCTTTACTAACAGCTCGTTCTGCTTTTTTATATCATGTAACTAAGACGGCGGATAAATACATAGGGCGTATTCCAAAATTTCAATACCATTTGATTGATAAATTAACGCCCGCCCAAAAATCCAAATACCGTAAAGATATCTTTGATAGCCGTGATGACGCATATCAAGCCCTAAGGCATAAGGCTTTGTTTGCATCATTTGATGAACGCAGTTTTCAAAATTATATCAAATACGGTTTTAAGCCAACAGCGGATGGTAAATATACGCTAAGCATTCCCAAATCTGTAGAGAGTGCAATTTTTCGTACCATGCCATCACTATATTGGCTAAAATCCATCTCACCAACCAAGCCAGTCGCTTTAATTGCAGGTCAAGACAGCGATTTTACCAAAATTGGCTCTTATGATGATGCCCACAAAAAATTTGATATACCTGTTTATTATGTTCTAGGGTCGCATATGTTTCCGCTTGAGTATCCTGAACAAACCGCTGATGATATCCTAAATACACTCATTGAACAACTACAGCTTGAATGTCACTAACGCCCAAATCCATCGCCTTATTACCCAAATATCCAGCAATCATCGCATTGTGTCTGATGATTGCGATGATTGCAAGTATGTTTGTTCTTCAATACGGCTGGTTGTTATTGCTTAGCGGTATTAATGACCTGCTCAATACATCTTTTATTGCCAAAAATACGCTGACAATCATGTCATTGATATTAACCGCTGTCAGCTTGGTATGGATTATTGTGATTTGGCAATATCTGCGTATCAAAACTATGGGTCATACGACCAAAACAACCATCTTAATATGGCAATGTTATTTTGGCTTTCATGCCATGAATTCAAAGGCATTTTTTAAAGCTTTGGCGATTTTATTGGTTGGTATCATCTTATCAAGTGGGTTCGTTGCCATACTCAGCGATTGGCTAAAACCCATGCCATCAATTGATGTCAAAAGTTTGGTTGATGACAGCACGCCCATGTGGTTATTTGCACTGTTGGTGCTGATTTGTGCCCCAATCTATGAAGAGCTGATTTGTCGTGGGCTATTTTGGCGATTGGGTGAGGATATTTTTAGCCCCTTTTTTACCCAAGAGCGGCACACAAATATCGCTGTTAGCTTATTATCCAGCGGTATTTTTTCTTTTTTGCACTTTCAATATAATTATCTTGACCTTGTGATGATGGCGACACTGTCATTAATACTTTGCTATACACGGCTGTCCACACAATCAATTTTTGCACCAATGCTACTTCACAGTATCAACAATAGCTTAGTTTTGCTTTTGATGATTTTTTCATAAGCCAATCTGTCAGCGATGAACTTATTGACCATTTTGGGATAAAACTCGATCACCTGACTGATAAATCTCATCGACCGTCAAAACAGACTTACCGCTTAGATCTTGACGCCAGCGTCTCGCGCCTGCCATGCCTTGAAATAACCCCAAATAATGGCGTGTCAATACCGCAAGATTAACGCCCTCATCAGCACGCTTTTTTAGATAGCTGATTAAATTTTCAAAAATTTGGCGATGACTGGGTGGCTGACTGCCCCATAAAAGATGACACTCTGCCATCAGATACGGATTGTGATAAAATGCTCGCCCAATCATCACGCCATCGACCTTTGCCAACTGCGTATTAATATCATCTAAATCGCTAATGCCACCGTTAATCTCGATGGTCAAATCAGGGAAATCTTGTTTAAGCCGATAAACCTCTTCATATCGTAATGGCGGAATTTCTCGATTTTGTTTGGGTGATAATCCTTGAAGCCAAGCAATACGAGCATGGGTAATAAAATGTGTGCAACCTGCCTCTGCCACCGTCTGCACAAAATCACGCATAAATTCATAGCTATCACAGTCATCAATACCAATGCGATGCTTAACGGTAATCGGTTTGTCGGTTTCATTTTTCATGGCACGCACCATATCAGCCACGACTTGCGGTTCTGCCATTAAACACGCACCGATTTTATTGTGCTGCACCCTATCTGATGGGCAGCCGACATTGATATTATATTCACAATATCCAAAACCAAGTGCTTCGGTCATACGAACCGCTTTAGCCATCTCGTCTGGATTTGAGCCACCCAACTGCAACACAACAGGCGACTCGGTCGGATGACACCGAAGATGATGCTTGGCATCACCTTTTAAGATGGCACTGGTGCTAATCATTTCAGTATAAAGATGGATATTTGGGTTAAAAAGCCTTGCAAATGCCCGAAAATCCATGGTGGTATAATCAATCATTGGGGCAAGGCTTAAGCGTTTATTTGTCATCATAAGCGTGATTGGATAATAGGTTTATATTGATTGACCAAAGTGATAAAATTGCGACTGGTGATGCGGCCAATCTCTTCGGCAGATTTTTGATAAATCTTTGCTAACGCTTCTGCCACATATGGTACAAAGGTTGGTTCATTATCACGACCACGCTTGGGGACAGGTGCCAAATATGGGCTATCGGTCTCAATTAGCACCCTATCTAAAGGCAATTTGGCGGCGACCTCTCTTAGGTCTTGTGATTTATTAAAGCTGACAATGCCCGAAAATGAAATATACAGCCCCATATCCAATGCACGCTTGGCAAAGGCATAATCTTCGGTAAAGCAATGAATAATACCATGTTCACACCGCTCAGCCGCCAGCACCTCTAAAGTATCCTGATAAGCATTGCGAGTATGCACAATAATGGGCTTTTTAGCGGTCTTTGCTGCGTCAATGTGTGCAGCAAAACTGTGTTTTTGGGCAGATGATTTATTCTTATCCCAATAATAATCCAGCCCTGTCTCACCAAATGCCCAAACTTTTTCATGATCAAGCGTTAGCAGTTCGTCAGGACTGATGGCAGCCAGCGTATGTTCATCTTGGCAAGGATGGACACCGACACTCATGCCAATGTCAGGCATGGCATCTGCTGATATGTTCACCCAAGCGTGAATGTCATCATATTCAGACAACTGGCACATGATTGCCATGGTACGCCTCACGCCTGCTTGGTACATGGCTTTGAGCAGATTTTCAGGTCTGTTATCATAATGGTCAAGCTTTAGATAAGTCAAATGCGCATGACTGTCTGTATACATGATTTGCCCTTGATAAGTATTGGTTAATCACTTTGGTAACCTAAGTGATGTAAATTGGGGCGTATTTTATCATGTCTTGGGATTTTTTTCATGCTTTGGGGTTTTTTGGTCATGATTTTGATGTACCGTAATGGATTGTGATGGTAAAGCATGTTCAATATGATAACTTTCTAAAAATTTTAATATCTCCAAAATCAGTACCGATTGTTTGGCATAAAAATCTTGAGCACCATCAGCATCAATATAAGCACGCATCTCAATTACATAACACTCTTGACGCAACTGCTTAATCCAAACTTGATTCCATTCATGGTTGGTCAGCCGATGCGTTACCAAAAATTCTTGTAAATTGATTATCATTCGCTCAATTTCCGCCAAATCAGCGGTACGCTTGATGAATAAATCATGCAAAAAATAAAACATATCCCTTGCAGTAAAGTTTTCAATCTGCAGCGATGAAAATTCGCCATTTGGCACAGTCACAACTGTGCGGTTTAGGGTGCGTATACGAGTTGAGCGAATGCCAATATCAATCACCGTGCCTTCATAAGTACCAAATTTACAATAATCCCCCACATACACAGGGCGGTCGGCAACCACCACAACCGAACCGATGAGATTTTCAAGCGTTTTTTGAGCACCAAAAGCCAGTGCCAAACCACCTACCCCCAGTGCGGCGATGCCTGTGGTTAAATCAAACCCAAGATTACCAAAAATTAAAATCACTGCCAAAATAATCATCAAGGCTTTGGCAATTTTTCTGAGTAGGTTTAAAATAGAAACCTGTTCAGGGCGACCTCGTTTTAATGAATTTGCCTCAGCACGGCGAAAAATGCCATCAAGCAGACGAAGCATCAGCCAAGCGGTCGCACCCCAAGCGACAATGTCCTTAATACGACCAAATGAGCTTCGCAATGTCAAAGGCACGCCAACACTGATCATAATTATCGGTAAGATTAATGACAAAACCACCAAAGACAACGGCATAATCACACTGGGCATAATGCGAAAAGGTTTTTTGGTGAGTGTGGTATAAAGCCCCTTGCTCACCCAATACAAAATCCACACCGCCAAATTAATCGCCAAATATAAAACCATCACAAGTATCGCCAATACTGAAAGCTCAAGCCAATATTTGGTTTGGGCGTGTGTGGCAGCATCAGACAGCCCAAGCCGTTCTGAAAGCGTTTGGGTGTGTGTGGTCATCTTGGGCAATGATGACAAGGTCTGTGATGACACTTGCCAAAATACCATGCCATCATCAGCCACACGGCGATTGAGCAAAATATCAATATGCTCATTCATCAGCCGAAGCTCACCAACTTTATCAATATCACTTGGCAAATTATCCGACAAATCGCCGTCGCTGGCATGACTGATTTGTAAATCTGGATACAGCTTGCCACCTGCATCTAATGCAACCACCAAATGCTCAACAATCTCACGATTGGGCGTTTGGGTTTTTGCCAAATAACGGCCGTCCAAATAGTTGGCAGCCAGTTCATAATCTTCTGCTGCAATTGCACGCAATAGCCCCTGAACCGCCCCTCGTGGCGTTTCACGACCAAAGCTATCTACCATAGTTTTGGTTGGATTTTCTTGAGATGTTGGCAACAACTTGGCAGTAGCATGGCTTGGCGTTGTTATTATCATTAACAGAACCATCGCCACGCCTGACAGCACCATACCGATTTTTTTGGCCATCTTTTGCACAATCACTCACCATAGCTTCATTGACAGACTTAGATTTTTGCTAACCATAACGCATTATAAGTTAAATAATCATGAAAAACCATGACCAAAATAACCCTGACTTTCATTAAATATCATTTAATTATTTATTATTTTAATCTTAAAAATTGGTATAATACTACCAAATGACAAGCAAATAATAATGGCAGATAATGAACACTCATCATCTGCCATCGTTGCTATCAATCATTGGCATGGCTTGGGCGTATCATCTTAATCATTCAAATTTGATTAAGCATCCACCCCATCAGCCAAACCAAGCATTGTGCTTAAATTACTGCTTAACTTCTTGTTTTTTTGTGCCAAAGACCACAGAGACTTTACCATCATCACCGTTGTTTTTGTGTACAAATGACCCGCCCATCTCGGTTGCATTTGGACCATAAAAGCCCCCAGTAACCTTGGCATCTTTGATGACGATGGATTTGCCTGTACTGCTAGAATCTATCTTATAGCCCCCTGCGTTCGCTTCGGCGGTGCTGGCTGTACCTGTCCAGCCATTGCCTGCGATTTTACCTGTGATGCTAAAGACAGGCTCTGTGCGGCCTTTGGTGATAAGTTTGCCATTAACTGTTTTGCTTCCAAAGTCAATGTCAAAATTAGCAACATCTTTGGCATCATTAAAGCCTTTTGATGAGTCCTTTCCTGTGATGTATCCTACCCAGTTCCCCAGATATTTGGCTTTGTCTGTGGTTGGTACGGCTTTCTCAGCGGTGCGTTCGCCTTGTAAAAAGACGCTGTGGCTACCACCGACACTAAGCTCACCAAATTTTAGGTATTCAAAGTTTTTGCCATAGGTTTTGACGCTGACTGTATCATTCACCATCAAAGTCTCGCCCGCTTTGTTTGTGGTGGATTCTGGCTTGTCTTTGGTGAATTCATTGACATCTTTGGCAGCACCGGTAGGCACCAAATCAATGACGGTAGAACCCAAGACCAACTTTTTGGCATTACCAAAGTTATCCAGTTGTTTTTCGGTAAATGGGGTGAATGTGGTTGCGTCATTTTCGTTAAATGTCCCAAGTGCATAGGCATCTAAGATGGCTTCGGTTTTTTCTACATTACCCTCTTGTTTAGCACCAAAGACGCCAAAGAGTTTGTTGTCATCGGTTAAGAATTTACCTGCCAGCTCCTCGCCTTTTGGCCCATAAAAACCACCTTCTAGCTTGTTTGTAGCATCACTGGTAAAGGGGTGTTGGGTTTTGCTGTCTTCTTTTTTATCGCTTGCGGTGGCACTGCCACGGAAGCGGTTGCCGTGGATATTAGCTTCTATTTTATAACGCTCTTTGGCGGTTACAGTTGTGCCTGACAGCTGATTACTGATAAGTTTGCCTTTAATTTTTTTATCAGCAAAATTAACATCAAATTCACTGCTATGACCATATGCACCATTATAATCATTTGGCTTGTCTCTCTCATCAGTTAACAAAGATGAGTATTCATGGGAAGACATTACACTATAGCGATTACCAGCAGGACTTGCATTAAAACTGCTAAATGATTGTCTATCTTTGGCATCGGTCATAAAATCCCAAGTACCTTTATACTTAACTTCAGATACAGGCAATTCTTTAGCAGTTTGTTCACCTTTATAAAATAAAGCACCATCAAAACCAGTTTTAGCTATTTTATTTGGAATGTCGATCTTAGAATAACCTGAGTGATAAATATAACCAGAACGCACATAAGTCAAATCACGAGTGCGTGCTTTATTCTGCTTATCATGTGAATAGTTAATATTTTTTTCATAAATGGGTTTAGCAAGACTTGTTAGACGATCATCAAGAGCTTTTTTAATATAAGCTTCTAGTGCCGCTTCATCAAGTCTTTCATTTTCAGGGCGTTGTTTATTCTCTCTTCTGATTTGATCTTCAATATGTTGCTTCTCTTGTTTGTAAGCATTTTGTACTTCTTTACTATTCTTGATGTTTTGCCAAATAGAGTTGTCAAATGGCTTATGCTCCAAGCCACCTTCAAGTTTTACAACATCATCTGTACTGATTTGGGCATGTTCTTCCTGTTTTGGTATCCAGTTACGAAGCTTTAATTCCATACCATAACCCATGGCAGGTTCTTGAATGCCTGAAACTTCAGCTTTTTCATTTTTCTCAGTTGGCACATCTTGATATTTTGGTTCTGGTGTGCTGGCACTGCCTGTACCAGAGCTTGCACCGCCTGTACTGCCTGCATTATCAGTGCTACCTGCACCGCCAGTACCGCTACCAGCATTACCTGCACCGCCTGCATTTGGAATGGGCGTAGGAGCAGGTGGATTTGAACCACCACTGCCACCACAAGCGGTTAATAAGACGGCAGAGATTGCCACACACAGTGTGGTTAAAGGAATGTGTTTCATAAAATAATCCTCTGATGGGTTGATGGTATTATCTAAAAAAGTCTGTTAATGCCTATTTTGGCATGTTGACAATGTGCATTTGGCGTATTTGTTTGAGCATTTATGATAAATGCGTTTGTGATGGACAAAATACGGCAAATTTACATTGATAAATAATAACATAAACAATAACAATTATCATTAAATTTGTAATCTTTTTTTCTTGATATTGTCTATGATGGCACATTTTTTTACAAAAACAAAAGCAGGGCGTGCTTATCCCATCAAAAAATGCGACTAAACTCAACAAACATTTGATTTTTATGGTAATTTGCCTTGATGTCATTGCTTTTATTGATGTTTGTGCTGATGGTCAGCCGTGGCGTGATGCCCCATTTGTGAATGTCTCTGTGCCAAAGCGATAAAGACGCTTGCATCTGTTTATCATGGCGAATTTGTCCACCACTGGTTAGGTTTGCCCCTTGGTAATGGCGTTTGTTGATGCTGATTTGGGCACGACTTGAAAGACCACCCGCCCATTCTTGCCCCCACGCTGTGCGTATGCCACGGCGTTGATAGCTGTCGGATGGGTCTTGTGGCACTTTTTCATCATAAAAGTCTGCCCCTAAAAGATAATAGCGTGTGGCATTTGGGTAATAAATCAATGATGTGCTGTATAAAGTGTTGTTACTGTCAGCCCTAGGCGTCCGATGGTTGGTTAGGCGTGATATGTCTATGGCGTTTAGGCTTTGAAATTTTGGGTTGATTCTATAATCAGCTGACATGCGTATGCCGATGGTGTCGGTATAACGCTCATGCCCATAAAATCTTTTTTCACCATAGGCCTCAATGCCAAGGTCTTTTTTGGCATCAGCAAAGCCCAAATTTGCCCCCAGTCTGCCCCAATGGTCGTTGTATTTTTTGTGATTTTGATGATGTTTGCCATGGATTTGGGCGTTCGCTCCCACATATGCCCCTTTGGGCAAAGACCACTTTTTATCCGCCCCTAATTGATAGCTTAGGGTGATGGCATCAATGGGCTTTTCAAAAGTCCATTGACCTTGCGTGGTGTTTTTGGGGGTTTGATTGATGTTGTCTTCTTTGGCCAGATTCATGCCTGCTTGCCATGTCCATGAATCTCGTTGTTTTAACGCTTGTCTGTACTGCCCAACAACCTGCCGCACCTCCTCTGGCAAGTTGTCAGCATGTAATTTATTAAACTGGTCAAGGGCGGCTTCGTTTTGTTTGTCCATAAATAACGCCCTTGCCAGATGAAAACGCACCACATTATATTCAGGCACGATGGCGATGATGCGACGCAGCTCATCAATGGCTGCTTTGGCGTTGCCTTTGTCCAAGGCAGCCAGTGCATTGGCATACCCAAGTAAAATGCCATTTTGATGATCTTTGGGCAGTTTTTGATAAATGGGCAATAATGCGTGAACCCCTGCCATATTATTGGTCATGACAGCAGAATTTAGGGCGTGATTGAGCAAATCGGGGTTATCAAGCAGTAACGCTTCATCGGCGATGAGCGTATCTTCGGCAGGATTTGGTGTTTGTGCCAGTGTTGGTTCTGTTGTTGATGTTAATGTACCATGGTGCAATAGTTCAGGCTGAGCATGGTTAATGATGGGTTCAAGGGTGGCTATTTCTTGATTGATTGGCTCTTGATTGTCGGTGCGACCATCATCGGCATGGCTGATATGAGCGATTAGAAAAGTCAAGCCAACCATAAAAATTTTTATGGGTGTTTTGCTGGGGGTGAATGTGGTATAAACAGGCGTGATTGTCATGACAGCTCCTATCAAAAAAGCGAGCATATTTTACCATTTTTTATGGTATTTAAAAATAAAAATGTGAATGATTATTAATTAATTTACAAAATTAGTCGCTTAATTGGCATCTGATTAACACAACCTGATGATAAATAAGATACCATTGATGGTTTTTTATTCATTATTTGATACAGTATAACGCTTTATTCATATTATCATTAGCCATAAGGTTACAAATTAGCCATCAGTTTACAATTGATAATAATGACCGACAATTATTTTACAAATCATCTATGAAATACTACAGACATCTGGAGAAATATCCGTAAAATACGAAATCTGTTTGCACACTGTGATTATGACACTCAAATCAAACAAGCATTGAGATTAATAAAGTCATCATCATAGAACAAACAGAGCATTGTGCCTATTTGCTATCGGGCAAAAGGCATTTAACCCACTTGTGATTGATGGTTATCACGACACAGTTATTTATAACGATAAACATGAATTACAATGATAATAATCAGGAAACTACTATGAAAAATTTAACTAATAAACTATTGGCTGGCGTGTTAAGTGCTGCTGTTTTGTTGCCTGCCGTTGGCTTCTCTACCACCGCAGTTGCTAACGACCGTATTAAAGCACAAGCTTATGGCGATGTCAATTTTAACCAAAATCGTCAAAAAGCCATTCAAATGCTTGCTGCTCGTGGCTATCAAGTTTCTGATATAGATGTTGATGACTTTTTGGGCAAGCCTGTCTTTGAAGTAGAAGCCTATAAAAACGGTCTTGAGTATGACATCGTACTTGAATACCCATCACTTAAAATCATCAAAGAGCAGCGTGATTACTAATAAATTAATTACTAATCATGAGTGATGACCGCTAAGAGCATCACTTAGCGATCATAAAATAAAGCCCTCATGGTAGATGGGGGCTTTATTCATTGGTTGATTGGGCATTGGTTGATTGGGGTTTGGCATGCCACAACACACAAAACCACTGATTAAAAGTGCAGGTTAAAACTTCATTTCAAGTGCCAATTGGTAATTGCGTCCAGGAGCAGCATAGCGACCATAATGCTTATCTTGGCTAAGTCCTGTATGCTGATTGACCGCCCCTTCTGCTGTTTGGCGTAAAGCCTCCCAAGTGGTGTAATAGGTATCAAATACATTATACACGCCAGCACGCAAGGTAAAGTTATCTTTTATGTTCACATAACCTGACAAATCAAGTGTTCGCCACGGCGTGGATTTTGCTTTGGTAGCTTGTTTTGTTTGAATGTTGCCATTACCTAAGTTCTTATCTGCCACAATCTCGCTTGGATTTTTGGCATCAGAATGGGTAAACATGGCGTTTGCTCCCCATTTTTGGCTTGGGGCATCATAGCCAAGCCCCACCACATAACGAGATGGCTGAATGGCATCAAACAGCATGTTTGTTCCTGCCAAAGTTGGGTTTAAGGTTTTGCCTTTAACATCAACTTTGTTATAAGCCAGTGTTGAGTATAATCCATAGGGAATGCGGCTATTGACAGCGTTTAGGTCAAGTCTGCCAAGAATGTTAATGCCTGTCAAATCAGCATCTTGTCCATTATGAAAGCCCAAATCACCTTTACCACGCTGTTTGCCTGCATCAGCACCTTGGGTTAGGGTTCTAATCTCTTCACTTTTGCCAACAATCAAATCGGTATAGCGATTTTTAAAATAACTAATCTCAAGGCTGCCTAAGTGGTTATATAAAGTCGCTCCGATTTCTTGGTTAAAGGATTTTTCAGGTTTTAGCTTGGTTTGATGGACAGTCTGCTGACAAATGTACCAAAGACCCTTACAGCCATGTTGCGTGCCTTTACCGATGGTTACGCCAAAGCGTTCGCCATACATTTCAGAAAAACTTGGCATGCGAAAGCCTTGCGAGCTTCTATAAGCGATGTCCAGCCAGTTGGTGGGCTTGACCACCACGCCAAAATTCCAAGACAGCTGGTTGCTGGCACTGTTGTCCACCAAAGGCACATCGGATTTGTGTTTGATTCTGTCATAGCGAGCACCCAACCCCAAATCAATATATTTATTGATGGTCATGTTGTCTTTTAAAGCGATGAAATAATTATCACCGCTGATGTGGCGAGTGGTTGAGCAATCAGCATAGCTGTTGGTCTCGCTATATTTACATTTGTCATCTTTGACCACAGTCGCTTGATTTGGTTGATAGATATTATCCGTGCCTTTATTGGCGTTTTGTTGGCTGTTTTTATTGCTCCAATCCGCCCATTGACTGCGTAAATCTTTATAAGCTTTAAAGCCAAGTTCGTCTATCTTGTTGTATTTTTCTTGCCCCAAACTTTGTTTGATTTTCTCAAAAGGTTTTAGGGTGCTGTTGGGGTTTTGTTTATCATATTGGCCAATGATGGCTTGATAATCAATCTTATCGGTATTGGTTTGGTTGTATTGCTCTATACCTTGCTTGATGGCAAAGTTTTGATAAGTGCTGTTTTTGGCGTTACAAGCCTGTGGATGGTCATGACCATAACCATAAGCATCAAGGCAAATAGGTCTGTTGTTTGAACCTAAAATGGGCTTAAACTTATCTGGCAAAGGGTTACTTGGTGGGGTGTAATCAAGTTTTTGATAAGATTGATGGGTTGCCAAACGATAATCTTCACGGCTAAGGCTTGAATTGAATTTATCATAGCCAACTTGCAGGTTGATGTGATGATGCGTACTGCCCAACGCCAGTTTTTTGTTAAAGACGGCTTTGATTAAATTGTGCTGTTCTTTGTAGGCATTGTTATCCACCTCTTTTACCGAAAAAGGTTTATTGACATCAGGCGTACAATTTTTGTCAATGTGCGGATAGGTTGAACAGTGCGTGTTGGTCAGCTGGCTGCGTAGCGTAATGTCTTGCTTATCATAAGACACACGCACATCATCAAACCATTGATTTTCACCTTTGCTGTCATAAACATATTCAAGCCCTAGGCGGTCTTTTTGGTGTTTTTCATCATAAAATACGCCATGAGCATAGTTGATGCCATAACCTGAATTTGGCCCAATGGCATCACGAATGCGTTCACCAAGATTATTGCCTTGATAATAGCCATTTCTTTGGGCAAGGTTGGTGATGCTTGATTTTTCAATGTCATGAACCGTCAGATAAGCAGGCACGGTTTTATCTTGCATGGCGTAGTTTTGTTTGGTGATTTCATACACACCACCAACATAGTGCTTATCGTTTAGCTGATAGCCTGGGCGAAGTAGCAAGGATTTGCTGTCTTGGGTGAGTGGATTTGGGATAAGGCGGTTAGGGCCTGTATAATCTTTGACATTGACCTTATCACGCACATTGGTTGGCTTGGCTTGGAGTTTGGTTTGACCGCCAGAGGCACACGCCTCATAATCACCATTGGCACATTCATTTGCTATTAAAAATTTTGGGTTATTTGGGTCAGTGGTTGCCACCGCTCTATCAAAACTTTGGCTGCCCTGATAGGCATCATCATGTGCCTTATATTCTTGACCACGGCGGTCGGTATAGATGACAAGACCGCTAAAAGCGCCTGCCTTGCCTGCTGCTGCCACAGAATTAACCCATGCGTTATTTTTACTGGCATAGGCGGTTTTGGTCTGCACGCCCCAATCTTTACCATCTTTGATGATGTCATCGGCGGTTTTGGTAACAAATGCCACAGAGCCAGATAACGCCCCAGAGCCGTGTTCACTTGAATTTGCACCTTTGCTGATCTCAATGGAGCGGACATTTTCGTATTCTATTTCGTTGATTGCCCCACCTGCGGCATAATTTTTGCCTGCCACAGGGCCTTGTAGGGCATAGTGCTGGGCTTGATTGATGCCATCAACCAATACCGCCACACGATTTTTATCCATACCACGAATAGAATAGCCTGAGCTTGCCCCACGACCTTGCTCAACCACAGCAATACCAGGGTCATAGCGTGTTAAGTCTCGAATGTTTAGCACTTGTTCTTTATTGATGGTCTCAGCAGTTTTGACCACCTTGCCAAGCCCTGTAACTTCGTTGGCTTTACGGGCGTTTTTCTTCGCTGTTACAACAGTTTCATCCAAGACAACAACAAGGTTTGTCTTATCTGTTGCCTCCGCCTTATCGGTCGTTGTGTTTGCCAGTGCCACCTGCGTGATGTTAAGCAGACCCAAAGACAAGGCACTAAGTTTTAATACTTGTTTGGATTTTTTGGATTTGTTGTTTTGTTTTGATTGATTCATCAATGACCACCTATTGGCTTTTGCACTTGGATACATCAATACACCCCCAATCAATCACAAGGCAGGCATCAAGTTTGGGATACCAGAACCATCTGTTTATGAGCGTGTATCGTTTTTAAGAACTTAATTGTTTACCAAAATAACCATTTGCTTGCTAAAACCACCCAACCAAAGTGATTAATTTTTGATTTTGGTGTAAAGTTTGTAAAAATAAGTAAAATTATAATACAAATACAAGTAATAATACAAACCATTTGTGTCAATTTATCTACCGCAGTGAGATAAAAAACCCAAATCCAATCATTTTTTATTCTATTTTTAACAATAAAGTAAAAGTATTATTAAAAAATTCTCATTCATCAAGGATAGCCAACAAACTTACCCAACGATCCATTTAACTTTCTACCCAAATTTATCATAATAACTGCTATAATAAGCCATCAAGACGCATTTACTCTTTATGCTTAAAATGTCTTTTCTTGATTGTTAGCGATGGTTTGGTCATTCAACCTTTTAACATCAATTATCTCAAACCCATCAAAATTATTGTTAAAAATACTTTAAAATAGCTTAGGAATAAAGATATGCCTACCTCAATCAATCCAAGTACCACCCAAAACCTCACCGATTATAAAGTCGCTGATATCCGCTTAGCCGATTATGGTCGCCGTGAGATTGCCTTGGCAGAAGCTGAGATGCCAGCCCTGATGGGGTTAAGAAAACGCTATCAAGACCAGCAACCACTTAAAGGGGCTAAAATCCTAGGCTGTATCCACATGACCATTCAAACGGCGGTGCTGATTGAGACCTTGGTTGCCTTGGGTGCAGAAGTTCGCTGGACATCATGCAATATTTTTAGCACCCAAGACCACGCCGCTGCTGCCATGGCGGCCGCTGGTATCCCTGTGTTTGCATGGAAAGGGGAAACCGAAGAAGAATACGAGTGGTGTTTACGCCAACAAATTCATGATGGCAGTGGCTCTCAAAATCAGGGCAAACTTTGGGATGCCAACCTCATCTTAGATGACGGTGGCGATTTGACTGCCCTTATCCACAATGACTATCCACAGATGCTCAAGGGCATTCATGGCATCAGTGAAGAGACCACCACAGGCGTGCATCGTCTGCTAGACATGCTGAATAAAGGCACACTCAAAGTCCCTGCCATCAATGTCAATGATGCCATCACCAAATCCAAAAACGACAACAAATACGGCTGTCGCCACAGTCTGAACGATGCCATCAAGCGTGCCACCGACATGCTGCTGGCTGGTCGCCGTGCCTTGGTCATCGGCTATGGTGATGTGGGTAAAGGCTCAGCCCAAAGCCTGCGTCAAGAAGGCATGATTGTGCGAGTCAGCGAAATTGACCCCATCTGTGCCATGCAAGCGTGTATGGACGGTTATGAGTTGGTTTCGCCTTTTATCAATGGTGAGCCAAGTCAAGGCGTGAACACTACGCTCTTACAAGACACCGACCTTATCGTTACCACCACAGGCAATTACCATGTCTGCAACAGCGACATGTTAACCGCCCTGAAATCTGGGGCGGTGGTCTGTAATATCGGACACTTTGACACCGAGATTGATACCAACTTTATGCGTGATAACTGGCAATGGGTTGAAGTCAAGCCACAAGTTCATCAAGTCTACCGCTCTGATGATGAGCGTGATTATTTGCTGGTGTTGTCCGAAGGTCGCTTAGTGAATTTGGGCAATGCCACAGGGCATCCCTCTAGGGTGATGGACGGCTCTTTTGCCAATCAAGTGCTGGCACAGATGTATCTGTATCAACAAAAATTTGCCGATTTGCCAGCGGACAAAAAAGCAGACAGTCTGTATGTCAAAGTCCTGCCTAAAAAGCTTGATGAAGAAGTCGCTGCCGCCATGGTGGCAGGGTTTAATGGGGTCATCACCAAGCTCACCCAAACCCAAGCGGACTACATCGGTGTGCCGATAGATGGGCCGTTTAAAGCGGAAGATTATAAGTATTAATCAGTTTTATATGATGAATTCATCAGACAAAAGCGGTAAATCCATTACCGCTTTTGTTATGTAATCAGGATATGTTTACTCATGATTACCTTGACAGATTAAGACCAAATCACCCACATCTCACCAAAAACCCCAACAATCTATGGCATGACTGGCATAGCCGCATCATTTAAATAGTGACAGCCAAATCACAAGATGATAAAATCAGCTTTGATGACTGATTTTAAGGTTCATCACATCAAAAGCGTCTTATCAATATCAACGATCCAACAAGGAGCTTTTATGACAAAGCCACGCTTACGATCGCATATCTGTGCCATCAGTTTTGGTATATTTGCCAGCCTAACTATGCTCTCTGCTTGCGGTAAACCCAGCAACATTCATACGCCATCCATAACACATCAAGACATGCTGCCTAGCAACACCTTGGCACAATTATCCGCCCTGCCCCAGCTTACCCAAGGTTTGGGCGACACAGGCAAAAGCGTCATTGATCCAAATAAGCCAACTTTGGTGAAGTTTTGGGCAAGCTGGTGCCCTCTGTGTTTGGCCACCTTACAAGAAACACATGACTGGCGTGATGACCCTAATTTGGCAGGCTTTAACATCATTACCGTTGCCAGCCCCACTCACTTAAATGAAAAAAATACCCAAGACTTTACCGACTGGTATCAAGTACTACAAACAGATTATCCAAATCTGCCTGTATTGATTGACAGTAGCGGCCAACTCATTAAAGAACTTGGTGTACAGGTCTATCCCAGCTGGGCAATCTTGGACAAAAATGGGCAACTTGTGTATCTTAATAAAGGCAATCTTAGCTTTGAGCAAGTGTCTTATTTGGCAAAAAATCCACAAGAGCTAGACCAGCTTAAAGCCCACGGTGGTCAGACTGCCATGCCCACCAAAAATAAAGAGGGTGTGTATTATAACGATCAAGGCCAGCCTTTAAATACCAAAACCATCCATCTGGCGGGCGGCTGTTTTTGGGGGGTGGAAGCTTACTTTGAGCGTATTGATGGCGTGGTAGATGCTGTTAGTGGTTATGCCAATGGCAATGAAACAATCACCAATCCAAGCTATGAACAAGTCATTGCAGGCTCAGGACACGCCGAGACAGTCAAAGTGGTTTATGATGCTGATAAGGTGGATTTGGACACTCTATTACATTATTATTTTAGGATTGTTGACCCAACCAGCGTCAATAAACAAGGTCATGACCGTGGCATACAGTATCGCACAGGCGTTTATTATACCGATCCAAGCGACAAAGCGATTATTGAGAATGCCTTAAATGAATTACAACAAAAATATAAAGCACCCATCGTCGTAGAAAATCTGCCCCTAAAGCATTTTTCCCTTGCTGAAGCGTATCACCAAGATTATCTCACCAAAAACCCAAATGGCTATTGTCATGTGGATTTAAGTCTTGCCAATGATAAAATCACGAGTAAAGCTCCCACCCTACCAAAGGCAAGCACTATCCAAGAGGCTCTTGACCCAAGACGCTATCAAGCTTTTACTAAAGATAATTTAAAACAAAGCTTAACCAAGGCTCAATATGATATCACCCAGAACGCAGGCACGGAGCGGGCATTTAGCCATGCCTACGACCATCTGTTTGATGATGGGCTGTATGTAGACATTGTCAGCGGTGAGCCACTATTCTTATCTACCGATAAATACAACTCAGGCTGTGGCTGGCCAAGTTTTACCAAGCCGATTGATCCACAAGTCATCAGCAAACATACCGACACGAGCTATAATATGATACGCACCGAGGTACGCTCACGCATTGCCAATTCACATCTAGGGCATGTGTTCCCTGATGGTCCAAAGGCACGGGGCGGACTGCGTTACTGCATCAATGGCGATGCGTTAAAATTCATCCCCAAAGCGGACATGGAAAAACAAGGCTATGGGGTATTGTTACCACTGATTAAGCCTGCCCAACCTTAATTATTAATTATTATAAAAAATGGCACAGTTTAGATTTGTGCCATTTTTTTACTCAAAATGACGCCAAATCATTCAAAAAGCTGCGATAATTTTATTCAAATTGATTAAATCTTGTTATAATAGCAAGCTTTAGCCATCTTTAAGAATACCGCATAGCACAGTTTTTTATCATTCTGATCACTGGGCGTATTCACTGATTGCTTGGCAAAAAGCATGCCTGCCTTATATTAATCATATCACTCACACCAAGCCCAATACGACATTGGTCGCTGATTTGGGTTTGATTTAAGTCATTGAACTGGTCAAATATGCCAAGATTTTTTGTTGATACACCGCTCACCACCAACCTGATTGGACAAATCATCACCCTACCTGACCATGTCACACATCATTGGTGCAAGGTGCTGCGTGCTTCGGTTGGTGATTGTGCCTTTTTGTTTGATGGGGTGGGCGGTGAGTACACAGTAACGCTTACGCATATTGATAAAAAATCTGCCAGCGTCAAGATTGACGCCTATCACCCCATCAACCGTACGCCACCGTTTCGTGCCAGTATCGGCTTGGTGATGAGCCGTGGTGATCGCATGGATTATGCCATACAAAAAGCCACCGAAATGGGCGTTCATTGTATTCATTTATTGACCAGTGACCGTTGCCAAGCCCATCTCAAATACGACAGAGATTTTAAGAAAATCGCACATTGGCAAAGTGTTGCCGTCGCTGCTTGTGAGCAGTGCGGTATGAATATCGTTCCAAATATTATCGCACCCATCTTGCTTGATGAATGGGTGGCCAACTGTCAAGATGAACTAAAACTGGTGCTTGCACTTAGCGAAAATAACCCTGCTTTTAACAAACTTTTACCAAAAAATATCAGCCTGTTGATCGGTGCCGAAGGCGGCTTAAGCCCAAGAGAGATTGATTTGGCGATCCATCATGGTTTTGTGCCATGGCGGATTGGCGAGCGTGTGCTTCGTACAGAAACTGCACCCGTGGTCGCCTTGAGTGCATTGACACTTTTGGCCAACCTTACTAATTCACCACTTTAATTAGCCGTATAACGCCTGCCACAGTCGCACGGCTTGTGCCATCGGCTTAACATCATGCACACGCACAATATGCACCCCTTGCTGTAGTGCGACAAAATGTGCAAGTGTTCCCAAATTATCTCTCTCAATCGGTTGATGATTTTTAAGATATTCAAGTCCGCTATTGGTTAAAATTTCACCCAAAAATCGCTTGCGGGATACGCCAAACAACATAGGCATCTTAAAATGCTGAATGATTTGCTGTAAATTTTGCATAATTTGAATGTGATGTTCATAATTTTTTGAAAATCCCATACCAATATCAATGATAATTTTTTCTTGCCCAATGCCTGCAGCCATCGCCTTATCAATTCTTATTTGAAGCTCAGTGCTAATCTCAGCAAGCACATCGTTATAACTTGTCAACTCATCCATCGTCTGAGTCATGGTATCAGGCGTACCACGGCTGTGCATGATGACCACAGGACACTCAAGATCAGCCACCATATCACAAGCACCCTCTCGGCTTAGACCACGCACATCATTGACAATGTCAGCACCTGCACCAATTGCCTGAAGCATCACCGCAGGGTCACTGGTATCCACAGACAGCCACAAATCTTCACCAAAATTTTCACGAATAGCGGCGATGATGGGTATCACACGCTCAAGCTCTTCATCAGTACTAACCTTTGGGGCATAGGAGCGTGTGGATTCTCCACCAATATCAATGATATCAACACCATAGGCGATCATCTGCTCGGCGTGAACCAAAGCAGCATCCAAATGGTTAAAACGCCCCCCATCTGAAAATGAATCTGGTGTCATATTAAGTACGCCCATCACCTTTGGCACATCAAAAGTCATGACTTTATTACGGTGACGAATGGATTTGGTCATAGAATAAGACATAAAATACACTCAAGTTTTCAAATACCTTATCATACCATAACTTGATTTTTTGGGTAGGTAATCCCCATTAAAGCATTTTACATATTAATTTTAAGGATTCGTATTGCAATATTTTGACAGACACGAAGGCGGAGAAAACGCCATTTTGGTTCACTTAGACATTCATCAAATCACCGATCCTGATGACCTAGAAGAATTTCGCTTGTTAGTACATTCAGCAGGTGCAAACGAAATAGAAATCATCACAGGCAGTCGCAGTAAGCCACATGCCAAATACTTTGTTGGTACAGGCAAAGCCGAAGAAATCGCTGAAGCAGTCAAGCGTTTTCGTGATACCAATGACGATAATACAGATGATGTTATTGTGATTTTTAATCACACACTCACGCCAAGTCAGGAGCGAAACTTAGAATCATTGATCAAATGCCGTGTGCTTGACCGCACGGGGCTGATTTTGGATATCTTTGCACAGCGTGCACGCACGCATGAAGGTAAGTTACAAGTTGAGCTTGCACAGCTCAATCACCTTGCCACACGCCTTGTGCGTGGCTGGACGCATCTAGAACGCCAAAAAGGTGGTATTGGCCTGCGTGGTCCTGGTGAAACTCAGTTAGAAACGGATCGCCGATTGCTCCAGATTCGGGTGACACAGCTCAAAGCCAAGCTTGATAAGGTCAAACAAACCCGTAAACAAGGTCGTGCTAAACGCCAAAAATCAGACATTCCAACCATATCATTGGTCGGCTATACCAATGCAGGCAAATCAACGCTATTTAACCACTTAACTGACGATAATATCTATGCTGCCGATCAACTTTTTGCGACCCTTGACCCAACACTACGGCGTGTCAAATGGCCAGGTGTCGGTAATGTGGTACTGGCAGATACGGTAGGATTTGTACGCCATTTGCCACATGAGCTGGTAGAAAGCTTTCATGCGACACTAGAGGAGACGCTTGAGGCGGATTTGTTGCTGCATGTGATTGATGCCGCCAGCGAGGATATGCACGCTCAAATCGAGGCGGTCAATGATGTGCTTGAGCAAATACAGGCAGATGCGCCGATTTTATTGGTATTTAATAAGATTGACAAAAGTGGTGAACCTGCCAAAATACATTATCAAGACCATGGCGTGCCACATCGGGTCTATGTGTCTGCCAAAGAAAATTTGGGCATAAACCAGCTGATGTTAGCAGTCCAAGAACTTTTATCAGGACAGCTAAACCATTATACGCTGACCTTACCTCACCATGCAGGTGCCCTAAAAAACACCTTGCATGAGCTTGGCGTTATTGAGTCAGAAAGCTTTGATGAATTGGGTCATCAAATCCTAGGCGTGCAGCTGTCGCCTGCTAAGCTGACCCAGCTCCTTGGGCAATACGCACTTGATCCTAAACAAGTGCTACCACCAAACGAAGCTGCAAGCTTAGAGCCTGCACTTGAGCCATTTGAAGCGGTACTAAAGCAAAATACTGATAACCCAACACATCAAATTTAATTGATCTTGTTATAACATCATCAAAAAAGACTGCTCAATCAAGCAGTCTTTTTTGATGATAAAATAGCTAGTAAAGCTAACCATTGAATTTTTGTAGCGAAGCGATACGATCATCTAAAGTGGGGTGTGAGCGAAATAAGCTGGCAATGCTAAAACCTTGAGATTGACCACTTGCAATAGCAAATGCTTTCATTGCTTCAGGCATCTGATCTGGGCGTGCCTCAGCAGGACGCAAGGCATTGAGTGCACTGATCATCTTATCACGACCAGCCAAACGCGCGCCCATTTCATCAGCACGATATTCACGCAATCTAGAAAACCACATGACAATCGCAGATGCCAAAATACCAAGCAAAATATCCATCACCATGCTGGTGACAAAATATGCGATGCCCGGTGAATCACTGTCATTTTTAAAGATCGCACGATCCACAAAATTACCAATGATACGCGCAAAGAACATCACAAAGGCATTGACCACACCTTGAATCAGTGCCAAAGTCACCATATCACCATTGGCAACATGGCCAATTTCGTGTGCAAGCACCGCTTCGACTTCATCAGGTGTCATCGTATGGATCAGCCCTGTCGATACCGCAACTAATGCCTTATTTTTATTCCAGCCAGTAGCAAATGCGTTGGGCTGGGCATTATCAAAAATACCCACCTCAGGCATACCAATGCCAACTTCACGCGCTTGATGGGCAACCATATCTACCAACCATTGCTCTGTACCATTTTTTGGGGTATCGATCACCACGGTACCTGTTGATTTTTTCGCCATCCACTTGGACAAAAATAACGAAATGACTGAGCCAATCATACCGTATAACAAACACATCACCGCCAAGCTGACATAGTTTAGCCCGCCTGAACCATGGACATTGCCCAGACCAAAGACTTGTGAGAGTACCATAAATACGATACTAAAGACAATCAATACGGCTAAGTTGGTTAATAAGAATAAACCAATTCGCATCATCTGTGAATTTCCTTTTATAAATCAAAAATATAACTGACTAGAGTCTTACTTATTATAATGATAAATACGCAAAATAAAAGGCAAAAACTTTGATAAGTCGAAGTTTTTGCCGATATAGACACAAAAAGCTAACAACTTTTTGGGTTTAAGTAATTTTAATCCAGCCTAAATAAAGATCTGATTATTCATTGTTTGAAAAATAAATATGTGCAGATGCGTCACGATTAATCACAGGATTGCTTGGTGCCCTTTGTGTGATTGGCTGGGCGTAGGAAGTTGTTGTTGTAGTTACTTGAGCGGCTGGTGTGCTATTCATCGCAAGCATGGTACGATTAGCGTCATAGCCTTGATACAGTGCCGCATCCATACGATAAATGTTATTGTAGCGGTCATTTACCTTAACCACATAATTTTTGGTTTCACGAAATGGAGGAATACCGCCATATTTTTTGACATTACCAGGGCCTGCATTATAAGCGGCGATCACATGATTTGGGTTGCTAAATTGGTGTTGTAAATATGCCAAATATTTGGTACCACCTTCGATGTTTTGGGCAGGATCCCACGCATTATAAACACCCATCTCACGAGCCGTACCCGGCATCAGCTGCATAAGACCCATTGCACCCATGCGTGAACGCACATTGGGATTAAAGCTTGATTCGGTATGGATAACTGCTTTAATTAAGGCGGGATCTACGCCATGTCTTGCCGCAGATTCTCGGATAAGATGGTCGTACGCACTACGCTCAGAATACTCACCTGAGTAGCTTGAATAACTGTTTGCAACAAAATTTGCAGAAAAATTGGTTTCAGGCTCACTATGATGATACAGACGGCTAACCGTTTGAGGCTCATTGCTTAATTTGGTGAATTTTTGTGAATTGATGGTATCGGTTTGCAGTTTAGTCAAAAAACCAGACTCTACAGCATTTTGGCTGCTTGATGAAGTATAAGCCGATGCCACAGTCGCATGGGCAGAACCTTGAGGTGCAATATAAACCGAGACAGGGTTTTGGGCAAATACACTACCGCTTAGCATGCCAAATGTCACCAAAGTTAGGGCATTTACATGGGTTTTTGAAGTTTGCATATCGTCGTTTATTCATCTTTTCGGTAAAAAATTTGGCACATTATATCACAAAATTAATAAATACCATGATGAAACGCTGATAAATACAAAATGCTACACTTTAGAAACACGCAAACCCAACCATTTTTCTAAACTTTCGAAAGTTTTGCTTATTATTAGATAATATAAGCACTTTTTATTTATTAAGTTTTGTGATAAATCATTGTGATGAATAAAAAGCCCATTTTAAATCATTATCATTTAAAATAGTGGTCATTTAAAATCATTGTCATGTTAAGACAACCACCAAAGTACCGCCACAGGCAACCACATGGCGGTCACCAAACCATTAATTGCTAGGCCAAACGCTGCATAACGCCCCGCTGTCGGACTGATCGTCCATGCTTCTACTGTACCGATAGCGTGTGCTACCAACCCCAACGCCAAGCCTTGGGCGCGTTCATCTTGAATATTTTTGAATAAAATTCGGCACATGCCTGCACCCAAAATACCAGAAACGATGATGATCAAATTTGCCATCACTAAAGGCGCGCCAATAATTTGTGCAACCGACAACCCCACAGGCGTCGTAACAGAACGCGTGGCAAATGCCAAAATGGTATCCATATTTAGCGTAAATAGATAACCCAAAGACATCGGCAAAATCGCCCCAACGATACTTGCCAATATCACTACCACGCCCAGTTTTTTGACTGGCAAACCTTTAAAATCCATTCCCGCTAATGGCACCGCTAGCAGCACTGTACTATAACCAAGCAAGCGATCAAAAACAGGTCTAGCATGTGCGTAATAAGTATGATAATCAAGCCCAATGACGAATAATAAAATCAGCGTCAATATGATAGCAACGATGATCATAGGCACGCCTTTGATAAACTTATTTAAATAGCGAAGGACATATTTGGCCCCAATATGTGCAATCAAAGTAATGGTAAAAGCAATCAAAATCGTGGTGGTGTCAAGCATCATAGCACACCTCTGTGATTTTTGGTGTCGCTACTGCCAAGCCACAGAGCGGATAATTTAGCAAATGCCCAAAGTGGTATCAGAGTGCTGATTATGATGGTCGCCGAGACTGACAGTAAATCCTCACCAAGCCCAAATAACAAAATCCCTGCGCCTGCTGAGACTGGTAAAAAGGCAAAGCCACTATCAACAAGTAAGGTACTTGCTGAGCTTGATAGCCATGCTGGCAACCCTACCGACATACGCACACCCACCAACACAATAAATAAACTCACCAAACCGACAATATTTGCCGCTGTTGGTATCCCAAGCCAAGTACATACCACCAATGCCAATTCACGAAAACCCACCACGATGGCGGCCGTTGCTATCATGGCAAGCCAAAATCTTTTATTGCCTAATTTAAGCGTCATATTTATTCCTTTAATATAAGCATCAAATGCCAGTGGGTATTTTGCGATATTACATTGAAACACCGACTTGGTTCAAGGTCAAGCAACTGACCGATATGTTCACTATTTTTATCAATGATACTAAAAATGATACTAAATTTGTTAAATCTGTGATAATCATCGACTTACTTTGGCATTATTTTTTATACAACGCTTTTAAAATTAGCTTTAAACCCCAATATAGGAATAAGTTTTTAGACTTTCAAAGAAAAGTTAACGAATAAAAATAAGGTTTTATCATTAGAATATTTTTATAAATTCATAAATTTATATTTTTAATAAAATCCTTAGCGAGACTTTCGCTAAGTTGAAAGATACCCAAAAAGCCAGTATAATGAAATATTTTGATGCCGACCAAGAGACCAAATACACATGAGTGAACATAATCATATCAACGAAGATCACGACGCTTCTTCATCTTCATCACAGTTAGGCGCACTGATTCGCCTAGGCAAGGAGCAAGGCTATCTCACCTATGCTGAAGTAAATGACCAACTGCCAGATTCTGTTACCGAAAGCGATCAAATTGAAGACATCATTCAGATGTTGACCGATGTGGGCATTCAAGTATTTGAGGTAGCACCAGACGATGACGATATTTTATTATCAGACACTGGTAGCGATGATGACATTGCAACCGATGAAGCAGCAGCAGTACTAGCCTCTGTTGAGACTGAGCCTGGACGCACTACCGACCCTGTGCGTATGTATATGCGTGAGATGGGTACGGTGGATTTGCTGACCCGTGAAGGCGAAATTGGCATTGCCAAACGCATCGAGGAAGGCACTCGTGAGGTTCAATATATCATGGCGTATTGGCCTGGCACAGTAAAATTTGTGCTTGATGAGTATCAACAAGTGCTTGCTGGCGAGAAAAAAATTTCCGACATTGTCTCTGGGTTTTTAAATGGCGATGATGGTGATTTTATTTTAAACGAAGAAGAAATTGAGCTGGATCTTGGATCACCCAAGACCACCGATAAAGATGACTCCGAAGAAGAAGATGGTGAGTCTGATGGTACTGAACTTGATGATACCGATGATTCAAGCCTAGACCCTGAAGAGGTGCGTGTCCGTTTTGAGGAGATTCAGCGTTTGTATGATGTAGCCCAAGAAGCCTTGGCTAAGCATGGGCGTGGTAGTGAAGAGGTTAAAGTCGCTTATGATGAGCTGGCCAATCATTTCATGCTCATTAAACTCAATAATCGCTTGTCGGATCAAGTCATGAGTTTGATGCGTGAAGTTTATGAAGATGTGCGAAGTAATGAACGCCGCATCATGAAACTGGTGATTCGCCATGGTAAAATGCCTATGGATGAGTTCAAAAAAACCTTCCCAAGCAACGAAACTAATGTCGAATGGCTGTCTCATCGCATCAAAGGCGGTCCTGCTTTTGCCGAAACTTTGGCCAAAATTGAACCTGAAGTGGTTGCCTTACAGCAAAAACTTTTGGCACACGAACAGGCACTTCAAATGGACATCCGTGATATGAAGGCAGTCGCTCGCCAAATGGCCATCGGTGAGGCTAAGGCTCGTCGTGCCAAAAAAGATATGGTGGAGGCTAACTTGCGCTTGGTGATTTCTATCGCCAAAAAATACACCAACCGTGGCTTACAGTTCCTTGATTTGATTCAAGAAGGTAATATTGGTCTTATGAAAGCGGTGGACAAATTTGAATATCGCCGTGGCTATAAATTCTCAACCTATGCAACTTGGTGGATTCGCCAAGCCATCACTCGCTCTATTGCTGACCAAGCACGCACAATCCGCATTCCTGTGCATATGATTGAAACGATTAACAAAATCAACCGAGTATCTCGCCAGCTACTCCAAGAAATGGGGCGTGAACCAACACCAGAGGAGCTGGGTGAGCGTTTGGATATGGACGAAGCCAAAGTGCGTAAAGTCCTAAAAATTGCCAAAGAACCCATCTCTATGGAAACACCAATCGGTGATGATGAAGATAGCCACTTGGGTGATTTTATTGAGGATAATACCATCTCAAGCCCAATTGAAAACGCAACGGCAGAAGGCTTGCGTGAAGCAACTCGTGAGGTGCTTGATAATTTGACCGAACGAGAAGCTAAAGTTCTAAAAATGCGATTTGGTATTGATATGCCAAGCGACCATACGCTTGAAGAAGTTGGCAAGCAATTTGATGTTACCCGTGAGCGTATCCGCCAAATCGAAGCCAAAGCCCTGCGTAAATTACGCCACCCTTCTCGCTCTGAACATTTACGCTCATTTTTGGAAAATGATTAATTTAAAAACGGTTAACTTAAATTGTAAACCAAACCTGCTGGTATCATCAGCAGGTTTTTATTTGATTCAACCCCTTAAATCAGCAAGCAGTTTTGATTATCTTGCACAAGCAAAAACTTTGCCAAAAGCAAAGTTTTTAACACGACTATCACATACCCAAAGATAAAGATAGCTAAAATCAAAATGTTTATAATCAACCTGGTAAATTAGGCGGTGTTGAGGGTTTTGGTAAAGAATTGATGGCATTATTATCATGGTCGTCAGATGATTTATCCACCAGATTACCTGACTCATCCAATTCATCATTATGATAAGCCTCGATCGCTTCTCGGATATCATCGGGTGCTTCACCCTTTGATGCGTCTTTGGGTTTATTGCGTCCTAAGCGGCGGACAATTGAATCAGCAAAAATGTGATTGGCTTTTTCGTCTGTCGCTTCCTCAAAAATAATCTCGCCCAAGCTATTAATCTTGGCATATTTGACAGTTTGTTTACGAGGCCAGACAAAATCTAGGGGGCGTGTGATAAAATGATTGGTAACCAGTTTATAAAGCTGTTTCCATTCTGTGAATTTCACCTCTTTTGAGCGTAATGCCACCATCAACGCAAGTGAAAAGCTGACCAAAAGGTTCATCATACCAATCAGCAACATACCCACAAAAGACAATATTGCCACCTGCCAAGTCAAATGCTCAGGCGATAGATAATATAGCCCATGCACAAAGTTGGCAGAAGCAAAAGCAATATGACGGATATCCAAAGGTAACCCAAGCATATAGCCCACTGTTGCTGTACTACCCAAAAAACAGCCAAAAATAAAGTTACCCATGATCGCACCAAGGTTGGCTTCTACAAAACTACTCATCTTATCTAGCCACCGCTTTGGCATCACACGCATCAAGATCCAATGCTTGCGTATGCGTTCGCCAATTTTATTATAAGCAGCCAAATTATCATAATAGCCTGCAATCAATCCTGAGACAAATAAAAACACCCCAGCAATTGCCGCATGTGGTAATGCCAAAGAGCGAATTGGGTCTAAATCATGCAATAAATGAGCAGCTTGAGCACCATCAATCATCGGTGTATCATAAAAATACCCCCATGCCAGTGCAATCAATAAAGCCACTGGCATTACCACTGAAATATTACCCAAAATGGCAATAAACTGTGTGCGTAAAATATCAACAACCAACTCAGCTAATTTTGCCAGCTGCTGAGTTTTTTTGCCTGATGAGCCAGAGATGGTTGATGCGATTGCTGCTGCTGTCATTGCTGGCTGCTTGGTTGCAACAGTGCCTCTGGCAATGTGGATAAAAACAAAGCCCAAGCCATAAATCATACTATTAACAAAAGCGCGTCCAATTGGTGCCAATACCACATGGTAAGACAGCATCTTTAATGTCGCCATAAAGCCGATAAATAAGCCGCCAATGGCTGCTTTTTTATACATTTTACGGTAGCCAGTTCTATCGGTACTAATATAATGCTCACCAACACGCCCTGCATTTTCGGTTACTTTGCGTGATAAAAGGCGGGTGTTTGACTCAATCAATGAGCTAAAACTGTAGCGAGTTTTGGCGGTCTGTACCACTTCAATGGTCAAATCCGCAATCGCTTGATCACGCTTATGCTCTGCATCACTCACAAGCTCAACCAAAGTCCGCATACGCTGTAAACTTTGCTCAAGGCGTGCTAACATATTCGTCAGACGAATTGAAATACCTGTTTTATATACTCGCTTTCTGAGTGTATCGACAATATCTTCACATTGCTCTACCATCACCATCAAAGGGGCAGGATCGATGTCTTGATCAGGGATGACATCCGTCATCAAATCCAGTTCATGAGCTTGGCGATATTGATTGACAAATAACACCGCTTCTTGATTTTGTGCCACAAATGCCGCCGAATAATTCAGCAGCTCAGGATAAAAATTCATCAGCTCAGGATGTAGACCAATGCCGCTGATGCGATATGACAATACCACGATGGCATTTAGAATGCTGTTTTTGGCTTGAGCCACCAAACTTAGATCCTGTTCATCAGGACGAATCAACGGCACTAAAGTATCCCAGCGTTCATCTGAGACGGATTCCATCCACTTCCAATCATTATTCCTATCAAACAGATAATTAGCAAGCTCAACCACCGAATCCTCTTCGGGCAGTAATGGCAAAAAACGGTGGCTGATTAAGCGTGAGACACTACTTGAAAAACTTTGATCGGATGCAATGCCTGTATCTGTATATAAAGTAATTTGACGATATTTATTAATTAACCGTAAAATAAAGGCCGCCAATCCTGAACCATACTCAGGATGCTCACGCAAAAGTGCAATCAACTCATCAAATTTGGCATCCACAATTTCGTTATCTTCATCTTCGTCAGTAACACGCAAGGCATCGATCAAGCGTTTTAAGGCTTCAGGTTCTGGCAGCTCTTGTAGCACAACGATACGCTGTAATATTTGTTCAAGATTTGACATGTCATTTTCTAGCACAATGAAACTCCGCTGGATGATTTTGCCCATCAATAACATCAGATTGCAACCGATTGGACAGTGATGATTGGCTGTCTTTTGGTTAACCCAAAATTTGGTTTTAGTTCAAATAAGCATGATGATAAAATCGTTGCTCATGATTACCGTCAATTAGGTCTTTGCAATCATTTGGATAAAAATACTGGTGAAAAATAATCGCTACTGTATCATATTTATGTGTATTTACCAAATACTGCGGTAGGTCATCTATTCATTCATCGCCAAAAAAGGACAAAAATAATCTTTCGTCCTTTTTTGGTGTGATTGAATGTGTTAAATTAAATTCAATTAACTAAAATTTGGGTTAATTTTTTGCTTAACATAACTTAATACAACCAAGCTTAAGCAAAAAATTCATTATCAAATGCCATGATTGCACTTGAGCCTGCTTGCGCCATGTCAGCATGAGCGTATAGCTTAGGTAGAATACGGGCAGTAAAATAGGTTGCCAGCTTTTGACGCTCAGCATAAAATTCACCATCCTTACCTGCACTTGCTTTAACAATCAGCACATACATATAAGCATAGCAAAGATAGCCTGTGGCATGTAGATAATCCACGGCACTGGCATTGATGGCGTGTGGATCGCTGCCAGTTTTGGTAAGTAAATCATTGGTCAGTTCACGGATACGCTTGGCAGCGTTGAGCGTAGCTGTACCAATGTGATGCTCACAATCACTGGCAGCGGCATCAATTTCATCAAGTAATGCAAACATCGCCACGCCGTCATCTTTGACAACCTTACGACCCAACAAATCAAGTGCCTGAATGCCGTTCGTACCTTCATAAATTTGGCCAATACGCACATCACGCACGATTTGTTCCATGCCCCACTCTTTGATATAGCCATGACCTCCAAAAACTTGCTGACAGTCCACCGCTGCCTCAAAGGCTTTATCGGTCAAAAATGCCTTGGCAATCGGCGTTAATAATGCAACTTTAGCATGAGCATTTTGGCATGCTGTATCATCATCGCTAAATTTGGCAATGTCTAAGTTCTTTGCCACATACATGGCAAAGGTGCGTGTTGCGATACTGTTTACCTTGGTATTCAAGAGCATGCGACGAACATCACCAAAATTAATAATCGGATCAGCGACTTTTGTGGCATATTTAATACCGTCATCAGCACGACCTTGTAGACGCTCTTTAGCATATGCTGCGGCATTTTGATACGCCAAAACACTGGCACCAAGACCCTGAAGCCCCATGGTGACACGCTCATAATTCATCATCACAAACATCGCCGCCAAGCCCTTATTTTCTTGGCCAACCAAAAACCCTGTCGCATTATCAAAATTCATCACGCAAGTCGCTGATGCTTTAATACCCATCTTGTGTTCAATTGAGCCTGCCTGTACACCGTTACGCTCGCCCAATGAGCCATCATCATTGACGATGAATTTTGGCACGATAAATAGCGAAATGCCCTTTGAGCCAGCTGGTGCGTTTGGTGTCTTGGCAAGCACAAGATGAATGATATTTTCGGTCAAATCATGCTCACCACCCGTGATGAATATTTTGGTGCCAGTAATGGCATAGCTGCCGTCTTCATTGGGCGTGGCTCGTGTTTTAATGATACCCAAATCAGTACCTGAATGACTTTCTGTTAAGCACATCGTACCCGCCCATTGACCTGAGTACATTTTTTCAAGATATTGGGCTTTTTGCTCGCAACTTGCGGTGGCTAATAAGCTTAGCGTTGCCCCAACCGTCAAAATCGGATATAGGGTAAATGATTGGTTGGTCGCAAATAACATCTCTTCAACCAGCATGGTGACCATTTTTGGCATGCCCTGACCGCCATACTCTGGATCACCGCCTAAACCAATCCAGCCTGCATCTGCATAAGCACGAAAAGCCTCTTGAAAACCTGATGGCGTCGCAACTCTGCCTTCACCTAAGTATTTGGCACCTTCTTCATCGCCCGACTGATTGAGCGGTAACAAAACCTCGGTGGCAAATTTTGCCATTTCATCCAAAATCATGTCAACCGTTTGTTCATCAACATGGGATAAGCGGTCTGTATTTGCCCAAAATTCTGGGGCATGAAAAACTTCTTTTAGAGTAAAACGCATTTCATCAAGTGGTGCAGTATAGTGCAATGTCATAGATTTTCCTTATTATCAAACCTTATTATCAAATTATACTAATCATACCATGTGATTATTTACTATAGCTGAAAACCAATTAAAAGGCAAATTGTTCGGCGTCCATCGCCATCAAACTGTCAAAGCCTGTATTAATGCGTGCTACATGAACCAAATGACGAGGCATCAGCTTGGCAAAATAAAACTCAGCAGTTTTGACTTTGGCATCATAAAAGCCATATTCGCCTTGCAGTGATTTATCAGTGCTAAGATCAGCGTCAAACTCAGCTAATTTGGCTTTTGCCAAGACCGCTGTTCTTGCCCAAAGATAACCCAAGGTAACATAGCCGCTAAAATACAAGTAATCAACCGCAGCAGCACCAATAGCCTCGGGGTTTAGGGTACTTTGCATGGCGATACGAGAAGTCAAATCACTCCACTGCTGATTTAGCTTAGCCAGTGTGCTAACCATTTGACCGACTTCATCATTATCTGCATTTTCTTGGCAAAATTGATGAATTATCTTAGTAAAATTCGCCAACATACGACCTTGTGAGCCAAGTACTTTTCTGCCAAGCAAGTCCAAAGCTTGGATTTCGGTTGTGCCTTCGTATAGACATGAAATGCGTGTATCACGCAAGTTTTGCTCCATGCCCCATTCACTGATATAGCCATGACCACCATAGACTTGTACGCCCATATTCGCCGACTCAAGACCCGTTTCGGTCAAGAATGCTTTGGCGATTGGGGTTAATAATGATAGCATTTCATCAGCAAACTTAACCTCACTTGGGCTTTGACCTTTGGCGACAATATCTGCAAAGTAAGACAAATAGTACACCAAAGCACGACCACCCTCACTAAAGGCTTTTTGGGTCAGTAGCATATTGCGTACCGCAGGATGATGAATAATACTATCAGCTGGCTTATTCGGCTCTTTGATACCCGATAAGGCACGCATGGCGGTGCGTTCTTTGGCATAAGTTAGCGACCCCTGAAAAGCAAGCTCGGACGCTGCCAACCCTTGGATAGCAGTGCCTAAGCGTGCCACATTCATAAAAGTAAACATGGCATTTAGACCACGATTTTTTGGGCCGATGAGATAGCCTTTGGCATGATCAAAGTTCATCACACAAGTCGCCGATGCTTTGATCCCCATCTTATGCTCAATTGAGCCACAGCTGACCGCATTACGCTCACCCAACGAACCATCATCATTGACGATGAATTTTGGCACGATAAATAGCGAGATGCCTTTGGTGCCTGCTGGTGCATCAGGCAAGCGAGCCAGTACGATATGAATGATATTTTCGGTCAAATCATGCTCGCCTGCCGAGATAAAGATTTTTTGACCAGTAATGGCATAGCTGCCGTCTTCATTGGGTACAGCACGCGTCTTGATGATACCAAGATCAGAGCCTGCATGCGATTCGGTCAAACACATAGTGCCTGACCAAGCCCCTGTATTCATCTTTTCAAGATAAGTGGCTTTTTGAACCTCTGTGCCATGATGCTCGATGGTTTGAATTGCACCATGCGATAGCCCTGGATACATCGCAAATGACCAGTTGGCAGTACCCATCATCTCACTGACCGCACTTGATAATGATACTGGTAAGCCCAAGCCACCAAACTCAGGCTCGGCATTGATCGCAGGAAAACCAAGCTCGCAGTATTGTGCGTATGCCTCCTTAAAGCCAGTCGGTGTCGTAACAACACCATGATCAAATTGACAGCCTTCGATATCGCCTGTACGATTCAAAGGGGCAATCACGGACTGTGCAAAATCAGCTGCCGCCTCAAGATAGCTATTGATTGTATCTGTATCAAGCTCTGCATAAGCAGACAGTTTACTGTAGTGTGATTGACTGTCCAAAAGCTCATGCATCACAAACTGGATATCACGGATAGGAGCAACATACTGCATTATTCATTCCTTTATAATAAAACCGCTCAAATAGACTGTATTCAACTCAACCAATCCCAGCTGATAAGCTTAAAAAGCATGGCTTGGTAACAGCATCATGATATGAGCAATTAAAACCGATATACAAAATTCTCCTAATAAAATAGCCAATGCCATCTTGTAATGCAAACTCCCCTTTTGACTCATCAGTCATCAAAGCAAGCTTGCAAAATCCTTGGCATCAAATTTTGGTTTTTATTTTGACATGGCAGTATACTTATTTATCCAAATAAAAAACCGTCCAATCGGTTTGTATTGAACGGTTTTTGTAATATCTATCAATTACTTAATACGCATATCGCCCGTCTCAACAAAGCGTTGATGCCATGACAAGGCTTCTAGCAACAGATGCGGCGTGTGTACACCACCTGTTTTTTGGCTTGCCACAAATGCACGGTCATAATAATCACGAAGCATGTCACGATAATCAGGGTGCGAACAGTTGTCAATAATCACCTTAGCACGCTGTTTTGGCGACTTACCACGCAAATCCGCCATGCCTTGTTCGGTTACGATAAACATCACATCGTGTTCGGTGTGGTCATGATGGCTGACCATCGGTACAATCGCTGAGATTGCCCCACCTTTGGCAGTAGATGGGCTGACATAAATGCTAAAAAAGCCATTACGAGTAAAGTCGCCAGAGCCACCAATACCATTCATCATGCGAGTACCCATGATGTGAGTTGAGTTGATATTACCATAAATGTCCGCCTCAATCATAGAATTCATGCCAATTACCCCCAAACGGCGGATAATCTCTGGATTGTTGCTAACCTCCATGGGGCGAAGGACGATTTTGTCTTTTAAAAACTCAATATTTTCGTTAAAGCGTGCCAGTGCATCTGGACTAAATGACAAGGCGGTGGCAGAAGCGGTTTTCATTTTTTTGGCCAAAATCAAATCAAGCATGCCATCTTGAAGTACTTCGGTATAACCCTCCAAATCATCAAACGGTGCATCCAAAAGACCTGCCATGACTGCATTGGCAACATTACCCACGCCTGATTGAAGCGGTAGTAGGCTCTTAGGTAATCGGCCCGCCTTAACCTCATGGTCAAGAAAATCAATCACCTGAGCTGCAATACGCTTAGACACATCATCAGGCTCGGCAAATTTAGAATTACGGTCGCCAGCACTCGTTAGCACAATGGCAAGCACTTTATCAGGGTCAATGGCAAGCCCTGCTGTACCAATACGGTCAAATGCCCCAACGATGGGAATGGGCTTACGGTGTGGCGGCAAACCCACCTCATCATAGATGTCATGCATGCCCTCTAAGCCTGCACTTAGAGCATCATTAATCTCAATGATGATTTTATCGGCATTTTTAATCGCTTCTACACCATGACCGATGCCCATCGCAAAAATCAGCTCACCATTTTCGGTAATGGCAGCCGCCTCAACGATGGCAATGTCAAATTTACCATAAAAGCCTTGACGCATGTGTTGTTCAACATGCGATAAGTGCATGTCTTGATAGGCAATCTCGCCTGCATTAATGCCATTACGAAGTATTGGGTCAGACTGAAATGGTGAACGAAAATGCAACGCTTTTGCCTCGGCAAGCACGCCATCACATTCAGGAGCGGTGGATGCCCCTGTTACCATACCAACGCTAAACTTTTCACCTTTGCCATGAGCGTCCTTGGCTTTATTAGCGATGGCAGTTGGTAGGGCCTTTGGGTAGCCTGCCCCTGTAAAGCCTGTGATGGCAAGCATCATACCATTTTGGATGAACTGAGCGGCTTTGTCGGCACTCATCACTTTTTCACGCAAACCTGCGTGGCGAATACGGTCAATAGACATACTGTCTCCTTATAGATGTGTACAATTGTTTATAGCAAAAGCTATCAAGATTTTAGCACTAACCACAAATAAAATAAATAGCTTGGGTAATATTTGTCATGATTATTCAAGATTTAAGCATGTTTTAATCACCAGTTTTTTTACACCGCCAACTTTGAAGTTAAGTTAAAATACCAATCTATGAACAAAAAATATTGCCTATAAAAATATCGCCCATAAGGACGATATTTTGGTTCATACATCAGATTAAGTCATAACCCCGCTTTAAGACTGGCTTCAATAAACTTATCCAAATCCCCATTTAATACCGCTGTTGTATTGGAAGTTTCAACCCCTGTTCGCAAATCCTTAATGCGTGAATCATCAAGCACATAAGAGCGGATTTGACTGCCCCAACCGATGTCGGATTTGCTCTCTTCAAGTGCTTGCTGTTTTTCCATGCGTTTTTGCATTTCAAGTTCATAGAGTTTGGCTCTGAGCATTTTCATGGCAGTGTCTTTGTTGGCATGTTGAGAGCGTTCATTTTGACAAGCAACAACCACACCTGTTGGCTGATGGGTAATGCGTACCGCCGAATCGGTCGTATTGACATGCTGACCGCCTGCCCCACTTGAACGATAAGTATCAATACGCAAATCGGCAGGGTTGATGTCAATGTCAATATTATCATCAATCTCAGGCGAGACAAACACCGCTGCAAACGAAGTATGGCGACCGTTATTACTGTCAAAAGGCGACTTACGCACCAAGCGATGCACGCCAATCTCAGTGCGAAGCCAACCAAAAGCATAATCACCTTTGACCATAATGGTTGCTGATTTGATGCCTGCCACGCCCCCCTCAGAAACCTCCAACACCTCCGCCTTAAAGCCGTGCGATTCACACCAACGCAAATACATCCGCAAGAGCATTTCTGACCAGTCCTGTGCTTCTGTACCGCCTGAGCCTGATTGTATGTCCAAATAGCAATTATTGGCATCCATCTCACCGCTAAACATACGCCTAAACTCCAACTCTTCTACGCTGTTTAGGGCATCATCCAGCTCCGCTTGCACATCACCAAGCAGGCTCTCATCATCTTCTTCTACGGCAAGCTCTAACATGGCAGCAGCATCATCAAGTTTGGCGGATAAGCCATCTATCACGCCCACGATACCATCTAGCACTGATTTTTCCTTGCTGATTTTAGTGGCAAGGTCAGGATTGTTCCAAATGTCGGGGTTTTCTAGTTCTAAATTAACCTCTTCTAGGCGTTCTTTTTTGCTCTCAACGTCAAAGATACCCCCGAAGCTCTTGCCCACGAGCGTGCAAATCTTTGATTTGTTCTTGATACTGTGCAATTTCCATGATTTCTCCCGTGAAAACAATTCGGTAGGATTGCCGAAATTTTAAACAAAAAATTATACCAAATCTTATCTAATTTTACCATGCCAAAAGCCCATCTGGTGTTTTGATTTATGGCTTAATGGCGTGTTTGTGTTTTAATGTCAATATCAATCACATTGCCCAATCTACCACTTGCCACCCTTGTTCTTTGGCATACGCTCTTAGGGTATCATCAGGCGTGACACAGATTGCTTCATCGGCATGGTTTAACAGTGGAATATCATTTTTTGAGTCAGAATAGGCGATGAGCTTATCAAATTTGATGCCTTGCGATTCAAAGCGATGAATAAGATTCTTTAGATGATAAAGTTTACCATCTTTAAAGTTGGGCTTATCTGCCACTTTACCTGTATAAACATCATCCACCACCTCTAGGCGAGTTGCCAAAGTATGCTCATCATCCACCTCAAATAACTTAGCAATGGGTACGACCACAAAATCATTGGTCGCACTAATCACCACGACTGTATCGCCTTGGGTACGATGATAGGCAATTTGTTCAATCGCCTTTGGACGCATATTTGGGCGTATCCATGTCTTTAGATACTCATCTCGATAAGTATGCAAATCTGTCATGCTTTGAGTGCTTAAAAATGCCGCCACAAATTCATTATATGCCACAGCATCAAGCGTACCTGCAATATAATCTTGATAAAATTTATCATTGGCATCGGCATAAGCTTTCGGGTCTACCAAGCCTTTTTTGACAATATATTGCCCCCAACTGTGGTCGCTGTCCACATTAATCAGTGTCATATCCAAATCAAATAACGCTAAATTTGCCATAATTTCTCATCACAACTAGATTAATCCGTAAGATACGGCGATTTTGAATAAAAATACAAATCTTGCCAAACGCTTCTTTTGATAAAATCCAGCCAATAAGCCCAAAAAAACAGGTTTTAAAACCTGTTTTTATGAATGCAGCACACTACTGAGCAGCTTTCAGATTTGCTAATAACTCAGCAATCTCATTATTAGCCTCTTTTTCTTTTGATAGATCACCTTGAGGTGTCAAATCATCCATCACTTTCGGCAAAAGCTCTGCGATACCTTGGTAAACTTCCAATCGGCTAGCACCTGTTTTTTGGCAAATGTTTTCAATGTCTTGATGATCAAATAATCTTGCAATATCATCGGCATCAATGCCGTCATTATTGGTATCGACATTCACCCAAGACTGCACCTTATTTTGTAAGCCGTTGTTAGAAAATTTGCCAAGCACGCCTGACAGACCGCCATTTTTTTGGATAAATGTCAATACAATTGGCAACAAAGCAAGCAACAGTGTACTTTTATTCATGCCGACCGATTTGACATTACCACGACCCAAAACCGCACCAAGCACATTACCCAAATCGCCTGCACTGGTATTTTGTTGATTGTTGCCCAATAAACTGCCCAACACAGCATCAAGCGGTGAGCCTTGTGTTTGCTTGCCCATTTGTGTACCAATGACACTACCCAATAGCCCGCCTAAGCCTGCACTGGTGGCATTGGATTGCCCACCTGTTAAACCGCTTAATAAACCACCCAAGCCACCTTGCTGGGGATTTGGTGGTACTTGCTGAGCTTGAGGTGGCGACTGTACGGTATTTTTTAAGACTTCTGTAACAATGTTTTGTAATAAGCTCATATCATTTCCCCTATCCTAAATCATCTATTGTATGATAAATCGTTGATAAAAACATCATACAAGTTAACATTTTTCATCACTTTAATCACAAAACTTTCATAACAAATCTCAATGATGATGGCGTCATCTTAACAAAATCCAGTACATCACGGAACAGTGTTTTTGTAAACATTTGTGCTATTTTTGGTAAAGTCTTGCCAATGCAGATAGTTTAGAAAAATTGTGTGAATCTGTCTGATCGGCAAAGATAATAACGCTTAACGGCTGCCTTCTTGGGCTGATGGCATAAAAATTTATCACCACAACCAAACTCAATCCCAAATCAACCAAGCGGATATCATGTAAATAAGCTTGATGGATCACATGTGTATCTTTTGGGTCATCTTGAGTGGTTGCCGCTTGTTTTGAACGGACAGGAAAAGACAACAGCCAAACGCCATCAATCTGACGGCTACTCATCTGACGGATGCCTGATCTTTGATGATAAGCATAAAAACCAATCAATACGCCTGTACATACACCCAAACTTACCCATTGCCACCATGACAAGCCGACAGCCAAACAGATGAGTAGAACCAAAACTATGGTACTCATCCACAGATACCACCCTGTGCGTGTTGGCACAAAGGCAGCATCTAACACCAAAGGATATTGAGAATAAACGCTCAAAATCTGACTGACTATTTAATCAGGCTAGGCAGTGCCAGTATGACGAAGTGATTTCATCTTGTCAATCAAAGCAGCAACACCTGCCTCTGATGGTATTTCTTGACCCAAAAAAAACACCAATAAATCTGGATCTTCATAACTTAACAATGTCTCAAATGCCTGCTGCTCATCTGCGTCTGCACTCAAATAATGCGATTTGACATAATAATCAATATAAAAATCCAATTCTTTGAGACCACGGCGAGCTTGATAGATGATACGGCGCTGTGCATCAGTGGGCTGAATGGTCATGGTGTTTCCTTATGTTATTTTGGGTGTGCTTAGTATATCAAAATTGCGTTATTGTTTATGATAAATTTCATCAATCATGATTTATCATCATTTGGGCATCTGACGATAGTGTCTTCTTATGGTGATACAAGATTTTATAATAATCGCTTGCACAAAAAGAGCATAAAAATATCTATAACGCTACCTTGAGTCTGCCAGCTTTTGACACATATCAAGCAAACGGTTGGCATAACCCCATTCATTATCATACCAAGCATAAATCTTGGCAAGCTCACCTGCCATCATCAGCTGCTGCCCATCGATAATCAAGGAATGGCTATTACCAATAAAATCACTAGATACCAAAGGTTCATCACAATAATCCATAATGCCCAAAAGGTGGTCTTGACTGGCTGTCATCAATACATCTTTAATCTGATCTAAGCTCACTGTTTTATTAAATTTGACAGTCAAATCAATCGCAGCGACATTAATTGTTGGGACTCGGATGGAATGCCCATTAATTTTACCACGCATCAGGGGCAACACTCGTTCGGTGGCATTAATGCTACTGGATGTCGTAGGAATGATATTATGGCCACTGGCACGGGCACGGCGAAAATCACGGTGTGCTTGGTCTAATACGCTTTGATCTGCTGTTACGGCATGAATCTCGGTCATCATAGCACTTTGGATGCTAAATTTATCATCAAGTACAGATAATAGAGGTACTAAAGCTTGTGTCGTACAAGACACCCCTGAGATAATTGGTAAATCAGCATGAAGCTTGTGATCATTTACCCCAATGACAATACTGGCATCAACACGATCAAATGGTGCCGCACCAATAATCACTTGCTTTGCGCCCGCTGTGCGATGGCGATTGGCATCGGCATAGGAACGAAATTGACCTGTACACTCCAGCACAACATCAACATTCAGATCTGCCCAAGGCAAATTCTTTGGCTCATCACAGCTTAGCAAAAGAATATGGCGTGACGACCCACCTTTTGTGATCGTCAAATATGAGTTATCTTGATTGGTTGTTAATGAAACCTGTGCTGCATTATAATCGCCTTGATCAAAACGCCCATGCGTGCTGTCAAATTTTAATAAATGCAAAAGTATTTGGTTATCGGCAACATCATTAATGGCGACAATGTCAATATGACCAAAAGTGCTTAACTGTTGCAGATAAGCTCGAAGTACATTACGCCCAATGCGACCAAAACCATTGATGGCCAAGCGTAATTTTGGTACATTTGCTTGATGGTGTGAGTTATTTGGTATCATAATCAGCATCCATCTTTGAGGTATCAATATACGCCAAAGCCAAGCGTATTTCATTATAGCTGTACTTCTCACGAAGTTCATCGTAAATGGGCTTAATTTTAAACCCATCAGCAAATTCGCCTTGAGCCTCCAAATGACGCATCGCATCTTTAATATTAGCGATTGTTTCATCAGTTGGACGATAAGCTTCGATGGCATCAGCACCCATAATTTTACCAATATCTGCCACATGATTGATGATGGTTGAAACAGCCAAACTACGCTTAGCGGCAATCTTGTCTAAATCCATTTTTTGCTGAATGAGTTCATAAGTTTCATTGACGGTGCTGGTTAATCCGTTGGTCAGGGTTTGTCCTGCTTTGGCTTGATTTTGTGCTTTGGTTTTTTGACCAAGCATGCCTTGCTTTTTGAGTGCTCGATATTTTTGGTTGGCGGCGATGACCTCAGGATTGGTTGTACCACCACACGCATGAATAAAGGCATCATAAATTTTGGCAAGCATCGATTCATCAAACAATTCAAACACTTTGGCATGCTCAAAAGACAGCTCAATAAATCGCTGATCAATGCGTTGCACCCATTCATCCAGCAATAAGCTTTTGATATTAAAACCCAGAAGTTTTAGCCCATCTAATGACCGTAAGCGAGAAAGTGCGACATAGCCTTGCCCCATCTCAAAGGTCTTAGATAAATCAATTTCGGCAGCGTCTAAAGTCATGCCTTGGGACTTATGCACTGTGATTGCCCAAGCCAAACATAAAGGCACTTGGGTATAACTTGCCAATACAGTACCGTCCTTATCCTCCACCGTCCACTCTTCAGGCTCTGCGGCAACTTCTCCACCAGTATTGAGCCGAACCAAAGGATAGGCAGTTTCGGTAATCTTAGCGGTGGCTGTTTTATAGGTTTTTCCTGATACGCCAATAAAGCCAACCACTTCGCCCATCGTGCCATTATACACACCCAAAAGAGGCAAATTTTTGACAAACATGACCTTAGCACCAATCGCAACCGTCAGCTCATCAGGGGCGCGCACACTCTTTGACAGTGATTCTTGTAAGGGTTTTTCACCCATTTTAGCGGCACGATAAGTTATGGTCTTGGCAGTTAATTCATTGAGCTGCGTTTGATTGATGACATCCACATCAGCATTATGCGTATAAAGTCTGGTGCGGTTCAAGTCAATGGTATGAGTTTGGGTGGATGTCAGGATATTAATCGCCTGCTGTGTCACCGATTGGCGACGGATTTGATTTAAAATATCGTTCAAAGATAAGCCAAAACGCTGTTTTTCATCCGTGCCTGTTTGGCGGTGCTGCTCGGTGAGATAACAAATTTGAAATTTACACTCACGCCAAGCCTGCGACATAAAGGCGTATTTTTCTTTTGATGTTTCACCCTTATCGCCAATTGGTGGCAGCTGAAAAAAATCACCCGAAAAAATTACCTGAACACCCCCAAAAGGCATCTCATTTTTTCGAAAATGCTTTAAAACTTGATTGATTGTATCAACTTGCTTGCTGTGAAGCATTGAGATTTCATCGATGATGAGTACCTTGGTGTTTTTTATGCGTTCCAGATATTCATCACGAGCGGCAAGCCTTTGAAGATTGACTTTCTCAAACTCATTTTGGATGCCAATGCCTGACCACGCATGAACTGTCATACCATTCATGTGCGTTGATGCGATACCAGTGCTGGCTGTGACTGCGACAGGGATTTGTCGCACTCGCAAATATTCAATGTACTGATTGAGTACATAGGTTTTGCCTGCACCCGCTTGACCTGTCAAAAAAACATTTTGCCCTGTCTTTAAAATCGCAAGGGCGGTCTCTTGTTTCATAGCGTCAACTTGATTTATTGTATTTGATTAAATTGTATTTGATTAAGTTTTTGGGGTATTTGTCTTATGCCCCCATGATATCAGCTCACCCATGACCAAAAGCACACTAACAGATGTTTGGTCATGGGTCTGATAAGTGTACAATCATTCAGGCTTAAAGCTGTCTTTTAAGCTTACGATTTGATTAAATACGGGTAAAGATTGAGTATGCTCAACACTGTCGGCAATAAAATAGCTTTCACGCTCAAACTGAAACCGCTCGCCAGCCGCTGCTTTTGCTAAATCAGGCTCAACCACCGCTTGATATACAGTCAATGAATTTGGGTTAAGATGTCTGTTAATCCAAAACACATCAGCATCAGCATTATCCCCTAAAACATTCTGTGCCAAAGACGCATCAATTTCATCTTCTTCCAACAATAAATGGTCGTATAAACGCACTAAAGCTGCAACGCCATGAGTGGCAGAAACCCAATGGATAACGCCTTTGACTTTACGACCTTCAGGATTATTACCCAATGTATGTTCATCAATCGTTGCAATCAATTCAATTACATTGCCTACATCATCCGTCTTATGCTCATTGACTTTTAGGATATAGCTGTTACGCAGGCGAATCTCTGGATTATTTGGTGATAGACGCTTATAGCCTGCTGGTGGCTCAATCTCATAATCGGTGGCGTCAATATAGATGGTTTTGGTAAAAGGAATTTGACGCTCCCCCATATCTAACTGCGGATGCTTCGGCTGAGTTAGCCAAAGTACTTCGCCATCAAATTCTGCCACCGTTTTTTCATTTTTAAGCTCATTAAATTTAGCAACAGCATCATCAAAATTTGTGATGGTCACCTTTAAAGGACGCAAAACCGCCATGCCTCGAGCGGTCGTCTCCTCAAGCGACTTACGCACGCTAAATTCAAGCATGCGATGATCCACCAGCCCCTCAGATTTGGTGATGCCTATGCGTTCACAAAAATCTCTCAAGCCTTCGGGTGTATAGCCTCGGCGACGCATACCTGCCACAGTTGGCATACGAGGATCATCCCAACCTGACACCACGCCCATATCTACCAAGCGTTTGAGCTTACGCTTTGAGGTTAGGGTGTGGTCAATATTTAGGCGGCTAAATTCATACTGGCGTGGCGGCACATCAAAGCCAACTTTTTGTACCACCCAATCATAAAATGGGCGATGATCTTCAAATTCAAGCGTACATAAAGAGTGTGTAATGCCTTCATAAGCATCAGATAATGGATGTGCAAAATCATACATCGGATAAATACACCATTTATCACCCGTTTGATGGTGGTGGGCATGCATAACACGATAAATCACAGGATCACGCATATTAAGATTAGGGTGCGTCATATCAATTTTAGCACGCAATACCGCTTCACCATCAGCAAACTTACCTTGTCGCATATCCTCAAATCGAGCCAAATTCTCCTCAATACTGGCATCACGCTGTGGTGATGGCACACCAACCTCAGTAAACGAGCCACGATTGGCACGGATTTCATCAATACTTTGTAAATCCACATACGCATCGCCTTGTTTGATTAATTGGACTGCCCAGCCATACAATTCATCAAAATAGCTCGATGCATAGCGTACATCGCCTGCCCATTCAAACCCAAGCCATCTGACATCTTCTTTAATGCCATCAACAAAATCTTGTTTTTCGGCGGTAGGGTTGGTATCATCAAATCTTAAATTGCACGCACCACCAAATTCATTTGCCACGCCAAAATTTAGGCAAATCGATTTCACATGTCCAATGTGTAAATATCCGTTTGGCTCAGGGGGGAAGCGTGTCAAAATGCTGTCATGCTTACCCGATGCCAAGTCATCACGGATAATTGTGCGAATAAAATCATTTTTTTCGGTTGGTTGTGTACTCATAATTCATTGTCCATGGTGATCAGTTTTAAATGTCATAATTGGATTATTTTAGCATAATTTTGGGTCTTTCAGCATGATTTTATTCATCTAAAGCACCCAAAAAATCAGTACAGCCTTTAAATTTGCACAAGCACACCCCATAAATTTTATGCTATAATAAGCAAAATTTAATCCCATTCATTGATATTTATAAGGATACTTTATGGATATGCCTGTTGTCGAATTTGATACGACTTTTGGTCAAATTAAAATTGAACTCAATGCCGAAAAAGCACCCATCACGGTTGCCAATTTTTTGGATTATGTGGAGTCGGGTCATTATGACGGTCTAATTTTTCATCGTGTGATTGATGGCTTTATGATTCAAGGCGGTGGTATGGATGCACAAATGAACGAAAAACGCACTGGCACGCCAATCAAAAATGAAGCAGATAATGGATTAAAAAATACTGTCGGTAGCATTGCCATGGCACGAACTTCCGACCCACATTCTGCCACCGCACAATTTTTTATTAATGTCAAAGACAATGACTTCTTAAACCATTCAAGCCCAACACCACAAGGTTGGGGCTATACTGTTTTTGGTCAAGTGATTGATGGTATGGATGTGGTGAATCAAATCAAAGGCGTGCCAACTGGTCACTTTGGGCATCATGCCGATGTACCCAATAAGCCTATCGTTATCAACAGTGCCAAAGTGATTAATCAATGATATGCTAAACGCTGATTATTTTTTTACCACAAAACCGTCTGACATTCAGGCGGTTTTTGTTAGTGATTTGCACTTATCGCCAATGACACCAAGACTAACCAAGGCATTTGTTCATCTGCTCGAAGACCTAAAAAATTTACCCAATCTCAACGCATTGTATCTTTTGGGGGACTGGCTGGATGCATGGCTTGGTGATGACACCTACACACGGTTATCAGACGACCAAAAAGCCATACATTGGCTACACCCTATTATTACAGCACTCAACGCCTTGGCAAATAATCATATACAAATCCTTGTGATGCGTGGCAATCGTGATTTTATGATTCGCCAAACACTGTGTGATACTTTTAAAGGTGCACTCATTCAAGAACCCTATTCCATCAACACGACCAAACACCGCATTCGCTTGGAGCATGGCGATGCGTTATGCACAGATGATACAAGCTATCAGCGTTATCGTGCGATCATCAATCACCCGATGACAAGAATGGTTTTAAATCAATTGCCCTTATCACTGCGTAAAAAGCTGGCGAATCATATCCAAAATCGCTCACGCCACCAAAAATCTCATAAACCACCAAAGATCATGAATGTGAACCCATCAGCGGTTGATGCAGCCATGACAGATTGCGATATTTTATTGCATGGGCATACACATCGCCCAAATGTACATCATCATGGTCGCAAAATACACATTGTTTTGGGTGATTGGCGTGATGATGGTCGTCACATTCATGCCGAAATTGGATTGATTATTGGTGAAGATCTACAGCTTGCACAATTTAAGCATGGTTAAACTTTTAACAGTGTGAATAAAAAAGAGCGTAATATCAGATACGCTCTTTTTTATTGAGGCTAAGTAAAATAGGTATGAATAGAGATTAGCGAGCTTTTTTACCAGCTTCTACCTGAATGTCAATACGAACATCTTTAGGCATGCCCATATCTACCAAATAATTCATGCCCCATTTGGTGCGGTCAATTTTTGTCGTAAAATCGCCACCACAAACCTCAGTATTTAACATTGGGCTTTGATAACAGTTAAATTTAGTCGCTGTTAAAGTAACAGGATGCGTTTTACCAAGCAAAGTTAAATGACCTGACACTGATTGTAACTGACGATTTTTGCCCGTCCCTTTGAAATGAAATTTATTTGACACAAAACGCATGGTTGGATGCTGCTCAATATTGAACAAATCAGCCCCTTTTAGGTGTTGTGTGAACAGTGATGAAGATGCATTTAGGTTACTGACTGGGATGCTGATATCAATCGAGCCTTTGCCTGCCGCACGGTCAAACTGCATCAAACCTGATAACTCATAAAATCCTGCCACATTGGTTGAGGTGCCAAAATGGTCAATGCTAAAACGCGCATTGGTGTGATAAGGATCAAGCTCATAAGTCGCTGCGTTAGCAAAACCCGCCACCGCCAATAATGCGATTAAAGATAATCTTTTCATAACATACTCCATATGGTTATTAATCAATTAAATGGGCTAAATTTAATATGATTTATTAATAATATGATTTATTAAATAATATCCAAATAAACAATATTTAAATAAGCTTAAAGCAAATTGCAAATTTCACTTACTATCTTAACCAAAATCATATCGAATAACAAGTATTACTTTGGTGAAAAAATTGTTGCCAAATTTAAAATAGTTACGCAAAAACGAACTTAAAGCCATAACTTTTTAAAAGTTTTAATTTTTAATAATGATATTTCATTGATTGGTACATTAAACTGTCAAATTTTCTCAACTTTTAATAAACAATCTCAACTTTTAATAAATAATAAAAAAGTATGTGAAAATATTTATTTAATATCAATTAAGCAATTTGAAAAAATGTGCTTGATAGTGGCGTAACTCTCGAATAGAATCACGGATATCATCAAGTGCCAAATGCGTTCCTGTTTTTTGGTAGCCTGCGGCAATGTCAGGACGCCAACGATAGCATAGCTCTTTGATACTTGAAACATCTAAGTTACGATAGTGAAAATACTGCTCAAGCTTTGGCATTTGGCGTGCTAAAAATCTGCGGTCTTGACAAATAGAATTACCACACATCGGTGAGATGCCTGCATCCACCCATTTGGATAAAAATTCAATCGTCTGTGCTTCGGCATCAGCAAGCGTCACAGTGCTTCGGCGGACACGGTCAATCAGCCCTGATTGCCCGTGCTGGTTTTTATTCCAGTCATCCATGCGGTTTAAAACCACATCACTAACCTTGATGGCTAAAACAGGGCCTTCAGCAAGAATATTTAACTCATCATCGGTGACAATGGTTGCAATTTCTATAATATCATCTTGTTGGGTATCAAGCCCCGTCATCTCCAAATCAATCCAAATCAATGCTTTTTTGGCTTTGGCTGAAGGCTTGGGGTACTGAATTTTAATTTTATCGCTCATGTGCTTATTGTCTTTTTGAATTTTTTTGAACTGGCTGTTGACTCACTTTTGGCATTGTATCACAGTCATCACAATCTCGCCATCATTGGCCAAAATTTCCCCAAAATAACCGTACAACCATCGTTTTATGCCCAAAAATTTGTTATAATTCACGACTTAATTAGCATTACAACCAACATCCATGCCTAAAAATAAACTCAAAGCCTGGCTGCCCACTCCCGAAAAACTACGCAAAAACCGTTTGATTGCGGTCTTTGCACCATTTTTGGCAGACCCTCGACTTTGGCAGATAAATCGCAGCTCTTTGGGGCGTGCTGTTTATGTTGGCGTGCTGGCAGCTTTTTTTCCTTTACCAGGTCAAATGCCGCTGGCATTACTTGGCGCACTACTCACCCGAGCTAATATTCCCATGGCAATTGCCTTGACTTGGATTACCAATCCTTTAACAGCCATTCCTATCTTTTGGCTGGCATATTCTTTGGGCGCAATGCTCTTGGGCGAACCCATCATTGGACTTCGTGCCATTGGGATAATTTTGACTGATTTTACGCTTTGGGTGACTGCCGATGGTATCAATCCATTCACCGCACACCGTCATATTTTTTCATGGCAAGCCATGGTAATTGGACTATTTTTATCTGCTATTATAACCAGTATTGTGCTTGGCTTGGCGTTTCGTGCTTTTTGGAATTATCGCACCATTAAAGATTGGCAAGCTCGCCACGGCTATAACGCCAACGCCCCCAAATTTAAGCATCAAAAAGGCCATAAACAGCGTGAACAAGACCTAAAAACCAGATACAACCGCCCAAAAGACAATAAAAGCGATCATTTTCCATTTAAATAGACACTATCATCGTAATACTTTGCTATTTTGGCATGGCATGATTTGACACAAATCAAGCTACAAAGCCAGCTTTCATTCATTTTTTAAAAGCATGTTCTACCGCTCATTTTAATATGAATAATTTTCATTGGTATTTATGAGGATTTTGGCGTATAATTTTTCACCAAATACCTTGTACTTGTATTAATGATTAATTCATAATCATTGCCCATTCTGTAGTCTCAGACTAAGCCGTGATTATTTTTATTTGTGTGAACGGTATTTATTCTGTCAAGCCTAAAAAAGCCACCAGAATTTGCACAATTTTTATTTTATTTTTTATGAAGTGAAATCTTATGAACTACTCAGTATTTACCTCAGAATCTGTGAGTGAAGGTCATCCAGATAAGATGGCTGACCAAATCTCTGATGCACTACTTGATGCCATTTTAACGCAAGATAAAGATGCACGAGTTGCCTGCGAAACTTTAGTAAAAACTGGTGCTGTTATCTTAGCTGGTGAGATTAGCACCCATGCCAATATTGATGTTGAAACGATTGTACGTGATACAGTCAATAAAATCGGCTACAATCATTCAGATTTGGGCTTTGATGGCTCAACTTGTGCGGTGATTAATATGATTGGCAAACAGTCACCTGAGATTGCGCAAGGTGTTGATAGACAGCGTCCTGAAGATCAAGGTGCTGGCGACCAAGGCTTAATGTTTGGCTATGCCACCAATGAGACCGATGTTCTAATGCCAGCTCCAATTCAGCTGAGCCATCGACTGATGGAGCGTCAAGCTCAGTTACGCAAAGATGGCACTTTGCCTTGGTTACGCCCCGATGCCAAAGCTCAGGTGACATTGCGTTATGATGAACATCATCAACCTTTGGCGGTAGATGCACTGGTATTATCAACCCAACACAATCCTGATATTAGCCAAAAACAGCTCCAAGAAGCCGTCATGGAAGAAATGATTAAAAAAGTCATTCCATCTCAGTTATTACACAAAGACACACTGTATCATATCAATCCAACAGGTAAATTTGTCATTGGTGGGCCTGTCGGTGATGCAGGTCTGACAGGTCGTAAAATCATCGTAGATACTTATGGCGGTATGGCACGCCACGGCGGTGGTGCTTTTAGCGGTAAAGACCCATCAAAGGTTGACAGAAGTGCAGCCTATGCGGGTCGTTATGTTGCCAAGAATATTGTTGCAGCAGGTCTGGCGGAGCGTTGTGAGGTGCAGATCAGTTATGCCATCGGTGTTGCTGAACCAACCTCAATTTCGGTCAATACATTTAATACAGGTAAAATTAGCAACGCTGATATCATTAAACTTATCCGAACTCACTTTGATTTACGCCCTTATGGCATTACTGGCATGCTAAACTTACTACAGCCAATGTATGAAATTACCGCAAGTTACGGTCATTTTGGTCGCCAAGGCGTAGATACCGCTTTTACTTGGGAAAAAACAGACAAAGCACAATTACTGCGTTCTGCTCTTTAAATTGTCGACCACCCTTTTATTTGACACAAGACAGCGTCAATAAAGTCTGTGTGATGATTACCAATCTTCAAGTAATCATCAAAAAATAAATCGGATAGTCTTGATATCAAGGTTGATTTGATATCAAGGCAATTTTCTATTTACGATGCAATTTATCAATAATAGCCCAATTCACCCTACTAACTTTAGGATAAAAGATGAGTGACAATCAAGAATTTAATGAATCAGAATTTCAAGATCAAATGAATGCATTTTTTGAGCGTGCTGATGCCGTGATTACGCTTGCCAACAGCCAGCTTTCGCCATCATCGCACGCAGGGCAAGTCGCAGCCAGCCTAAATTATGCAGCGGCAAGATTTGCCATCTCAGCGGCAACCATCGGCTTTGTCAAAGGCAGTGATCTTGCCAAAGAAAAAGATGACATCATCAAATTTTATACCGAAAAATATCAACAAATGCTCGCTGAAAACTTAGAACAGTATATCGAAAACTTTGACCAATACACTCAGCTTGCCAAAGGGGCACAGTCTTAAAACTTCCATAAAAAAGCAGGAAATCTTCCTGCTTTTTTAAGTTTAGCTCGCCCATTGACCACTTTTCATCTCAAGGACTTTATCTGCTTGAGATGCCAAATGCCTATCATGCGTTACCATTAATAATGCCATGCCAAAAGATGCCTGAAGCTCACTAAGTAGCTCAAAAACTGCCTGTGCATTTTCATCATCTAAGTTGCCTGTAGGTTCATCTGCCATGACTAAGGCAGGTCTCGTAACCAAAGCACGCGCAATGGCTACCCGCTGGCGTTCACCGCCTGACAGCTCACTGGGTCGATGATGCAATCGATGCCCAAGTCCCACCCGATGAAGCAGTGCATTTGCTTCATCAGTTGCCTGCTTGATACTTACATCACGACGCATCAGCAATGGCAGAGCCACATTTTCAGTGGCATTAAATTCTGCCAGTAAATGATGGAATTGATAAATAAATCCCAAATAGCGATTACGCAGCTCTCCACGCTTAGTCTCATTAAGATGGGTAAGGCATTGCCCTTTTAGCCAAACCTCACCTGTGCTTGGCGTATCCAACCCACCGAGCAAATGTAGCAAGGTTGATTTGCCAGAACCACTACTGCCGACGATGGCGATGCGTTCACCTGCCTGAACTTGTAAATCCAAACCTGATAGAACGGTGGTTTTAATTTTACCTTCGTCATATACTTTGCTGATATTTTTGGCGTGTAAAATGGTCATCATGCTAATCCTTATTCATATCTTAAAGTTTGTGCAGGCTGAATTTTTGACGCCCTTAACGCAGGATAAATTGTCATCAAAAAACTTAATAAAAATGATGCCGTTGTAATTAATACCACATCCACAATTTCAATCTTGGAGGGTAAAAAATCAACAGCATACACACTGCCATCAAATAAACTTACGCCAAAAATACGGCTCACAAATAATAAAATATCATTAATTGACAAAGCCAATGCCACGCCAAGCACTGTACCAACAACTGTACCAATCACGCCAATAATCATGCCTTGTACCATAAATACTTGCATGATAAGCTTGGGCGATGCACCAAATGTCTTTAAAATGGCGATGTCTGATTTTTTATCAGTCACCAGCATAACAAGACTTGAGACAATATTAAATGCCGCAACAACCACAATCAAAAACAGCAAAAGTCCAATCATGGCTTTTTCCATTTGGATGGCGCTAAATAAATTACCGTGTGTGGTTGTCCAGTCGCTTGGGAATAATGGTAATGAGTCAATGCCTGCTGCGTTATTTGCCACTTGAGGTGCTTTAAAAATATCGTTTAGCTTCATACGCAGACCTTGCGCACCTTCGGGCAACCGAAGCATCACGCCAGCATCACGCATCCGCACAAAACCCATCATGCCATCAATTTCACTGCTGATATGATACACCCCCACCAAAGTAAATCGCTTAAATCTTGGAATAACGCCTGCTGCTGAGGGCGAGGCTTCAGGCAAAACCAAAGTAACCTTATCTCCCAACTTAAGTCCCATGTCAGAGACAATAGACTCACCTAATATAATACCAAATTCACCGACATGTAAATCATCCAAACTGCCTGCGGTCATATGCTCATCAATGATAGAAACTTGCTTTTCGTAATCAGGCTCAATGCCAGAGACCACGATTCCAGTCACCTGACCTTCAGCGGTTAACATACCTTGTAGTTGAATATAAGGAGCAACTGCTTGCACTTCTGGATTTTGCATTTTGATTTTTTCGGCAAGCTCTTGCCAGTTTGTCAAAATCTCTGTCGAGGTGACTGAAGCTTGAGGCACCATACCAAGAATGCGTGATTTAATTTCACGGTCAAAGCCATTCATTACCGATAAAACTGTGATAAGCACTGCAACCCCAAGCGTCAGCCCAATGGTTGAGATAAAAGAAATAAAGGAAATAAAGCCATTTTTACGCTTAGCTTTGGTATATCTAAGCCCAATAAATAACGCCAAGGGACGAAACATAAGCTGTGTTCCAAACGATACAATCGTGCTAGTTTAGCACTTTTTTGGACAAATACCAAACATCGCATAAAAATTGGTTTTGTTGCGTTTATGTATCTGTATGATAAGTTTCTTGCTAAAACAGCTTTTTTATGTCAGAATATAGAAAAAGTATATACTTATATTTTTAACTTTAAATAGATCTGCTTTTTTATGCAGATGAATTGTATGAAGTTTATCAGCTTGGCATGCTGGATATAAATTTTAAGTAATCATCAAATTTTTAAGGAATTTATCATTATGAACATGAAATCATCATTAGTGCTAGTTATGCTGGCAGGCTTGTCATTGAGTGCATGTAATAAAAAAGAAGAAACCGTTGTTCAGCCCAATGAACCTGTTGTTGCCACAGCTGATGCTGCTGTCGTTGATGCTACCGCTACCGATGCTACCGCTACCACTGACACACACCAGCCTGAGGTTGCTGTTGTTGATGGCGTGGGCGTATTACCACAATCTTCTTATACAGGTACTTTGCCTTGTGCTGACTGTTCTGGCGTTCAAACCGACCTAACGCTTAATTCTGATGGCACATTTGTGATGAAGCAAGATTATTTAGGCAAGCCTAACGGTCAAGTAACCATTCAAGGTACTTATGACATCAATGGCGTGGATAATCAATATGTCCTACTACACCCTAATAATCATGCTGACACGCCTCCTTATTTGATTTATATGGATAAAGACAGTGTTCAATTTCGTGATTTAGAAAATGGCGAAACACCGACACCTAGCCACACCCTGCTTTTGGTCAATCCTTAAATTAAGCAATCAAATGAATGAAAAAACCTGTCAATGTGTGGCAGGTTTTTTTGGGTAATGGCTGTTTTACTATCTTGATGTTTTCTTATTTTGATGTTTTATTATTTTAAAAACTCTTCATTAACCAAATAGTCTTTTTAGATAGATAAACTAATATCTTAATCAAATATCTTAAATTAAAGTATCATTAACCAAACCTGCAACCATAAACCAAAAATGACGACTTAACATAGCGAATGAATGATGATAAAAAAATCCGTGCTTGTTTTACTTAGTTTTTTGGCATTTACCAGCACATCACCCAGCTATGCCATTGATGAGCTGGTCATTGCCCAATTAACCAATCCATCAGCAGCCACCGATGACAACAAACCTGCCGACAATGCTGATGATACCCCCATTGCCAGTCAAGCCACACTGATTGATGATGCCCAAATTTACGATCGGATTTATGGCATTTTTTCTGAAGTGGATGGATTATCATCGGTCAAAGTTACCGTCAATCAAGGTGTTGTAAAATTATCTGGCGAAACCGCTAACGAAAAAAAAGCCACTCAAGCAGTCAAATTAGCCAATCGCATCAGTGGTGTTGTTACGGTAGAAGATGATATCAGTCGTACCTTGGATATTCAAGATAATGTCACGCCTGTTGTTAATGATTTGGTCAATCAATCAAAAGCAGGACTAAAAGCATTGCCTTTATTATTGGTGGCATTATTGGCATTTGCCTTGGTGGCATGGCTTGGCGGTTGGCTGTCTCGCCGTGAGAAACTTTGGCAACGCATTACGCCAAATCCTTTTATTGCAGAACTTTTAGCCCAAACGGTTAAAGTCATTTTTATTGTGTTAGGTTTGATACTAGCCTTGAGCTTGATGGGTGCAGAAGCCATTATCGGTACGCTTTTGGGCGGTGCTGGGGTACTTGGGATTGCAGTGGGTTTTGCGGTTAAAGATACCATTGAAAACTATATCGCTTCTTTGATGCTAAGCATTCGCCAACCTTTTCGGGCAAAAGACCATGTGGTCATTAACGATGAAGAAGGCATTGTGGTACGATTGACCAGCCGTGCCACCATTTTAATGACCTTAGATGGTAATCATTTACGACTACCAAACTCAGAGGTATTTAAAGCAACCATTTTGAATTATACCAAAAATCCTGAAAGGCGTTTTACCTTTGAGCTGGGTGTGGATGCCAATAACGACCCCTTAGCAGCGATTAAAGTGGGGCTAGATGCCATTTATACACTGGATTTTGTCCTAAAAGAACCTAAGGCGGTTGCTGTTATTAATGAGGTGGGCGACTCAAATATTATTCTTGAATTTAGAGTGTGGGTTGATCAAAACAAAACAGACTTTTCAAAAGCTCGCAGTATCGCCATTCGTGAAACCAAGCACGCTCTTGAAAATCAAGGCTTTAGCTTACCTGAACCAATTTATATGCTAAACTTTGATCAAGCATTAGAAGATGCGGTTATCAATCTTGCAACCCATCTTGTCCCAACTGCCCCATCGCCCAAAATGACGCCTGATATTTCTATCAATGATACCGCCCCAATCGGTGACACCGAACGCCAAAAACAAATTGCCAAAGTGCGTGCCGAAAAAATACTCAATGAAAATTGCATGAATGATATTTTAGATACCGCACCCGATCCAGAAATATGGCACAGAGTTGAGGCTGAAATTCGCAATCGTTCAGGCGAAAAAGATCTATTGAGTAATAATAGCCCACAAGAATAAGCGTTCATTGTTTCAAGTTTATTGGTGTTACTGACTAATATCAATGATTGGTCATCATAAAAAAGGGCTGATGATTTCAGCCCTTTTTGAATTTTAGTTTATTTTATTGGCTTATTTGCTTGCTAGCCAAAAACGCCCATGGTATTGGCAACATATAACAAAGCAAATCCAAGCAAAAACATAAAACCGATGATTGACAACGCTTGAATGCCAGATGACAGCTTTTGTTCTGAGCGTACCAAAGAGTAGTTTAGCCACGCAAAAACAGGCGCAGACACAAACGCAGAACTCATGGCAAATTTGAGCATATTGCCAAGCTGACCTGTAAAAAAAGCAATGACAATAAACCCACCAAACACCGCCCACGATATCCAAAATATCAACTGACCACGGCTGATTTCATGCTCACCCTTTATCAATCGCCAGCATTCAGCATTGGCGCGCCCATAACCATCACCTGAGGTGAGGGTGGTACTAAACATACACATAAACGCAATAAACGCCACCAACAACCGTGACCATTCACCAATGGTGGCAGTGTACATGTCAATCAATTGCCCAACATAAGCACTGCCAGCGGTTTGAATCTCTTGCCCTGAACCGTACTGAACATACACACCCAACGCCAAAAAAAGCACCGCTAAGATGGTTGATGTGGCAAAACCCACATTAAAATCCAATCGTCCTTGTTCGTGGGTGGTGTGGTCAGTTTGGATTTTTTTAGCCGTCCACATAGAAGTAATCACAGAAAATTCAAGCGGTGCAGGCATCCAGCCGACCACCACCACAATAAAGCTCAAACTTGCCAGATTCCAAGGGCTAGGCTCAACAAAATCCGCCGCCATGACGGTGGGTTTGCCTGCTGCAATAAACACCGCCGCAACCGTGGTTATCGCCAACGCCAAAATGATGATTTTGGTTATGCCATCTAACACATTGTAACGCCCAGCAATCAACAACACCCAAGAAATTGCCAGCACAATAGCCGACGCTGTTAAAGGCGTTAGCCCCAAACTTGGAAACATAAAGGTTAAAATCACCGCTGACATTAGCCCAACCGCCGCCAAAGTGATGATGGAGGAAATGACTGATAAAATAAAATACACCCAAAGATAGACTTTGGATTTTTTGGCATAACCTGCAATCAGACTGTCGCCTGTGTCATACACATAATCGATGCCAAAACGAAAAAAAGGATACTTCAGCACATTGGCCAAAATAATGACAATGGCAAGTTGCCAGCCGAATAATGCCCCCGCTTGGGTTGATGACACCAAATGCGATGCACCAATGGCAGCCGATGCCATCAAAATTCCAGGACCAAAGGCCTTCCAATTAATCTTACTAATCCTACCAAGAGAATGGCTTTTTATTTGAGTAGTCATGAGTGTTCCTGACGATAACTGTGGTTTGATACCATGGTTAAAGATAAATTTTCGTGTTGCGAATTAATGAATGATATCTTTGTGATATTAAATGATTTCATTTATTAATACCATGTTGCTGCACTTTGTACTTTTATTAGCATACTTTACCATCAAATCACTGTATTGACCAATGAATATTATTTCATTCATCTTGAAAAAATTTTTAGTGTGTACCTATCCTTAATACCTGCCAAGTGCTTGAGATTTTTTAACCAATCCCCATGTAGATAAATAGTTATCTATGAGTAGTGATTATGAGCAATCAGACCATTCGTTATAATTATACGCACGAAATCGCCCCCACCAAAGTTGATTTACCCCATGATGAAAATGCCAGCCATGGCGACCATTGGGCAATTTTGACCAATGACATTGCCCAAGATGTGCCAAATTGGCTACAGGCAATGTTGGATAAAGCAACCTTACCCAAAGGACTTTGCCCACAAAATAGTACCGATAATGCCAAACTGCTTTTGGGTATGAACGAACCTTGTCATATCAAACAAATCTTAACCATCAAAAACGGTTCTCCCCAAGCTTTTATTAATGCTTTTCCTGCGGTTAATAGCCCCTATGGTTTAACTTGCCAAATTGAGCGTATCATTCGCTGTGATACCACATCAGATGCTATTTTATGCCTAAAAACGCCTGATGGTGCGGTCATTTATGCATTTGACCAACTGCATGCCGTCAATCGCACAGAGTATCGCACACCCAAAAAATACTTTGTTAATTTTAGTGCATTGGCGTATCATATCGAGCCAAGCAACCAAGAAGAAACAATTGTCATTGAGGACCAAGAAGCCATTCGCCATCACCGTGCTTTTAATGATATTGTCGCAAAAAATGGCGGTCAAATCCCTGATGATATTGATGAGCAAATCCGTCAATGGCAACCAAAAGACCATGAATCTGGTAAGCCGTTTGCACCTGTTGAGATTAATTTGGGGCATATGTGTGCTTATTTATACGGTGAAACCTTTGGTCAAGAAGATGAAGCTTGGTGCCAAGGGCAGGTTTTGGGCAAATCAAGCACAGAATTTTTTGGCAAACCGATGACCTTATTTGATGTGGTCATTTTGCGTGAACCTGATGCCGACCCTTTTGTGGTGCGTATTGCAGCTGTCAGTACTGAGCAAACAGACGCCATTCAGGTACATGATTATATTCAAGCGAATATTTGGCTACAAGCTGCCATCTATGAAGCCAATCAAAAACCGCATCAAAAGTAGCCATTCACTTAAAATTACCCATCACAATACCTAATCGCATGGGTATTGTGATGGATTTTTATCATCTGCTTGATTCAATCGTATCAGCTTTTAATTAAGGCATTTAGCCAATCGCCAATACTTGTTATTTGTGGCAAACAGACCTGATGGGCCATGGGATAAGTGGTATAAATAGGATTTAAGCCAAGTGATTTTAAGTGGTGCATCGCCTGTATGCCCAAAGTTTTGGGGACAATGTCATCAAATTCCCCATGGTCAATCTTAACGGCAACCTGATGATTTACTGGGATTGATTGGATTTGTTCAGATGTGGCAAAATAAGTTGACAGTGCCAAAAGACCGCCAAGCTTGCGTGAATTGGTTAAAACATTATGATACGCCACCGCACCCCCTTGTGAAAATCCTGCAATGATAATATTTTGGCTATCAATACCTTTGGCAATCTCATCATCAATAATCTCATCAATCATCGCACTTGAAGACATGATCTGTGCCACATCGACTTTACGATTTAAACTCATCTCCAAAATGTCATACCAAGCAGGCATGACATAGCCGTTATTAATGGTGACAGGGATGTTTGGGGCATGGGGAAAAATAAAACGAACGGCGGCATCTTTTGCCAAACTAAGATTAGGCACAATCGGTTCAAAATCATGACCACTGGCACCAAGCCCGTGCAACCATATCACCGAATGTGTGATGGGCTGAGCAGATGGATTATGTTCAACCACTACCGAAGTTAATTTTGACATATATCAGTTCCATTATTGCATAAAATAAGTTGGTTCATCATACGATGATTACCAATAAATTGCAATCAAATCAAAGATGCCAAACGCTCATATTGATGCTAAATTCTTAGGTGATAAATTGATGATTTTGCCAGATAGTGATATGATATGGGCATAACCCAACAAGCGTATGTAAGCCATCGATGAGATGATTTAGCGTGCGTGTCAGGTTAATTAATATCAATGATTTGGGATAACTTATGCAGTGGCGTGGACGAAGACAAAGCAACAATATCGAAGACAGACGCAGCGGCGGCGTCAAAAAAGTCGGCGGCGTGAGTATTTTTGGCTTAATCATCGCCATCATCTTATGGCAGGTATTTGGTATCAGCCCAGAGACCACTTTGGGTGTTGCTCAACAAATCCAAGGACAAACAACCACAGCCCCCACTCATGAAACCGCTGATATGGCAGAATCCAGAGCGTTTGTTGCCACAATTTTGGCAGATACTGAAGATGTTTGGACACCAATTTTTGCTCAGGCAGGACATCACTATCAGCCACCAAGCTTGGTTTTGTTTAGCGGTGCTGTCCAATCTGCCTGTGGGTCAGCCACTTCAGCCAGTGGTCCATTTTATTGCCCTGCTGACCAAAAAGTATACCTAGATACACAGTTTTTTCGTGATATGCGTACACAAATGGGCATTACTGGTGAAAAAAACCATACCGAACTGACACGCCAAGACCAAGCCGCTGATTTTGCTCAAGCGTATGTCATCGCCCACGAGGTTGGTCATCATGTCCAAACCTTGCTTGGTATTTCTCAACAAGTACGCCAAGCCCAAATAAAAGCCAATCAAACGGTAGCCAATAATTTATCTGTACGCTTAGAATTGCAAGCGGATTGCTTTGCAGGCTTATGGGCACGACACAATCATGAGCGTACACAATTTTTACAACAAGGTGATATTGAAGAGGCTTTAGATGCTGCCGAAAAAATCGGTGATGATTACCTACAGCATAAAGCTCATGGTCATGCCGTCCCAGATAGCTTCACTCATGGAACCAGCACCCAGCGTAAAAACTGGTTTTATAAAGGCTTTGAAACAGGTGATGTGCATCAATGTGATACCTTTTCTGCAAACCAAATTTAATCTTTCATCTAACCTTATCCGACGGAATTTATATGCAGCTGCCTGATCATCTAATCCAGCTACTCACTCAATATCTGACCGAACACACCCACCAGCCCATCATCATCGACCCTGAGGTTTTGGCTTATCGATGGGTTGGTGGCACATCAGGCAATCTTGAGCCTATCAACATTAGCTTTGGTCGTAGTTTGGCGGATTTGCTTGGCATTGATACCCAAAAAACTAAACTCATCAACAATACCAAGCAGTTTTTGGCTCGCCTACCTGCCAATCATGTACTGATGACAGGCACACGAGGCGCAGGCAAATCATCACTGGTACGGGCATTGCTTCAGGCTTATCATTCCCAAGGACTGCGTGTGATTGAGGTTGCTAGAGATGATTTAAAACATCTTGGTAAAATTCGTCATGCCATCAAAGAGTCGGTCAATCAAGGCAATACCAATCGCTATCTTGTTTATTGTGATGATTTGGCGTTTAATGCTCAAGATGAGAATTACCGCACCCTAAAGTCAATCTTAGATGGCTCACTTGACAGCGAGCACAGTCAGCTACTTGTCTATGCCACCAGTAACCGCCGCCATCTCTTGCCACAGATGATGAAAGATAATATCAGTATTTATAATGGTCAAACCGATGAAGTGAACCCTTATGAAACCATTGATGAGACAGTATCTTTATCCGACCGCTTTGGGCTGTGGCTATCATTTCAGCCAATGAACCAACCGTTATACTTACAAATTGTTGAGCATGAACTGACAAAGGTCAATATCACCTTTGATGATTTTGCCCAATCTCAAGCCTTACAATGGGCGAGCAGTCGTGGCGGTCGTTCTGGTCGCATCGCATATCAGTTTGCTCAACATTGGATTGGTCAAACTCGCCTAGCCCAAGGCGTTAGCTGATTAATTTATCCCAATCTGATAATCCTAAATCTCCAAGCCATCAGATGCGCCATGAACACTCATGATGCCTTCTTTGGTGATGGATACCGTCATCAGATCCTCAGCCAAGATGAGTCTGCCGCCATACACTGATACAGTTTCGGCGCGGATATGTCCCATATTTGGCTTGGAGCTGTCAGGATCATCAAAATTTAAAAATCTGGCGCTAAAATGTGTCAAAATCAAATTTGGCACTTGCATCTCATCTGCAAAGCTGCCTACCGCATGTGCACTGCTATGCTGCGGATCAAAAATCCCTTTGGCTAAAATCTTATCCATCACCGCCTGCGTATAGGTCGCCTCATGAATTAATAAGCTTGCGTCTTTGACCGCATCTGTCAAGCACTTGGGTGCATCATTATCGCCTGCGATGACGATTTTTTGGGTGATGGTCGATCGATTAAGATAATCAGATGGGTAAATGATTTGGTTTTGGGTGCAGATTTTGGGCTCGCCGCTTTTTAGGATGCGTCGCCAATATGAGTGGTCAATGCCATCTTGGGTGAGTCGCTCGGTATTGAGCTGTAATTTATCAAGCTGTTGGGTGATGGCAAATCCATAGCACTCAATGCGGTGACTCATCGGATAAATCGCCACATCCGCACGCCACTGCTCGCCCATCTCAAGTCGCACGCCCTGTGATAATACCGCCTCAATCTCGATCATCTCAAGAGCGTAGCTAAGATTCATCTGAGTCAGCGCCTGCCCTGCACGCACAAACGCCAGCACGGACGCTGGTGCAATCAGCTTAAGAAACTCTTTTCGTCCATGCATCGCAAGACTTGACAATAAGCCAAGCAAGCCATAGCAATGGTCACCATGTGCATGCGTGATAAAAATCGCCCTAAGCATCGACGGCTTATGATGCGTATATAGCAAGCGATGCTGCGTGCCCTCACCACAATCAATGAGTATCCAAGGCGTTGATTTGCCTGCCTTGGGCTGCTCACCTAGTAAAGATATCGCAAGCCCTGAAACATTGCGTGATTTGGTGGGTACACCGCTTGATGTGCCCAAAAAAGTCAGCTCAAACATATCTACCGCCCCACCGTCGCCTATCAAGATGTAAAGGAATTGATTATAGCAGGTTTTAGTAAGGCTGTGAGCTTTGATAAGGCCTGATGAGGATTGTATTAAAGGCGATTTTATTAAAGACGACTTGCAACTTTACCAGTTTTGATATGCACAGGTATAAATTGATCGCTAAACCCTTCTGATGGATAAAAATCAATACACAGCTTATAATCTGGATGGGCAGAGTCTCCGCCAACATACATCCAGCTATATGGCGACAAACTGGTATCATCACCCTGAGTACAGACGCGATTACTATTTTTATTAAAGGCTATCTTGCCTGCCTTATTATCATTTAGCGAATTTTGAATCGCATAAGGCATTACAAAAACTTGCTTTTTAACTGGATCGATTGCAACAAAACTGGTGTTATATATCTTGGCTAAGACATATTATTCGCAAAATTGATATCTTTGGTGCCAAACTTTTTATAAGTAGCTGCTGCTTGGTGATTACAAAAATCTCTATTCAAATCTTCTTTAACATTATCCTTACCTTCAATTTCTACTGGTTTGCAGATATCCACAGAATAGCCCTGGATTTTACCACTATTAGCGTGTGCAACCATTGAAATAGCAGCACCAAATATTCCAACACATGTTGTCAAATAAATCGATTTCATTCTCCCTCCATCGTCGCTCAAGATAACAATTGATGTCTATTAACAGGTCATGCGTTGTCAAGTATAAGTATGATGAGGTTATCATGACAACCACTGTCTGCTCGCATTCTTGGATACACCCATTAATTATTAAAGTTTAAAATTATTATAACAAAAGTGTTATGGCTAAAACATATCCGCACAGCAATTTTTGCCCTCTCATTGTTTGATAAAGATAAGGACAAATAGCTTAATCAGATGGATTTTTAATATTTCTAAAAGTCAGGTTTATCCGACTGCTTAGTATCTTTTTTTGCCTAGGAACGCTGTGTTGCCAAAAATGCTGCAACTGACCTGCCATCACCAAAATACTCCCATGATGTAAAAGTAGTTCAAGCTTGAGTGTATGATTGTCACATAAACGCAGTAAAAACCGCCGAGACTCACCAAAATTTACCGAAGCAATCAAGGGGTTGTTACCCAATTCTTTTTCATCGTCTTTATGCCAGCTGATATAATCTTCACCTGAGCGATACCAGTTCATCAATACACTGTTAAATCGTCTTTTACATATTTTTCCAAGCTCATCATTAAGTATGAGCAATCGGTCTGTCCATGGATTTGGGTTTAGGGTGATGCCAGAATAAGTATAAGGGCAATCATTATCGCCATACCATGCTGAGATGCGTGGCAGCTTGTGCATTTTGCCATACATCTTGATGGTGTCTTGTTGCCAATGAATGTGGCTAAACTGCACCATATTCAAATCATTATGATGCCAGTTGTGTGTGCGGTGATTAATGGGCTTACCACCGATTTGACTTGCTAAGAAATAATCCAAATATGCATCCGCTGTCTGCTCATCAAAATAATGCGGGGCGTAGTATAGCCGACCATAAGGAACAATAATAACAATACCTTTGCCGTCCTCGTGACGATGAGCATCAAACGGTGTATCCACAAACTTGCCTTGGCAAATCAAAGCATCCAAGTCAGGCGTAGTATCAAAAAGTTGCATGATATTTCCCAATAAACTTACATAAATGGATGATGACTTAGGCAGCTTGACGATATGCTTCATCTTGTACCAAGATCATCTGAATAGACTTTGCCTGTTGGGTTAGCCAGCGATTTTGTGTGATATTATAAGAATAATGCTCTATCCATTTGTTCTTGATGTCTGGATTGGCGTTGTGCATCCATAAGGCGGATAAATGGTAAAATCCTTTTCTTGCTTCTTGATAATTAGGCGAGCAGGCAAGCACAAAACTTTGACCGCCAATGTCATTCATTTCACGCACCACAGGCTCTAGGCTTAATTGCACCTCAATGATATCTAACACATTACAAAACAGGTGACATGTTTGATGGTCATTTTGTTTCATGCTATTTGGTAGACGAGTGTATTTAAGCTCGGTATTTTGGCTTGTCAGCACCAAATCAAATCCAAGTGCATGAGCACGACTTGTCACCAGCTCTTTGGCGATGGCTAAAGTAATCGATGACGGCTCAATTAAATGCACATGAATCGAAGGTCGAACCATATCATGGATCATGTACTTGGCAATAAAATCAAACATCGCCAAAGTGGCAAGACCTTGACCACAACCATAATCTATGATATTTAGTGATAATGATCCATCACCTGAAATTCTGACATTCTCAGATAATAATGACATAAAGCTTTGATAATGTCACATGGCAAAGGCAGCATTATAAAACTGTACTTGATTGGCACAAGATAATGGACACTTGGCACGATTGGTTATATCACAAAATCTCTGATAGCTTAGGCGAGATGGATTTTTTTGATAATCTGCCACCATGTTTTGATAGTGGTTTTTAAATGTGTCAAAAATGTTTGGGCAAGTTTGAATATTGATAGCGTTTGACATAATAAATACCTGCTTAATAAATAGCTTGGTATTTATTATGCCGCTATCTTATGCCTTTGACTGATTTTGTAAGCTTATCATAAACCTGCCTTAATCCATCAGTCGTGTAACAGCAAACCGCTCCAAACTTGCCTGACATTCATCAAGTTGGGCCGCATTTAGCTCGACTCCTCGCAAATGAGGCGGAATATTTAGCGATAGATGAATATAATCAACACCCAATTCATTGATTTGACAGACAATATTAATCGGTAATGTGCCAATAATCACATCACCTGTATTCAATTCGTCCAAGCTTAACAAATGCTCCAAATGCACATCAAAATGCACATCATTGGCATCCGCCCAGTCAATAGCACCATGATGGCGAGTGATAAAATATGTGGTCATATTTAATTTTAAATTAAGTTAACTTAAATGTATGATAAATCATCATATGTTTGATGCCAATATCAAAATAATTCAGCTAGTTTTGGCCATTAAATAAATTCTTAAAACGCTGATTTAAACTTTGATGAGCCACGGACTCTTTATCAAGAATGTGTCTGACATCTTTATTTTGATTGCCCAGCCCATGAACCAAGGCATTTCTCAAATTAGACAGAAATCTAAAATCCCCTGATTCTCGTAATGTTTCTCTGGCCTGCTCACGATCGTTATACGAATTTTCATCTTGTTTATCACCATATACTTTATTTGATATTATCCCTTCCATGGCAAAAATAACAGCTCGTACATAATCTTTACGCTCTAAGTATTGCTTTGCCAAAGCTTGCTCTCTAAGACCACGATTAGATCTTTTAAACCATGTTAAGCGTTTTTGTAATTGTGGTTTAAATAACTCAAATATCGGAGAATGCAAATTCTCCAAATTGTTAAAAATTGTGTCTAATCTTTGTTTGGCATTGCTAGAATTGGTGGTTCGCTCATAAAATGACGCTTGCTTTAATGAATCTGCATGAGACTCATCAAATCCTTCATTGATAAGCAGCTCAGAAAATACACCATAATCCCCATCTTTATCAAAGGTGGTTAAGGCATCTACCCAATCTAGCATAGATAACATTCCATCCAACTGCAAAACAGGAGATTGGTTATTTTGGGTCATGTCCGTTGCCCCATAATAAATCTGATCTACCGTAATATTTTTGGTGCGTTTTAAAAATCTTGATGCAACCAAAGACAACATTGGCAAATGCCTAAAGCTATGCGTCACATCTAACACAACCTTATCATTATCTGACAAGTTTTCCGCCAAAATAGACAGAATGTCAATTTGTTCCTTTGTTGTTTTGGCAAATGGTATCAAAATACATTGGACATCAGCACCCAACTTCTTTGATAAATAATCATTAAAAGGTATCAGCTGCTCTGGTTGTACATTTTGTTTCTTAACACTTTCGCTCAGCTCAAACCATGCTTCTTCTAGACCCTCACCGCCTTCTTCTAAAAAAACATCCCACATACTACCAGATGTACCAAGCAGGATGATTTTGCTGGGCTTTAATTTTTGTGCCAAGGTCAAACCAAAATATTTTTGTTTTTCATAACTGTCATTATCATCAAAATGATAATTAGCAAAACGATAGCCACGACCGTCTTGGCCCTTTCCTAAAAAACTGATTAAAGTTGTCATACTACGCTCCTAACTCTTTTTTTAATTCTTTAATCTTAGCCTGCATTTTTTTGGACAAATGCTTTTGATGCTTGGCAAATAGTTCACATACGGCATACCCTTTATCCTCATCATTCCAAGATTCGACCAGTTTAAATAATGTATCAAACCAATATTTTTCACCATCAATCTCAATATGGTGAGCGTGATTGACATTTTTTTGCCACTGCTCATCCAAATTATTAAGTTTGTGAGAAAAAGTATAAATCAATGTTTGATTGTCATTGAGATTTTTGGTTGCTTGTTTTAATTTTTCATCTTGTAATGCCGAAATGGCTTGCTGTTTTTGTTGGTCAAGCTCTTGTACATATGGCTTGATATGATCAGAACCGATTGTAAAATACCCATAACCATTACTGCCTTTAGCACCCAAGCCCTGCTCAATAAGCATGTTTTCAAGCAATGTTTGGGCAAATTGCATCAACCATGTTTGCTCACCTTCAATGGTAAAATAAAAGCTGCCTTGAGTGGCAATCTGATGATTAGGAACAGGATTTTCGGTATCTAAAGCCTGAAGCAAACTGCCATCATAATATTTTTGATGGTGAACAGTAATAATCTCGCTGACAAACGGTTGATTTTCATTGTTGTTGCTGACTAATGTGCCATCATGATTGATTTTTGGTATCCACCATGCGTCATGCCAAACCAAATAACCAGCATCGGCATCATCACCATCGACACCAAATAAAACATCCACCAACGGTTGCTTGTCGGCTTGAACCACAACTTTGCCATCATGATAACAAACCTGCCCATCACTGTCACGCTTGGCAAACAAATGTTCGGTATAATTACGCACCGCACCTTTAATGCCAGACCCTGCAATCATTGGTATACCATAACTGTGATGTACCAATGTGCCTGTTTCTAGCGTACCGCCCAATGGTAAACCTGTGAATAATCGCCCATCGGTTTTGGCTGATACTGTTGCAAAGTTTGCTTGGTCATAGGTGGCAGCAAACCAACGACGAAAGGCAAGTATATATAATGGATTGGCCTTAATGGATGATATATCAAAAATTAAATTTTGCTTAATTGATTTTTCACCCTCCTCCCATACTTGTAAGCCACGCTGCATTAATAAGCCTGCATGGGCAGAATCAAGTTTTTTTGTCACATCACACAAACGCTTACGCATCAATGCTATCGTCATCTTGATCTCCTTGTTTTCCGAGCAATGCTTGAGTATAGCGTTTTAGCCAACTTGATGCTTCAATCGTTTTGCGTGTTAAAAGTTGGTATTGAGTAATGTCAGATTCTCGCACATCTTCATGCAACTGCTTGACTTGATTTTGATAACCAAGTAGCTGTGCTAAGTGTTCCAAGAGTATGTTATGCTCTGGCTTATTTTTTGCTACCAAAAAACCAATGGCTTGTGCCAGCCCTGATTGTAAAACCATAGTTGGAAAATTTAAAACCAAAGTACGATACTTAGCTTTTATTTCATTATCTTTTAGAGCAGCCACCAAAGGATAGGCAATTTTGGCATATTTTTGAGTACGAATTTGAATGGTTGGTTTTTTGATGACAGTCGTCTTCATCATCATTCTCCTTGATCTGCAATCAGTAAACGACAAAATCCCCGACCAACTGTCTGCTTACCACCGATTTTAATATTGATTTCTTCTTTGGGTAATAATTGTGCCAGCTGTTTTTCTGACATTTTGGTGTGTTTATCACGAGATTGGCTAACCCCCAAGACGCCCCAAAGCACACTTTCGGCAGGCAGATTTTCTTCAACCCATAACGCCCCTTCTTGGACAATGCCAGTTTCACGGTCAATACGGATACGCGTACGAATCTCAGTGGCAGTATCTGCCAAAAACGAAAAAATATTGTCAGGCACAACCACAAAACGCTTGATAAATTCTTCTCTCCATTCTTGAGCATTCGTTACACCATCAGGATACAGCTGCTTGGCGATAAATTGGGCCCAGTCTTGGGCATTGTTGCTTTGTTTACTTTGGATATCCAAATCCTCCAAAGCAATTGTATTATCTTGAACCACCAAGACGCTATCATGGGTAATCTGTGCAATATCTTTTGGGTTATCAGGGGTTTTTAAATCGCTAACAATATCTCTTTGGTATTGCTTTAAAATATAAGCACAAGTCACATAAGCTACTGTTCCTGAAAAACAGCGAATCGGTAAAATTAACAAATTGGCATCACCAAAAGCAACCGCACCAGCATGGTCGGCATCTTTATCCTTGCCAAACAGGGTATGAATTACTTGTTTGATAGACTTTTCTTGTTCATCTTGGTTGGTGATATTTTTATATAAATCATGTGATTTTAAATGCCAAAAAATTTCATCACGCAAAACACCCTTAATCGCCGAGCCAGGTACAATCGGCAAATTGGTCGCTTTTGATCGAGCAATTGGCAAATCCACCACGCCCACGCCTTGACCTGTCCCAACATGTAAAGCGGTTAAATTATTTAAGTGAAAAAGACAAGTTTTCATAATACCATCCTAAGTTTATTCATCGTTAGATTAAAATTAAAGTTGCTTTGGTGCTTGCCAAGCAGATAAAACTGCCAAGCCAAATCCGTCATGTTCATCATAAGCATTATCCGACCAAACACGATGGGTAAGATTTTGTAAAGTTGGCAAATCAAATTGACCTGATATCAGTTCAAACCAGTACACCGACCCTGCTGGTATGGCACGGCGTGTCGCCTTGGGCTTCCACAGTAACGAATCCCAGCCAGATACCGCTTGCCAACGGTCAACCGCCATAGCTTTTAGCTGTACATAAATATCGGTATCAGGCAACTGACCTGTTAAGCTCTTTTTATCAATCCAAGCAGGCAAAATCCCTTTATCAAAGATACATGGCGTAATAAACGCCAAACTAAATCCTTTTGATTGATTAATATTGGTAACATCATCGTTTGTAGGCTTGGAAAATAAACTGATGTTATCGATGCGTTTAAAATGTGACAGCCGCCGCTCACCACCAAAAGTGACCAAATCTTGGTTTAATGTTTGTGCTGTTTGTACCAAAAATCCCAAACGCTCTTTTTGCCAACCATCTTGCGTTTTTTGATGCACTAAATCAAAACCTGCAGTTTGAAACAGCTTACCATCATCAGATGTTAGGCTATCGTCATCAATCATGGCATGCATGCGAAGTTCGGTAGGAATAGACGCCAAACCATGATGATTAACGATGTCAAAGTTTAAATCTTCACCGTGTTGCCATTGGATGAAGTTTTGTAATGCCCAAAAACTTGCTCCTTGGGCAGGCTTACCTTTTAACGCTTGTTGTGTCTGTACATGTAGTAACCCATCAAGTAAATCGCTACCACAATCTTTGTCAATTTGTTTGGTGATGATATTGCCATCTTTATCTGTGATTGTAAAGTTTTGCTTGGGAGCAAGACGCACCAAAGTTTTTTCACCCGTTTGTTTATCTTCATGATATAAGGCATTGGCAGGCTTGGGAACCAAAATCTGAATATCACTGTCATCAGAAAATTTTACCAAAAAAGGTCCAAAGCTTTTGATGGATAACACCTCTTTTTTATAAGTATCAAACTCAGCTTTGGTCAAAGCAAATGCCTGATCATCGGTATTTTGGCTTAACTTTAAGTAACGCACCAAGCCTGCTGCGGCACTGGGCAAAGGAAAAGTAACATCTTGGGCAGACGCTTGTGAGCCAAACGGTTTGCCTGAGCGAAATACCAAAGGAGCAAGTGACTCAATTAAATAACTGTGCATATCTGTTTTTTGTTTCATACTTGCTCTCTTCCTAATTCTTTTTGGGTTTTGGCAGCCAACCAGCGTGCCACAATCAACTCATCAGCCAATCTATCCAAACCAATCTCATCGGCACGATTTTTCAAAGTTTTGATAATATGGCTTGCTATCTTTTGGCCGCCATGAGTGCGAGCTTGATTGAGCATATGACTTAAGTGTGCCGACTGAATGTTTTGGTTAAGATGATGATCATCTGCGGCAATTTGATGCACTCTAAGATGGATATCACGAATATCATAAGCCACACGACTGGGGATGGATTTTTCTATATAAAATCTCACAAATGACCCAAAACTTTCTAAGCCATGCGTATCATGCCAGTTAAAGCGTACTTGAATATCTGTACCACCACGCACTGATAGTAAAATGCCTAACGCATTTCGCCGTTCGTGAGTGATTGCTTGTTCCTTATCTTGACTGATGTGGTCGCCTTTGGCATATTTTTCAGCTTGTTTTGCCAATTGGCGAATCACACCAAACGGCGTCATGATATGACAAACCGCTAAACCAACAGACAATGTCGGATTTTTTAGCTCCGTATCTGAAAGTTGGTTTTGTATTTTAAGCTTTTGGGTGGCTTCTTGTAGGCATTGTGCAAATTGTTTTTGCAATTGATTGGCACAGTCATAAGCCTTATCCAGTGGTACAAGCCCCAGCACATCATCGCCCCCTGCATAAATACAATGCCCTCGTGAGTCTTGCATAATATCAGCCACACTGCCTGCAAAGTTTGATAAAGCTTGGGTAATGGCTTGGTGTTGTTCTAGGTTTTGAGCTTTATCCAAAAGCTCGCCCATACGGTCTCCATCTGCCAACAGCAACGCACCATAGCTATAGGGCTGTCCATATTTTTTCCATAATGGGGTTAGTTGTTTTTTTAGTTTATCTAACTGATAAATAACTTCATCAGCTCTGCCTTGATAAATAACTTCATCAGCTCTACCTTGCCACGCTTTTTTTTCTGCATCAAGCCGAGATGGATAAAGCAGCTGGGCATCATAGGCAAACGCATGATAAATGCTTTTTTGGTCTGATTTTCTCTCATTACCTGTGACTTTGGTCATCACACCCAAATCGCATAATTTTTGACAAATTTCTTTGATGGGTGTTAAGTCCACCTTATCCATGATTAATTGCTCTATCCAAGCATCCGCCATCACACGGCTGATTGGGGTGAATTGCCCTGCTTTATCTTCAAAACCCAAACGCTTAATCACACCGACTGCATCTAATTGCTCAGATAAAGCAAGTGATATTTTTTTTCGAGTGAGGTTATTTTTGTTTTCTACATTTTCATACAATACCGTTTCACGCAACGCATCTAATGATGATTTAGGAATCATCAACTCTGATTGATAAGGGCAAGTTGCCGCTGGGTCAAAGTTTCTGGTATTTTTGCGAGCCGCCAAAATCTGACTTGCCAATTGCACCGCCGATAAATAATCATCATCAATCCTAGCCCAAGCAGATTGAATCTCTACAAAGTCTTTAATTTGTGCGTGCCAAATATCGGTGCGGATGTCTTTTGTGTTAAGTTTTGATAAAACATCATCAGCTTCTTGTTTAAGGCGTCTTTGTACCGCTTCTTGTGCTTGGTCAATGATGTGTTTTAGTGCGTGTGTATCGTTGGCACGCAGTTGCACCTGAATTTTATTACCTACCGAAAACCAAGAATTTTCATCTAAATCACGATCATGTTGTATAAATGGAAAAATCAGCGTTGCCCCATTATCCTTAAAAAACTTGGCACAAGTTTTGGCAAGCTCAGACAGTAGCCACGAACCACCCCACAAATCACGGCTCCGCCGAGCAGATGCAATCATACCTTGCACAGGCCCAATGGATAAAATGACGATATAGTTATTCATGATGATTTATCCTTGTTTATTTTTTAAAATATCTTAAAAATGCTTGGAGTGGGTCGCCACCACCATTGTCACGCACAGGTATGATGTTTTGTGCTGCATCATCTTGCCACATTGGATAGCAGTGATTGCCAATTTTTACTTGTTTTTTCAAAATATGTTCGTAGGGCAATACCAACGCACCTGCTTGCCATTGCGGCTGACCATTACGATGGCCTGCATATATGGGGCGTAAGATTAAAGGACTGGCTAAGCGGTCACCAAAAGCAGGTTCAACGGTTGCGTTGACGGCTTTTTCTTGTGACTGAAATAAAATTGGCAACCCAAAAACCGCTCTTGCAAACACATTGCCCGCCTTATGTTCTGGCTCATGGCGTCTGTCATAGCCCAAATTACCCTGAATGCGTCTTAAGGCATCAGGTTCTGGCCAGCGGCTACGCCCTGCTGGTTTGTTTTCGGATACTGCTTGCCTAGAAGGCGGATTTCTACCAACATCTGCCGCTTGACGAAAATTAGACAACTTTTTAACCGCTGTTTTTAAAGCACGCAATCCATCCGTGGGATTATTCTGGCTGATAGCCAACTGACAGCCTGCTTTTGTTACCTCATCTGGGGTTAATGGTTGGCAAATCTTTGGGTAGTCTTGGCATTGACTGACATACACCGCCCCCAATCCTCTACGAGAACGAAAACCCAAACCGCCAAAATTTGCCCACCAACGCAAGGTTTCAATCACTTGCTCTTTTGGATTGGGCTTATTGTTCGCTGTTTTATCATAGTTGCTTAAGATATTAGGACTAAATGAAAATTGTAGTTGCCATGTTATATCAGCTTTTAACAGATGGTGCAGATTATTGGTGATATCCTTAGCATGATAAGCAGGAAATAAAATATAGCGAAGCCCGTTAAGATTAGCATCGTCATATTTTATCAGGTGATTATCATGAATGGTTGATACCTGAGTAACTTTTAACAACACCTTGCTGGCCTTGCCGCTATCTTCGCCATCATTCATACCGCCCCACAGCTCAAATTCTGCTTTACGAATGGCTTGATCACTGCCTAATTGCCATTGATACTTTGCCAAAAGTCGCCACCAAAATCTTAGCTGCCCACGAATACTACTAACTCGAATTGGCATGGCGGTATCTACTTTGGTAGATATCACGCCACCTCCATACATCGGTGTAATCAGCTGACAATCCAAGGTATGCCAATGTTTTATGAGCGTGATTTGTGGTAAATTTTCTTCATAAACAGCGTTGATTTTGCGTTTGCTTGGATCTCTTATCATTTTATTTCCTTGATGAATGATTATTCGTGAATAATGATTTGCTCAGCAGGTAACACAATCCCATAGCCATGAGCCTTTGACTGGATACAGATTTTTTCATAAATAGTCATACCAAATTCAGCAATCAATTTTCTTTTCATGGTCGATAAAGCGGTACTAAGATAGCTATTATCGACAATAATATCATCTCTGTTTTTATAATATCCATAAATTTGATTAAATAATTGCTGATGTGCTTGACCAATATCATCGGCAAACTCTCTGGATGGATAATGTAATATCTCGCCCTTTTGCAATAATTTGGCACATAATAAATAAATGCTAAATTCTTTGGGTGTTAAAGAGCATATTTTATCACCGATACTGATGTGTCGATTGTTGATATCCAAAGTCATTTGTAACGGTTTTAAGCTTAAATTTAAAGTCTCAATCACCTCCGAAAAGCTTTTGCTCGCAACAATATCATGATTACTCAATGAATTTCGCAATCGAACAAAAGGAATCTGTGCTAACCAAATTTTGGCATCTTTGGTACGCAGCTCCACATTATCACGATTGGTAACAAATACATTATCAAACACGCTGGGATAAAAAAAATCTCTCGCCGACTCGTAGCGTTCCTCCACCAATACATGCGACATCCGATCACAAGCTCGACCATACAAGGATAATGCATAGCCTGCATAAAAACCCATTGTCTTACGCCCACCAGCAATAGACACATGCAGCACCACATCATCACGCTCGGTAAACTGGCGTATCATTTGACAAATCAAGTCCGCTGCCAGCTCATTATCATTTGGGGTTTTTAAATCCTTTAAGATATTTCCATCACGGTCTTTGATGACATGCAAATAATCATCACTGTCATCAAAAGTCATATTGGCAAGCTGCGGATATTCTTCTTGGAATTGAGCAAATTTAGAGCCTTGTTTTTCACTAAACAAACGGGAGCGAATTTGGTTTAGACCATCATCGGTACTTAATACATGAACTTCATCAGGAATAAAGCGTTCTTGATGAGATAACTCAGGGTCACATGCCAATGCCCATATCGTTTCGGTGATAATTTGCGGCGTCATCCCTGTCACCAAAAATAAAATCTTTGTCATCACAATTCCTTAATATTATTAAACTGATTTTAAAAGATAAGACGCATAAACACAATCATTTTTTAAAATAATTTACATTCATCCAAAACCTTGTTTGCCCATCACAATAATCGCAGGCAATCTTGGTCTCAATGAGCGTTATCGTGTCAAAGTCAGTTACGATGATTTATGTATTAGATGATAGATCTTTTTTGACCAAAATACTCATTTTATAAGCTTATCAAAACGGCTTATTTGGTTTAATATCCGCCTGATATGTCATCATAAGATAAGTTTGATGCGTAGGTTATCTTATGATTCTGTGGGCAAAAAATAAGCCATAACAGTCAGTTACGGCTTATTTTATTGAGCGGTTTGGGATTATCTGTCCCAAACCATCACTCAGCTGATTTTTGATGAATGGGTTGTTTTAGTTTGCCGAGTCAAAACGCTTTTGTGCTTCGTCCCAGTTGACCACTTCCCAAAAAGCTTTGATATAATCTGGGCGTTTATTTTGGTATTTTAGATAATAAGCATGTTCCCACACATCCAAACCAATGATAGGATATCCCTTGCAGCCTGCGACCGCTTCACCCATCAATGGGCTATCTTGGTTGGCGGTAGAGACAACTTTTAGCGAACCTTCATCAAGCACTAACCACGCCCAACCTGAACCAAAACGGCTGGCAGCGGCTTTTTCAAACTGCTCTTGGAATGCTTCAACAGAACCAAAATCTCTCACGATGGCATCTTTTAACGATCCGCCTAAAGTCGTGCCTGTTTTTAAAATGGTCCAAAATAGGCTATGGTTGGCATGACCACCAGCATTATTTCTGACGCCTGTTCTTTTTTCTGCTGGGATTTCATCCAAATTTGCGATAACCTCTTCAGCAGATTTATCCGCCCACTGAGTACCTTCAAGCAGACCATTGGCGTTATTAACATAAGCTTGATGGTGGCGTGAATGGTGAATTTCCATCGTTTCTTTGTCAAAATGTGGCTCTAGTGCATCGTAGCTGTAGCCCAACTCTGGTAGAGTGAATGCCATTGCAATTTTCCTTCTTTTGTGGGTTATAAGTCTCAATATAACTAAATATGATAGGACAAATCATAAAATCATCGTCCAACATCACTATAAAGCCATCATGGGATAAATTCAAGCAAATTTACAAATTTCACACTCAATCACACCCAAAAAAACCCAAAAAAATCAATTAATCCATTGCTAATTTTTATCAATCAAGGATGAATTGGCAGGCGGTGGTGACTATATGGGGCATTTTTATTATTAATTTTTGTCATTAAATATGAGCAAAAATACCAAAATGCCCAAAAATGGTGTATTATTAAGCATACTGTTTTATCATTGTATTAAGACATATAAACTTTAACCAACCAAATCACCCAAGTGAGTTTCAACTCACCTTAACAATAACTTGAGCAGACGCATGACAACCAATCACCAAAATGACCAATTCACCAATCCAAATATCCTACCCACTGGTACTCCCCAAGGTCAAAGTGAACAACAACGCCCCCAAGACGAAAAGCCAGCCGATGACGAGACGACCCATTTTGGCTATCAAACAGTGCATAAATCTGAAAAACAAGCCAAAGTTGCCGAAGTATTTACCTCTGTTGCACGCAAATATGATGTGATGAACGACTTGATGAGCTTTGGTATTCATCGCCTATGGAAACGGTACGCCATCAGCTTGACAGGTGTACGCAGCGGGCAAAGGGTTCTTGATATTGCAGGCGGTACAGGTGATTTGGCAAAGGTGTTTAGCCGTGAGGTCGGTCGCTCTGGGCGTGTGGTGTTGTCTGATATTAATGAAGCAATGCTTGAGGTCGGTCGCACTCGTCTGATTAATGCAGGCTGTCATAATGTTGACTTTGTGCTTGCCAATGCCGAGACGCTTGAGCCTTTTGAGGATAATAGCTTTGATTTGGTAACCATCAGTTTTGGGTTAAGAAATGTTACCGATAAAGATAAAGCACTCTCTGCCATGCACCGTGTTCTAAAACCAGGTGGTCGCCTGCTGGTGCTTGAATTTTCAAAACCTGTATTTGAGCCTTTGTCAAAGGCTTATGATTTATACTCATTTACCGCCCTACCCATCATGGGTAAGATTGTGGCAGGTGATGCCGAAAGCTATCAGTATTTAGCCGAATCAATCCGTATGCACCCCGACCAACAAACGCTCAAGCAGATGATGCAAAATGCTGGCTTTGTCAATTGTGATTATCACAACCTAACAGGCGGTATTGTTGCGGTTCATCGTGGATTTAAGGCACACTCATGATGATTGGGGTGCTGTCGCTTGCTGTGGGTGAAAAGCTGGTCAATACCGCCATCGGCTTAGACCCATTGATACAGTCTGAATTAAAAAACTTATCAGGTAAGACGCTGCGTGTGATGATGCGGTCACCAAATCTATCCGTTGATGTGTTATTTGGTGATGAGCGTGTGCGTCTTGAGCCTGCTTTTGAGCCGATTTTTGAGCCACAAGGCGGTGTTTATCCCAATCCGCCTGAGTGTACTTTAACGGTTGATAACCCCAAGCATCTATTAGCACTCCTTCAAAATCCAACAGGCAATTTGCCAATTCAAGGCGACCATCAGATTTTAATGCGTGCCAAATACATGCTTGAGCAATGTCATCCTGACATTTGGTCTTGGCTAGAGCGGTTGATTGGGCAAGATGCGGTTAGTCAGTTGTATTTTGTTGGTCAAGAGATTTCCCCTTTATCAGCCCCCATCATCGGTCACATTAAGCAAGCTTTGGCAAGCTTTGTATCACACCAAGTATCTTCAAATGAAAGCGACTTTATCGATCAGACGCTTCAGGATAAAAAACAAACCCTGCTTCGCCTACAAAGTGAGATTGAACGCAGTCAAGCCAAATTAGCAGAAATCCAAAATACTCTTAAGCAAAATAACTAAAACCTAAGCCGACCACCGATATGCTTATCACTCATCGCAAACGCTTGTTGTCATTATACCGCATCGCAGCCAAATATCGCTTGGATACACATTTTGCTGATGTGCCAGAATTTGCACCCATTGCTCGCCTGCTTCGTGCGCATCCTGCAAGCTTCGGTCGCTCACATCAGCCTTTGGGCGTCAAGCTTGCACTTGAAGAAATGGGGACGCTATTTTTAAAGTTGGGTCAATTATTATCCACTCGTTCTGATTTGTTACCACCACAAATTATCGCACAATTATCTTTATTACAAGATAAGGTTGCCCCATTTGACGCCAAAATAGCCATTGCTACCATTGAACATGCCAAGTACGGCTTAGGTCAGCCGATTGGGGATATCTTTGCTCGCTTTGATGAGATGCCTTTGGCCGCTGCCAGTGTCGCACAAGTACATACCGCCGCCTTGCATGATGGTCGTGAAGTGGTTGTTAAGGTTGTCCGACCCAATATCAAACAAGGCATCATCTCAGACTTTGAGCTATTAAGGCAAATGGCGGCTTGGGCATCTGCACGCCTTGAAGCGGCTCGTGCCATTCATCTGATTGATGTGGTTGAAGATTATCGCCAAATTATGCTCAATGAGCTGGATTTGACGCTTGAGGCCGCCAACAGCACCAAAATGCGTCATAATTTTACAGGCTCTCGGCTGATTTATGTACCCGAAGTGTATATGAGTGCCAAACAAGTTATGGTATCTGAACGCATCTTTGGCGTACCCATCTCCCAAACTGACTTATTTGATGCCCTTGGTTATGACCGTGCTGCACTGGCCAAAAAAGGCTTGACCATCTTTTTTACCCAAGTATTTCGTGATAACTTTTTTCATGCCGATATGCACCCAGGCAATATTTTTGTTGAAACCATGCCTGATGGGCGTGCTGTTGCCGAACCACGCTATATCGGGCTTGATTGTGCCATTATGGGTGAGCTGTCCAAAGAAGACCAGCTGATTGTTGCACGAATGCTGTTGTCAGTTATGAATGCCAATTACACCGCACTGGTGGATATCATTTGGCAAGCAGGCTGGATACCACCGTCAGCGGATAAATATGCACTGATGCGTGATATGAGCCGTACCGTTTCGCCAATGGTGCTAAAGCCGATTCATGAAATTGATTTTGCAGGCGTGCTATTTGAAATTTTATCCATTGCTCGCCGTCATCGCATGAGCATTCCACCGCAGCTTATGCTGCTGCTTAAGACGCTGGTTCATGTGGAGGGGCTGGGTCGTGAGCTGTATCCTGAGCTGGATATTTGGTCACTTGCCAAACCAATTTTAACCGCTTGGGTCAAATCTCAATTAGATCCCATCAAAAATATGCAAGAGCTACAAGCTCGCCTGCCCGAGGTGCTGCTATCTACCACAGACTTACCCAAGCTGCTTCATCAAAGTCTACAAAGCCTAGCCACTTTGGGCGCTCATCAAGATGCCATATTACATGAGCTACAATCACTCCGAGCAGATGGACTTAATGAGCGTCGCCATGACTGGATTGCTTTGGCTGGGTTTGTGCTTATGCTGGGGATGGCGTGGTGGTCAGCATTGGCAATTCATTTATATCTAGCCCCGATATTTTTTATACTGGCGATTGGGGTTATTCTATGGCGAGTGCTGTTGTAACCGACTGATATGACTATGAAAGGAAATGTATGAGCCAAAATCTTTGGACACATATTCGTACTGTGACAGATTTTCCAAAGGCAGGTATTGAGTTTTATGATATCAGCCCACTACTCAATCAACACCTAAACCAGCTGATTGACGCATTGATTCATGCGTTGCCAAGTGACATACTGGCGGCAACGGATGCCTTTGTTGCGGTTGAGTCTCGGGGATTCGTGCTTGCCAGCCTTTTGGCCGCTCGCCTTGATAAAGGTTTGATTCTTATCAGAAAAACAGGCAAACTCCCGCCCCCTGTCCACCGTGAAAGCTATGGTTTGGAATATGGCAGTGATACGCTTGAAATCAGCTGCGACCTTGACCCTGCCAATGTCTTATTGGTCGATGATGTGCTTGCCACAGGTGGCACTTTGGTGGCTGCCGATAAGCTTTGTAAGACAGCTGGCTTAACTGCCCTTGGGTCGTTGGTATTGCTAGATTTGACTGAGCTGCATGGTGATTTGGGATTGAAATATTGGTGCGTCTTAAGTAAATAATTGTTAATCAATAAACTATGGATTAACAGTATCATACCAATAAACATCACCCATATCAGCATAGGCAATGTTGATTGGTTAATCGCTGTCTTAAAGAGCCTTTTTAAGGCAATATCCTAACTCTTAAACTTCACCACATGCTCAGCATTGGGATAATGGTGGTCATGCTCAATGTCACATGCCTCACCGATAACCGTTCCATCTTCTTTGATGGGCCTGTGAATGTAGCCTGTGCGTTCTGTGATGGGCAAATGCTCATGCTCCCATACCATAACCGCCTGCATGCAGGTTTGACGCTGTGTATCGGTCAGCCTTTCACCATTTTCCCAGCGACCAATCTCAATGGCAGTACGAAATTTATCAACAATTTCAGGGGTTAGACTGTTTAGAATTTCTTGTTTATTCATGGGTTATTTTTCCAATTAATGAAAGGAGGATTAATCCAGTGAAAACTCTTCACTGTATAAATTCCAATGTAATTTTGTACGGCACGCTTCATAAAAGCTATAGCTGTTTGGGTGCAGCAATAAAAGCGTCTTATCATGTTTGGCGATGATGAGCGTTTGGTTATTTTCCAAAGGCACAGAAGTCTTACCATCTGCACCAACCATGGGCTGTGTGCGGTTATCTTTATGAATATTAATCATAATTTGGCTACTGCCAGCAACAACAAGCGGACGGTCAGATAGCGTGTGTGGATGCATGGGTACCAAACAAATGGCGTCTAATGTTGGGTGAATAATCGGCCCACCTGCTGACAGTGCGTAGGCGGTTGAGCCTGTGGGTGTTGCGACAATCAGACCATCTGCATGTTGCCGATAGACATCTTTATTATTAATTTTTAGTTTAAAATCAATGGTGTGAACTGACTTGCCTGCGTGTAAGACAATATCATTTAACGCAATATCTTCATGTAAAACTTGTGTCAATGCATTGTCATTGGTCGTATTTTGGATAATTTGAAGTTTTAATAAAAATCGCTCAACCAGCCAATATTGCCCATCAAGCACCTGTCCGACTTTTTCGGTCAGCTCATCTGGATTAATATCCGCCAAAAACCCCAATCGCCCCCGATTGATGCCAAGTACTGGCACGCCAGTACCTGCCATCACAGACGCCGCCTGAAGCATTGAGCCATCACCGCCCACCACGATGACCAAATCGCACTGCTCACCCATCATGTGGCGTGGTGTGATTATGATGCTGTCATCTGCATACTCACCATCAATCAAAATACCATCAATGGCCGCTGTCTGTGCGTCAATGACAATCGATAATTGACGCATCTTCAGCAGTCTAATTAGTTCATTTAGAGTTTCTACAATACTGGCTTTGCCTGCACGCCCCATCACACCAATACGATGAAATGGTGGGCGTTTTGGGTGATTGTTGGTAAAATTTGACATGGCTTGGCTTAATCATAAATAATGCGTATCATACCAAAAAAATGCCCATCAACACAACAAACACGCCAAGCCTTGCAATGATTAATACAAAATTATGAATACAAAAAGATGCATATGGTTAACTTGACTTAACTTGACTTAACTTGACAAAGTTACTTGGTTTTTGGATAATCAAGGCAAAGATTTTTATGTCATCTGATTAATGCTCTATCAAAATAGTTGTTAACACCGTTTTGATACTGATTTGTGACCAAACACGGATATTTGTTATCATCGTTCTTGTGTTTTTTAATTAATTGGTTTATTCATTGTCATTGATGTTAAGATTGACAAATTTTTATTGAACAAGGATATACTATGGCAAACCCTATCATCAGCCGTACAACACTTGCCACCAGTGCCGTTGCCATGAGTGTGCGTGGTGTTGTCAGTAAAACCGCTTTTTTACTTAGCTTAGCTGCCGTTTCAGGATTTGGTGTATTTTTTTATGCCTTATCCATCAATGTCTCATCATCGCTATTATATGCCATGGCATTAGTTTCGGTATTTGCTGGCATGGGCGTAGGCTTAGCCAGTGCCATGAAGCCGCATCTTGCCAAATCGCTTGCCATTCCTTATGCACTGATTGAAGGGGTACTATTGGGTACATTTAGCCTAATCATGTACCGATACTACCCATCCGTACCATTATCTGCATTATCAGCAACTTTTATCACCGCTGCTGTCATGTTGACGCTGTATGCCACAGGCATTATCAAAGTTACCGAGAAATTTCGTGCCATCGTAACATCGGCGGTGATTGCCATTGGTATTTTGTATTTGGTGCAGTTGGGTTTTCACCTATTTGGTTCTAGCCTGCCTTTATTATTTGATGGGGGCATGGTTGCCATCGGCTTTAGTATTTTTGTAATTTTGATTGCATCGTTTAGTTTGTTGCTTGATTTTGACAATGTTGAAAAAGGCGTGGCGTTTGGCGTGGCACAAGACTATGAATGGGTGTATGGCATCGGTATTTTGTCCACATTGGTTTGGATGTATATCGAATTTTTACGCCTTATTGGCTATTTGCAAGAATAAGCCATCAGCATTAAAACCAACTTAATTTTAATTAAAAACCACCAAAATACGCTGATATTTTGGTGGTTTTTTAGGTTGATGAAAAATTTACTTAGCTTTTTTAATACGCATGGCGTTTGAGACCACCACCAAACTCGATAACGACATGCCAATCGCCGCAAGCCAAGGCGGTACATAGCCAAACGCTGCAGGCAATAGCACCAACGCATTATAAACCAATGCCCATTTGAGATTTTGGCGGATAATGGCTTGGGTTTTGATTGAAAGATGAATGGCTCTGGGTATCGAGTGTAGCCGACCACCCAAAAGAACACTGTCACTTGACACTTGGGCTAGGTCTGCTGCACCTGCAATAGCGGTTGAAACATTGGCAGCCGCCAAAACAGGCGCATCATTAATCCCATCACCAACCATCAAAACAATGTGATTATCTTGTTGTAATTGCTTGATGTATGACACTTTATCCTCTGGGGTTAGCCCATAATATGCCTGATCAATACCAAGCGTTTTGGCAACTTTTAGGGCATTGGGGTTGGGGTCGCCTGTCAGCATCAGCGGTATCATGCCTGATGATTTGATTTGCTCAATCATCTGGTGGGCATCTGTACGAATCGGGTCATTAAAATAAAGCCGTGCAATCAGTCGCCAACTGCCATCTTGCCAAGCCGATAACAGTACCGACATATTGGCTTGATAGTCCTCCAGATTTTCTTGATAGCGTCCATAGTCAAAGTCAGGCTGGCTGCTTGCTTGGTCGGTAACAAAACTGGCATGACCAATACGATAACGCACGCCCTGAGATACCGCTTCCACACCGCCTGCGATATGATGGCTCATCTCTTGAACGGCAGGCAAATGTAGCCCATGTGCCGCTGTCAAAATTGCCTTGGCAACAGGATGGCGACTGCCAATCTCTAACGCTGCCGCCAGTGCCAAAATGTCATCGTTTGGGTAATCGCTCACCACCGCCAAAAGATTTGCCTGCCCGAGGGTTAATGTCCCTGTTTTATCAAATGCCACATGGCTAACCTTGGCCAAAGTTTGTACCGTATGACCACGAGTTGGCAAAAACCCAAAGCTTGCCAAGCGATTGGTTGCCACGGTCAGTGCAATTGGGGTAGCAAGCGATAACGCACAAGGGCAAGTTGCCACCAAAACCGCCACCGTCGCCCACAACGCTTGGGTCTTATCAATAAAATACCAAACCACAAACACCAAAAGCGACAATAAAAGCACGCGTGCCACGAACCAACGCGCCATTTTATCGGCATCTTGAGCAATTTGGGGTTTTTCGCTCATCGCACGATTCATCAAGCGGTCAATGAGTGCAATTTGGCTGTTATCCACATCATCGGTTACCAGCATCAATAGCGGCTGGCTATCATTTTGAGAACCGCCAGCCAATCTTTCGCCATAAGTTTTGACGATTAAATCGCTCTCGCCTGTCAATAGGCTTTGGGAGACGGTTGCCGTTTTGGATAATAAGATACCATCTGCCACAATTTGACACCCTGATTCGATCCAAATGACATCACCGACTTTGACACTTTGGGCTAAAATTTTGGCGTTATCATCTTGACCAATTTGGCTGATGCGTTTATCCATATCACCTTTGGTAGCCAGCCAAGTATCAATGGCAGTCTGTGCTTGGTCGGTGGCAAGTGCTTGAACCAAATCAGACGCCTCATCAAGTTTGGTGACCAATATCGGCTCAATCACCACCAAATCTGATGCCATATTTGATGCTTTTAGGCGAGCATTGTGTTCAATATATCGTCCTGCCAATAAAAAAAAGATGAACATGGAGACCGAGTCAAAATAAGTCTCGCCTGCACCGATGATGGTGGCGTATAAGCTGGCAAAAAAGGTTAAGATTAAGGCAATCGATACAGGCACATCCATATTAATTTGTCGTGCGCGTAGTGCGTGATAAGCCGACATAAAAAATGGCACACCTGAATAAAAAAAGACAGGCACACTAACAAACAGCGAAACATAACGCAAAAAATCACGATGCTCAACCAAAATACCGCTGTACGCACCAAAATACATACCAATTGAAAACATCATCGCCTGCATCGCACCCAAAGCTGCAATGCCTAGCCGTATGAGCATTTGTTGATTTTGTCGTTTAAGCATCGCTTCATGCGTATCTTGGCGATAAGGCTTGGCGTCATAACCAACTGAATGAACCGTTTTTAAAATCTCACCAATCGATAAAACGCCATCATCCCAATTCACCCGCATACGCTGCTGTGTTAGATTCACCTGACACGCTCTCACCCCATCAAGTGACCTAAGCCGAGTTTCAATCAGCCAAGTACACCCTGAGCATTTAAGATTGGTAACCGAAAGCTCAGCGGTGCTGCCACCATTTTCAGCATACACAAACTGCTCTTTGATATCGGCATGATTATAAGCATCAAAATTTATCGCCTCAGGTAAGCTTGCCGTTGGGCTAATCTCACGGCGGTCAAGATAATACTGCGACAGTCCCGCCTCAACAATGCTTTGGGCGGCCAGCTGACACCCCAAACAGCACATGGGGCGTGGCTTATCAAATATGGTCGTAAAAAACGGCTCTTTGGGCAACACTTCCCCACAATGAAAACAACAGCCTGCAGGCGGTAGGATTAAACTGTACTCACCCAGCTCATCATCGCCAAAAGTGGCTAAGTCTGGGTTTGGCTTGTGATCAGATTGGTTCATGGTTTGGTATCACTTGATGACATGGTATGATAATGGGTTGTTTGATGATTGGTGCGGCATTTTGCTTTTTTACGCTTGTTTGCTCTTTTGCTTTTTTTGGTTGGTGGATTTTTTTGGGCTACGTCGAATGATTAACGATTAAATTCAATCAATTCACTCATGACGATTGGATGAATGATTTATTTATGTTTGCTTGGGCAGGGTTTGGCATGACTGATATTATCAATCGGTATCAAGCAAACACGCCCTTTGATCGTGTTGATCGTGTCATATTCAGATTATACCATAAGTTTATGCGTACGCTAAAAGGCTTTGTTGGCGGTTTTTGGGCATAACCGTGGACATAACAAATTGGTACACATTTGGGTAGCAATCGTGATAAAATTTAACCATTTTCGCCAATTTGGTGTCATAATTTGATTTGAAAAATCCAGCCATTTCGGCGATAGTATCATTTTTTTATTGGGGTTTTATTGTGTCAAAATCTGTACCACGCTCTTTTTGGCGTCATCAGTCAGGGCTGATTGCGACAAGGGTTTTATTGGTTGTCTTGTTTGTTATGATGGTGGCATTTGTGCTGTACGCCATGCGTCTAAATACCGCCGTTGTCAGTAAATTTGAAAATCGCAAATGGGATATTCCTGCCACCTTATACTCACGCCCTTTGGTACTGCATCAAGGTGCCGCTTTATCCGCCAAAGACCTTGAATCATGGCTAAAACTGCTCAGATATAGCCATGATGACACCAGCCAGACAGGTCGTTACCAAAAAAATGGCCAAGTCTACACCATTTATACACGAGGTTTTCATTATGGTGATGCCGACAAAGACCCAAAGCAGCTCATCGAAGTTCATTTTGATCGCAATACCATCAAAAGCCTAAAAAGCTCCGCCCCAAATACCAGCGGTATACTACGCCTAGAACCCATCAAAATCGGTAGTATCTATCCTGATAATCTAGAAGACCGCCTACTCATCACACAAGAACAAATCCCAAAACCGCTCGTTGATGCCCTGATTGCCACCGAAGACCGCAATTTTTATCAGCATTATGGCATATCGATGCGTGGGGTTGCTCGTGCGTTATTCACCAATCTGACAGGCGGGCAGATGCAACAAGGCGGTTCAACCATCACCCAACAATTGATTAAAAACTTTTATCTGAATTCTGAACGCACCTTAAAACGCAAAATCAATGAAGCTTTGATGGCAGTTTTATTAGAAACCCATTATAGTAAAGATGAAATTTTATTGGCTTATATGAATGAGATTAATTTGGGTCAAAATGGTCAGCAGTCGGTGAATGGCTTTGGGATTGCTGCCCAGTTTTATTTTGATAAGCCGCTTGGTGAGCTGTCTTTAGAACAGTATGCGTTATTGGTTGGTTTGGCACGAGGCCCCAGCCACTATAATCCTCGCAAAAACCCCGAGCGAGCATTACAACGCCGAAATACCGTATTAAATAGCATGCTGGCAACAGGTAAAATTGATACAGCCACGCACCAAGATGCCATCAATCGCCCGCTGGGTGTGGTAAAAACGCCTGCCATCGCTCGCTTACAGTTCCCTGATTTTTTTGATGCCGTGCAACGAGAGCTAAAAACTCACTACCGCTCAGAAGACCTGAAAAATCGTGGTCTGCGTATCATCTCAACACTAGACCCACTCGCCCAGCAAGCAGCCGATACCGCCATGACAAAACAGCTTAGCACACTAAGAAAAAAAGGCAGTCGCACTCAAAAGCTACAAGGTGCGTTGGTCAGTGCTCACCCTGCCACAGGGGAGCTGGTTGCTTTGGTGGGTTCAGGCAGTGATTTTACTGGGTTTAATCGTGCCATCGATGCCAAACGGCAGGTTGGTTCTTTATTAAAGCCTGTGATTTATCTGACCGCCTTTCAATCAGGTCAATACAATCTCACCACGCCCGTCAATGACACCCAAACCAGCTATACCGTCAATGGTCGCTCATGGACACCCAAAAACTATGGCGGTCAATCTCATGGCAGCGTACCACTATTGACCGCACTTGCCAAGTCATACAACCAAGCAGCGGTTAATGTCGGTATGCAGCTTGGTTTGGATGCGTTTAAGGCACAGCTGGGCAATTTATCCATCACCACCGATATTCCGCCCTATCCGTCTGTCATGCTGGGTGCGATTGATTTATCACCCATGCAGATGCTGGGCATGTATCAGATTTTTGCCAATGGCGGAGCTTATACGCCCATTCATACCATCCGTACCGTGATCGATGATAAAGGGCGAGTACTACAACGATCCCAACCACGCCATCAGTTTCGTGCGCCACCGCAAGCGGTTTATCTGCTGAACCGAGGACTTCAAGAGGTCATCAAATCAGGCACTGCCAAAGCTGCTGATAGTATCAATAACCATTTGGGATTGGCAGGTAAAACAGGCACAACCAATGATAATCGTGATGCGTGGTTTGCAGGGTATAGCGGTAACTATGTCAGCGTGGTTTGGGTGGGTCGTGATGATAATCAGCCCATCGGCTTGACAGGCGGTTCTGGTGCATTGCCCATTTGGATGGATTACATGAAAAAGCTCAACCTAACAGCGGTCAATCTGCCCCTACCTGCTGGCGTTACTTGGCAGTGGATGGATGGCAGATTGGGATTGCCGACCATGGAGAGTTGCCCTGATGCCAGATGGCTGCCTGTGATTGACTTATACCGCCCAAGCCAAATGAGTCCTTGTGCCAGTGCCATTTTGTACCAACAGCACGCCTATCAGCAGATGCTTGAGTACAATCCCTTTGATGATGGCGGTGAATCTTTTGAGCCGATACCGACACAGCCGCCAGTTTTTGAAGAGAGCATGATGGATGAGCATTTTTGGCGATGATACTTGGGCGGTGGGGTTTGGTTGGTGATGTTTGTCATTTGCCAACGATAAAATTATGTCATCTTTGGCGGTTATTTTTGGTATAATGTTCGTGAGATGATTTATAATGATTGCAATATAATAGCAATATAATAATCGCTATTGTAATCATCGTTAAGATATCATCAATCATTTAATCATTTGGCATGTTTTATTTAAAGTGTTATTTGTTTTAAAGTTTTAAAAGTGTTTCAACTGACGCAGTTTTATGGTCATTGATACTGTTGGTCATTGACACTGTTAAAGCACTCCCCATAAACTACGCAAAAGTTTTATTGTATAAAAAAGCCGTTTCGTGGTTACAGTATTTTATTTTTAGGATGTTTATTATGTCTTGGCAACAACTTCATCTACAATGCCCAAAATCAGCCGTCGCACTTGCCGAAGCGTTATTTGATGAAGCGGGGGCGGTGTCGATTTTACTTGAAGATGCTGGCGATGAGCCATTATTTGAGCCATTACCCGGTGATGAGCCGCTGTGGAACGATGTGGTGGTTACCGCCATTTTTGATACCAATAGCGATGAGACTTGGGCAGGGGTTAATTTTGAACACCTAGCCGCCAATATCGCAAGCGACACCGACGCTACTCGCTTTTGGCTGACATCCTTAGATGATAAAGATTGGACTCGTGAATGGATGAGCTATTATCAGCCGATTCAGTGTGCAGGCAATCTGTGGATTGTGCCTGAATGGCTACCAGCACCAGACCCAGCGGCGATTAACCTAATCTTAGATCCAGGGCTTGCCTTTGGAACAGGCTATCACGCCACCACTCGGCTATGCCTAGATTGGCTTGCCACCCAAGAGCTTAAAGATAAGCTGGTCATTGACTATGGTTGTGGCTCGGGGATTTTGGGCGTGGCGGCACTGCTGCTCGGCGCGCGTCAAGTGCTGGCGGTTGATATTGACCCGCAAGCGGTACTTGCCACACGCCAAAACGCTGCCCTAAATGGCGTTGATGATCGGCTTTTGGCATTTTTGCCCGCAGAGTTTAACGACTATCGCACCCAAAACCCACAGCTTGCCGATGTCATCACCGCCAATATCCTTGCCAAACCATTAATCGGCTTTGCCCCAATGTTTCACGACTTACTCAAAACAGGTGGCTTGATTGTGCTGGCTGGCCTCATTGAAAACCAAACCCAAGCGGTTATCGATGCCTACTCGCCTTATTTTGAGCTTGATACGCCATTTTGTTATGCAGATGCCCAAGATTGCCATTGGCAACGCCTAAGCGGCATCAAATCCGCCAACCTATAAGCGATATGCCATGAGCCATAAAACCAAGCCAACACCGCTATATCAACAAGTTGAGCAGACCGCCAAGCGTTATTTTGAGTCATTGGACGACGCTCATACTCATGATGTCTATGCCACTTTTTTGGCCGAATTTGAAAAACCGCTACTCATCGCCGCACTCAATCACACGCACGGCAATCAATCCAAAACTGCCCAAATCCTTGGCATCAATCGTGGCACATTACGCACCAAAATGAAAATTTATCACTTGCTTTAGACCACCATTGATCGCCATTGATATTAGCAGGAATATTGTTGCTGGCATTGTCATAATTTAGTAACTCATTTGTAAAAATCATTGCATTCCCCCCCCTATGCGTATAATATGAATAAGATATGATAATTTTATCTGAATGATAAATCCTATCGTAATGCCTACGATTTCATCAAAGATTGATTACTATCAATAAAAAATTAAAACCAGCAAATACACCCATACCACACCAAATTAATAAGTATTGATAAGCCATTAGTGAATATTAGCCATGTTTTACTTAAGCTTAGCTGAGCGGTGCGTATGGATAATTAAGCTAAATTATTAAGATATATTAAATACATTAGTTATATTTATTATTTATTGCTAACAGATTTTTTATGATAAATTGTTAGCATATTTTTAAACATAAGGTAGTCGCCATGAACCACATCTATAAAGTCATCTTTAACAAAGCCACAGGCACATTTATGGCGGTGGCAGAGTACGCCAAATCCCACAGCACAGGTACACGCAAGGCAGTGGTTGGGGCGACAGGCACGCCCACGCTTGGCACTGCCCTAACTCGTACCGCCATGGCGGTGCTGCTGGTGATGATGGGGGGACAGGCTTGGGGGATACCTGTCAACTATGCCGATAATCATAGAAATAATGTCAATGGTACTGCCATTCATGTGGATTATTTAAACCCAGAAAACCGCACCTTTGCTGACGGTCAAAAGCAATCAAAAACAGGCTCTGGCGAGAAAGTTGGCACCGTACCAACTTATTTTAAAAGAACAGATAACACAGGTCACTTAAATAGCCATAACAATCGGTATGGTAATCCTGCTAATGGTGCCATAGGCATAAAATCTGGCGATGCTTCTAAGGCTCATGATGGGGCGGTGGCATATGGCACAGCGGCAGAGGCTGATACTTTGTTGTCTTTGGCGGTGGGAACAGGGGCCCAAACCAAAGGTAATCATACAAAACAAGCATCGATGGCGGTAGGTACCGCCGCTTATGCCAATGGCTTGGGGGCGGCCGCTCTAGGGGCGAACTCCGCTGCCGTGGCAGACCATGCCATCGCCCTAGGCATGGTGTCGGTCGCCAAGGGTGAAAACAGTGTCGCCATCGGTCACTCTGCCACCAGCTCAGGCAAGCGCGCCATTGCCATCGGCTCAGCCGACAGCACACAAGACAGTCAAGACCTTTCACGATATGGTTGGGTACACCCCCACCTTTACCGAGATGCCCACACCACCGCTAAGGCTGATGATACCATCGCCATGGGCTATCACGCCCAAGCACTAAAAACAGGGGCGTTGGCATTGGGCCGTGAGGCCAAAGTAGATGCCGAGAAAGGCATCGCCCTAGGCTATGGCTCTGTGGTGAAAGCAGGTGATAACAGCACCGATGCCTATCAACCTGATGGTGCAACAGCCCTAGCCGATAATGTCAAAGCCACAAGCGAAGGGGCATTGTCTATCGGTAGCAGCAATATCAAGCGTAAAATCACCAATCTCGGTGCAGGTAATGCTGAGACCGATGCGGTCAATGTGGCACAGCTAAAAGCGGTGGCAGAAATCGCCAAGAAAAAAACCAGTGTCAAAACTACCACTGGTGAAACTCATATCACCGTTAGCAAAAGTGCAACCGATAATAATACTGGTGGTGATGAATATACCGTCAAACTTAGCGATGAAGCCAAAAATACCATCAATAAGTTTAAAGGTGTTACCATCAATGCTACCGATATTAATAAAATCAGCCAAGGCATGACCTTTGCAGGTGATAGCGGTAGCGTTAATAAGAAATTAGGCGAGACTTTAACCATCAAAGGTGGTGAGAAAGCAGCGGACAAGCTAATCAATAATGGTAAGAACATCGGTGTGGTAAATGATGGCAATAATGGTCTAAAAATCCAACTTGCCAAAAACCTAAGCGGTCTTGATGCGGTTAACACCAAAACCCTAACAGCCACAAATTCAGTCAGTACAAGCACATTAACCGCCGACAATATGATCACCGTAGGCAATACTAGTACTAGTACTATTCGTACTGCTAGTATACTAACTAGCGGTTTAACCTTTACCCAAGATGCAAATAGTCAATATGCGGGTAAAATCATCTATGGCGTAGACGGACTGCAATTCAAGGGCATTAACAGTGGTAATATACAGGGAACTTCACGCATTGATAAAAATGCCATTGGGTTTAGTGGTACGGATGGCTCGGTTGCCAATAACTTACCACGCTTAACCAAAGACGGCTATGACGCTGCCACAACCAAAATCACCAAACTAAAGGCAGGCACAGCCGACA